>VFQN01002587.1_pt1 | contig 27605 bp, 17 predicted proteins | sample 3512371 | NCBI WGS metagenome assembly VFQN01 (sample SAMN10412370, study PRJNA504923) | tailings metagenome | isolation source: Replicate 2 from Balatoc abandoned mine | place: Philippines: Itogon, Benguet | collected 2017-08-28
TTTTTGTAGTAGTGACATAGTAAAGGATTCATTAGAAGTAGTGTCATGATATATATCTGATTATTAAAGGTTGGTTATATTTTATCATTATGTATAATTAGTTCTTTACTTTGTCTCTTGCTAAGTATACTCCCTCTCGTGTTGTAACGCTAATTAAAAATATACTCTCAATATAGCAGCGCCTATTTAAAATAAGGTCTCGATACTGCAGACTCTATCTATTGTGTTTTGTTGTTTGCGATGATGGATGTCGAAGTTGCTGTTGTTGGATCTGCAATGGTGGAGTAAGTTATTGATTGACTACAAAGCTTTTAAATCTTTGTAGTTTTGATGATCGGTTGTTGATAGTTTAACCGCCTACACAGAGAAAATGCCTGCATTGGGAGAGACGGTCAAAGGATCAAGTTTTGAGAAGAATTATGGAGGAAAAGGTGCAAATCAAGCTGTTCAATGTCAAAGATTAGGTGTTGCAACAGCATTTATTGGTAAAGTTGGCTCAGATTCTTACGGAAAAGATTATATTGATCACTTCATTGAGGAGGGAATCTTTACTAATTTCTTCCAAATATCTGAAGGTTCTAACACTGGTATTGCAGCCATTTGGGTCGATCAAGGAGGAAATAATTATATCATCATCATTCCAGGTGCCAATTTAAAGAATGATAGTGATAAAGTCCATGATTCCCTTGCCTCTTTCCCTCAGCTAAAGATAACAATCTTTCAGAATGAAATCAATGAAGAAGTAACACGTGAAGGATTATTAGCATCAAAACGATTAAATATTCGATCAATCTATAATCCAGCACCTGTTTCAGAAAGTTGTAAAGATTTAATTCCTTTTTCCGATATTTTATGTGTGAATGAGGTTGAATTAGCTGTGTTAGCAGGGAAGACAGTAGACTCTGAAGAAGCTGTTCTTCAAGCCTGTCAATATTTATTATCATTTGGATGTAAAGAGATTGTTGTTACCTTTGGCTCGAAAGGAGCTTATCTTTTTAGTGGAGATAAGTTGCTTTCCTTCTCTGCGCCTAAAGTCAATGCGGTGGATACAGTTGGGGCTGGGGATTCATTTATTGGTAAGAAATTATATCATGTACTACCCTACTACACATTTCTTTACTTCTGTGTTGTAGGTTGTATGGCTGCTAATTTAGCTCGAGGTGTATTACTCTCTGAAGCTATCGCGAGAGCTGTGGAGTGTGCCTCAATTTCCGTTCAATCACGAGGAGCGCAGCCTTCTTACGCAAGATTAGAATCAATCCTAGAGGATCATCGTCCTCCAAACAGAAACTAGAGATAGATATAGAAGTAAGTAATCTAATAAAGCAGGAATTGCTTAAATAACATTTGAAAATAGTTTCAAGAGAGAATACTTCTATACATTGAATTATCTAATTTTGCTTGATATCTTGAAGCTTGATCATTCTCATGGAGCTTTCAACAATCAGAATCTTCATCTTCTTTCTCTTAGAAGTGTATATATGTGTTGAAAAGGATTGAAGTCTTGAACCTCAACATGATATTTCTTCGCTCGAATAGGGTCTTCAGTTATAAACACGTCATACAGATTTTCAGCTAGAATCAACTTCTCGTTATCTTGTAATGATAACATACTTTTAATATTCGGGTGGAATGATTGGACGGTAAGCTTTAAAACGCGAACCTTCCCAAGACCATCAAAGGAAGTTATTTCACAGAAACCAATCAATTCTAAATGATCAACATTCCCTAACATCGATACATCCTTCAAATTAAGACAAGTCTCAAGACTCACTGTCTTCGATTCAGCTAAAGGAGTCGCGTCTTTTAACTTTAGACAACTCTTTATTTGCACTTCTGGAATCCCTCTTAACGAAGAAAAGTCTTCAATCGCATCACAACTTTTAAGTTTCACGATTTTATTCCCACCTATACAAGAGATATCATGTAACTTGTCGCAACCCGCGATGCGAACTACGGGAATAGAATAAACTCCATTCAGGACCTTCAATTCTCTGCAATTAATTAAATGAAACTCATGAAGATGAGAGAAAGATGTCTTTGATATCACCTCGTTCTGTATTCGCACTACTGAAAGTCTTTTTACCTTCTGGAAGTGACAGTGGTCGTCTTGGAAGACTTGAGGAGGGAAAACATCAGTTGTTAGATGTTTTGCGTTGAATAACGATTGATATTCTATTATCTCAGGACAGTTAGTGACCGACAAACGATAATTATTCGTTAAACCAGAGATATCTTCGAGTGGGTCAATTATGTCAAGCGTCAAATCATACACATTTCCCAGACCATTCACTTCTTTGAGAAATGGAAGATTGCGCAGTGTGAGACGACGAACATTCTTTAGACAACTTACATCGACGACAAAAGGACAGGAGACCAGGGTTACCTCAGAGAGATGAGATAATGCTGATACGTCACGTAGCCCTTCGAAAGCTTTCAACTGAAGCTTCTCTAAGCATCGTGGAAGATTCTCATTCTGGGACAGGAGGAAGTCAAAGCTTGTTATGTCATCATTAACTCCCAATAAATGGACTTCATTATGTTTTCTAATATCTTGAACCCAATCCTCAATTACGGGATTCTCTGACAGTTGAACTTTAATCAATGCACAAGAAGGCAAAGACAGGACATTCTCCATATCAGTAGAGGTAAGTTGCTCGGGAAGGATCAAAGACACCTTCAATTGGCGAAAAGTATCCTTAATCTTACTTCTTATTCCCTCACTCTCACTCCAATCACCAATGAAGTCATCGGGGTCAATGCTGACAAATAGTTGAAGGAACTCATATTTTACATCGCCGAACAATAGGTTTGAAGTTGATAGAAATCTATGGACTTCTTTTGCATTGAGATAAGAAGTGATTTCACCTATTAACACCTTTGCAAGACGATTGAGAGGACTTGAAGATACCATGATATCTTCGTTCTTTGTTCTTTGGATCATGAAAAATGCATTACCGGCAGATGACTCGTCTTTACCGGTATGAATCGGTTTCATACCGATAATCGAATTTAGGTGAAAAATAACAACTAACTCCAACCACATCATACCACACACCACACGCACTACACTGATATGAGACATCTGCAAGCTCTTCACTTCTTGATCCTTTTACTAGTAGGTTGCTTTTATCAAAGGATTCAACCTTTTAAAAATCAATTTTTATTATCTAATATTCGCTCGAGATTTCATACGTCACTACAACATCCATGTAAACAACAAACGATTCTTCATGCCCAATCTTCGACGAGTAGTAGTAATATCCCAATTAGTCAGTATAGTAAGGTAAGTTGATCGAGAAAGCAAGCTCCTCTGACTTATATTTCGTCCTAGTTCGGTAAACAATTAACTGATCTTACTCTTGAAGCACCAAGTCTTAACTCACGTCGTATAACTGCTAGTATTATTATTGATAGTTCCATGGAAAATGTTTGGTCAGTTCTATCAGATTATAATAATCTTGCTACACATATTCCTAATCTAGTGAAATCAAATCTTCTTCCTTCACCTCCCGGAACGATTAAACTCTTTCAAGAAGGTGCCCAAAAGATTATTGGGTTTGATTTTCGTGCTTCTTTAGTAATGGATATGACAGAAGAGCGAGATTTACAGAATTATACAGATGATAGCTATAGTCAATGGAAGATTGGGTTTAAACTGTCTGAATCAAGAATGTTTGATGCTTTTGATGGATCGTGGGTCTTGCGATGTCACTCAAGAAGTAAAGAGATTGATCCAATTACAAATGAGATAATATATCACTATAAAACAAAGCTAACGTACACTGTGCTTGTTCGTCCTCGTGGTCCTGTTCCTGTATTAGCATTGGAATGGAGAGTTCGAGAAGATATACCAATCAATCTTTTTGCAGTAAAGGTTGCAGCGGAGAAAAAGAATATCGAAAGATCAAAGAACTTGATTAAGACTTTACCTAATAATAATCCCTCAACAGGTACAGGTCAAATCACTGTGTGAGGTTTTTGTTACGATTATCTATTAGCTTTGATTTTTAGAGATTCATAACAATTAATTTTTTCTCATAGAATAATTCTCATGTATGTGTGTGATTTTGTTTTATATATATATATAGATTTCAGTTGTAGTTATCACACATATTTTAATATGTAAGGAAGAAAGAAGGATTACCTTCAAATACCCACATACTCTTTCTCTATCATAATTTTATTAAATAATCATTTAATTATGATTTTAATATGAACCTAATACAGTTTATCAAAGACAATCTCAGGTACGGCTTGTCCATAGTTGCTGAAAAGCTTTCTCTAAGTGAGTAGTTGGGGTGAACAAGGATAGATTATTTATATTGATTTATATTATTTTGTTTGTTTGTCGGATAGTTGCATGTATCACACATATTTCAAAATGTAAAGAAGGGACAAATAGAAAAGAAAAGCTTGATTCAACGACTCTAATGTTACTTGTCCTCATCGTTAGATCTGATGAAACTGTTAGCGACGATGATAGCAAGCATAAATTTGTTTACTTGAATTATTTCTAGAGTATTTTATGGGAGTAGTTTATCCCTAATGGAAAAGATCAATGAAGTATCGTCATCATGCATCACAGTTTTCTCGGATTTATAAGCGCTTTCGCAATGAAAAGAATAAAGCCACACCAATTGCTGCCACGACTGCTAAGGTTGGGAGAAGATAACGACGCTCCGAGAGTGATTCAATCGGAATACTTTCATCTCTCTCTATCTTCTCGCTTTCTTCGCCAGCGTTACTGTTAGCTCGAAAGAGGAGAAATTCACTCACATCTAATACCGTCGCTCCTGATGAAGGAATGGCTTCATAACAATCACATCGTTTATGAAATTGCTTGTAATAGTTATCTCGTAAGAACTTTTCTAACTCCTTCACCGCCTTTCTTTCTACTAAAGTCACTGTACATCCTCCAAATCCACCTCCTGTGATGCGAGATCCATAAACTCCTTTTACAGATAACGCTGACTTTACTAAAAAGTCAATCTCTTCACAGGATACTTGGTAATCGTCACGTAAAGAAACATGACTTTGGTGCATCAACTTTCCAGCCTTCGCATAATCCTTCGCTTTCAATGCCTCCACTGTTGCTAATGTACGGGCATTCTCGTCGATCACATGTTTACCTCTTTTGTAAGCTTCTTCTGAGAGATCACGTTTTACAGTCTTCAACATCTCTATTGTCGCATCCCGTAAAGAGTTCACTTCTGGATATTTCTTCTTTATCGCTGCCACCGCCTCCTTACATTGACGCACACGATCAGGATACTCACTTCCCGTCAGAGCATGCTTCACATTGGAATTCGTGACTAAAATCAAAGGAGAGTCTTCACCATCTCCGAATGGTACTAAAGTGAACGCGTTAGTGCGGCAGTCGATTAACAGTAAATTGCCCTCTTGTCCCAGCGTAGAGATGAATTGATCCATAATCCCACAAGGCATATCGGCGAATGTATGCTCAGCCTTTTGACAACGAAGAGCTTTTGCAACACGATCAAGCTGAATTCCATATAAAGCCTCTAGGGCTGTTGCTGTTGCGACTCTAGAGAAAAAGAAGTGAAGTAACAATAGATAAAGACTCAGCCCGATAACTTACTCTAATGATGCTGATGATGATAAACCTCCCCCTAAAGGAACATTTGACACGATTGCCATCTGAAATGCAGCTCCTTCAGGTAAGTCGTCAAGGTATTGATAAATTGTTCCTTTCACATAATTGGCCCATGTTGGAGTACCCTTACTCAAATTCTTATCAACAGTGAATTCTACTGGATCCTTAAACTCTCCTGAGACGATTGAAGATTTTTGTCCTGGAGGGAGCTTTGCAGCAACGATCACAGTCTTGTAGGGCAAAGCAAAGGGTAAAACGAACCCTTCATTGTAATCTGTATGTTCACCGATCAAATTTGCTCTACCAGGTGCGAAGACAGCAACATCAGGTATAGTACTAAAGGAATCACGAAATAAGTTAATAGCTTGAAGCACTTGAATATCCTTCGGATTCATTTCTATTGAAACTTTCAAAATGATTCAAACCAAATATGCATGAACTCACAGACCTCACAAGAGTCAGGGACAGCGGGCTACAGAGAACTTGGTCTAGAGTTATTTATAATTGAGTGAGTTTGTATGAGTAGGTTGAGATGGTGTTCTTCTTCTATTGTGGTTGTTGAAGAGATTGTAGGAAAACAAGAACATCCCAATTCGATGACGCGATTCAATCCTCACTCACAACCCAAATCTGTGTCTTTGGGAAACTAGGATCTTTCATTGATCTCTTGTTAGAGGTTAGAGAGGACTTTCTAATCTCTTTTGAATTTGAATTGGAATAGTGTTTGGCTTGGAGGATGGAGAAAAAGCTGCAGAACAATGATGGAACGAAAAAGAAGATGAAAAAGATCAACAATATTCCTTATCTATCAAATGTTAAATTTATCTTATATGAAGGAGTTTGGGATCAGTTTAATCTCATAGATTCTGTCCTGCGTGATATTGAACACGATAATCTTTCTGAAGAAGAACCCGAAGAAATCCCAGCGGTTCAAGAGACTGTAAAGAAAATAGAGAAAGAGGAAGAAAGTGAAAATACCAAATCCTTACCTCCGAAGAAGAGACCTTTGCTTCTCTCTATTCCTTATAAAGTCTCACCAGCTACCGTCACACAAAACATTCGCACCACTGTTGGATTGTATGTTCAACAGCGGATGGAATCAGATCCAGTTTGTGCTCATTGTAACAGCAAGGAAGTGATCCAACAAGATCAACTCGCTCAACTTTCGAATTGGAGAAAAGCCGTGATGAATAAGATTTTAAACGAACCAAAGTCAACAACCATCAGAAAGAAGCGAATGAAACTATCACCAATGCCGATTAAATAGGGGTTGATCGTTTAATTTACATGATTGTGTGTGGTGAACTAGAAAGTCTTCACAAAATTAGAAAGTTTGTATATATTCAGAAATCTAAAATTGTCAATATTTTGTAATTTGTAACTTCGTTTAAGAATATAAATCCTCTTCTTCTTCCTCCTGTCTATTTGGACCAGATTGACTGCCTGGACCAGCATTGGCATTTCGAGGGAATTGGAAGGTAGATAAGCTTCCACCACCCGAAGTCAATTGTGAACGAGATTGTTGTAAAGTTTGGGCGAATGATGAATATTGAGCAAGGTCTCTATCGCTAACCGACCTTCTGGCATTTCTGACAGCGTCCTCAAAGTGACGAGGTAAGATTTCTGGGACCAGGTCATCTTCCTCAACTTCATCTTCCTGCATTACTCCTTGTGCTTCTGCATCTTTTCGAATATTTTCCCTTTCGATGTTTCTCATGATATCTTCTCGAATAGCGAGTTTAGCAGCACGCTGGCAGATCTCAGTCAAATCAGCACCAGTAAACTTCTCGGTTTGAGCAGCCAAGTAGGAAAGATCAACGTCCTTACTCACAGGAGTCTTTCTTAAAACAGCCTTTAAAATTGACAATCTTGATTCGTAGTCTGGCATAGGAATGTAAATTAATTGATCTAAACGTCCAGGTCTCATCAAAGCAGGGTCAATGATGTCAGGTCTATTGGTGGCTCCAATCACGAACACATTCTTCTTGGCACCAACACCGTCCATTTCAGTAAGAAGCTGATTCATGACACGATCGCCAGCTCCTCCACCGTCTCCTTGACTTCCACCACGCTGTTGAGCGATAGAATCTAACTCATCAAAGAACAACACACAAGGTGCTGCTCCACGTGCCTTGGCGAAGACGTCACGGACGTTGGCCTCACTTTCACCGAACCACATTGTTAAAAGCTCAGGTCCCTTAACGGAGATAAAGTTTGCTTGACACTCATTGGCAACGGCCTTTGCTAAGAGAGTTTTACCGCAACCTGGCGGTCCATAGAAAAGGACACCTCGAGATGGTGACATTCCAAACTTCTCGAATTTTTCAGGGTGTTCGATTGGATATTGCACTAATTCTCTCAACTCATTCTTAACATCAACTAAGCCACCAATATCATTCCAAGTAATGTTTGGAACTTCAACAACAGTCTCTCTCAATGATGATGGATTGGCGTGACCTAAAGCGAACTTGAAGTGCTCTTGAGTAACCGCCATGGAAGCCAAAATTTCAGCATCAATGGTCTCCTCCTCAATATCAATCAAGTCCATCTTCTCTCTGATACACTGCATTGCAGCCTCAGTACATAAAGCAGCAATATCAGCACCAACGAAACCATGAGTTTGCTTTGCTATGGCTTCAGGATCGACATCATCATCGAGCTTCATGTTTCTGGTATGAATTCGGAAAATCTCGAGACGACCGTTCTCATCAGGGACACCGATATCGATTTCTCGATCAAATCTTCCGAATCTTCGTAAAGCAGGGTCAATCGAGTTTGGACGGTTGGTCGCACCAATCACAACTACATTAGATCTGCCTTTTAATCCGTCCATTAAAGTAAGCAGCTGTGAAACCACTCTCTTCTCCACCTCTCCATTCGCCTTTTCACGTTTTGGAGCGATAGAATCAATTTCATCAATGAAAATAATTGCAGGAGCATTCTTCTCAGCTTCTTCGAAAGCTTTTCTCAAATTGGCCTCTGATTCACCAGCCATTTTAGACATAATTTCAGGTCCGTTAACCAAAAACAAGAAAGCTCCAGTTTCATTTGCAACTGCCTTTGCAATCAGTGTCTTACCTGAACCAGGCGGGCCGTAAAGTAAAACTCCGCGAGGTGGCTTAACTCCGAGAGTTTTGAAGAGAGTTGGGTGTCTTAATGGTAACTCAATCATTTCTCGGATTTGGGCCATTTGTCTGCGGCAACCTCCAATGTCATCATATCCAACATCATCAGAGCGCTCTTCGTCTTCTCGCTTTACTGGTTCACCTTCACAGTGAATTTCAGTATCGGGAGCAACGATACCGTAGTTTGGAGGATCCATCTCCACAACCTTGAATTCCACTGGATGCATAGCAGCGCGAACTAAAAAGAGATCTCCCTTTCGGATTGGACGGTAAGCCTCGAGGAAATAAGGCTTCAAATAAGCATCGAAGAGATTTCCAGAGACACCTTCAATTGTGTCATCAAGCGGTAAAATATGAACCTTCTTACAGTACGGAACGTCTTCCTTGGCAGCGACTGTAACCAAATCTCCAAGTCTAACACGAAGATTTTTACGGATTACTTTGTTCATGCGAATGTTTCCATCGTCGGTCTCCTCTGACTGTAGGACAACAGCTAAAGTATCTCTTCCCTTCTTTCCTTTTAATAAAACAGTATCACCACGGAACAATTGCAACTCGTCCATCTTGGCAGCACTTAAACAAACAACGGAGTTATCGTCATTTAATGCATCATCCACAACAAGCCTGTTTGGTGACTTCTTCTTATCCATAATTGCAGTGTTAAAATCTTCCTTCTTATCTCCCATTTTTTGATTATCAAATTGCTTCCAATAAAAATACAAGAATCAATATGCACAAAGCGCAATAAAATAATGTTTAAAGGGTTATTACTTTCCTAATGTTGCAAAGGTCTCTCGATTTCTTTGTGCTCCTATTGCTAGATTTGTTTCGATTTCTTTAGAACAAAAGAGCGATTTTTGGGTTTTCGTCAACGGATAAGTCAAGGTAAAGAATGCCCATGCCCGTTAATCTCTTCCTCTCCTAAATGCCCCTGCCCAACGAAATATCTTCAATTAACCCTCCTTCACAGAAAATACTTGCAATTTTCAGCGACATCACCTGAAAGATACCTAGCCTGCGTGGAAATTTGAATTCACTGACTGTCCCCCTTTTCACTTTCTCTGCAAAGATTTGATTCACTATGTTGAACGACGATGAAGTTTTCAATGAAGGCTTTAAGCCATTAAAGAAGGTAAGATCAACGGCTCTTCATCATGTTCCGCCTTGGTTGACTACTTTATGAAGAGAGCAAGTAGCTCTGCTGATCCTACTCACCTTCCAAGCAAACCACATATCAATCGTGGGATGTCTTTTAATAAAGAGACTGGAGAGAAGGAAAGCTCTCAATCCTTGTGGGATGGTTCTAGCTGGGAAAGATTAAATCGTAATCGTGGACGCACTATGGATCGCTCAAACAGTTTTGTTGGGAGAAAAGGAGAAGATACCCCTAAGGAATCTGATAAGGCCATCGGTATCGTTGATCCTTTCTCAACAGGTGCTCACTTGGCAGCCGAGGTTCGGAAGAGGGGTCTCAAATGTGTTAGAATTTTCTCAATTTGGGACTCTCCTGTTGCAAATTTGGTTCAAGAAGGTGTTGTAGTGGATTATTGTGCCACCATTCAACATAATGAGCGACTCCCTGACCAGAACGTTGCAATTGATCAGGTTTGTCAATAAGTTCGTCACATTAGTACATCCCTTATTTTCCTTTGTAGACTGTCAAATCATTAAGAGATTTGCCGTTTGATATCATTGCAGTCATTCCAGGTGCGGAAACTGGTGTGGAGTTGGCGGATCAACTTTCCTGGAAAATGGGTTTGCGTTCCAACGGAGTCGAGAAGTCTCTCGCTCGCAGAAACAAATATCATATGGGAGAATTAGTTCGACAAGCAGGTGTGCGAGCAGTTAAACAAGCTGTTTGCACCACCATCGAGCAGGTGGATGAATTTTTGAAAACTCTCGTTCCTAAGGGAGGCAGTTTGAACAACCTTCAATGTGTGGTTAAGCCCGTACAGAGCGCAGGCACTGACGATGTTTTCCTTTGCAAAAGCGCCGATGAAGCGCGTACAGCTTTCCATAAAATTATTGGAACGATTAATGGCATTGGTCTCTTGAACGAAAATGTTTTAGTACAGGAGTTTCTTGTCGGCAAAGAGCATGTCGTTGATAAGGTCTCGCGCGATGGTGTTCATAAAATCGTTGCAATTTGGCAATACGATAAACGCCCAGTAAATGGGGCTGCCTTCGTTTACTTTGGAATGAAGTTATGTCCTTCTGATACTCCGCAAGCGAAAGCCTTGATTGAATACGCGGACAAAGTTCTTGATGCATTAGAAATCAACCACGGCCCTTCCCATATGGAAGTTATGCTTAATACGATCGTTGAAAACGGCGTTACTCGATATGAACCTTGCTTGGTCGAAGTCGGTGCTCGTTGTCATGGTGGAGAGGGAACTTGGTTGCCTGTTATTCAAGAGTGTGTCGGCTACAGTGTGGTAAGTAGAAGTTGCAACGTAAATCGCCAAGCATTAATACTGTACTATAGGTGGATGTCACTTTAGATGTATACCTTGATGGAAAACTCTGGGAAAGTATCGATAAGGATAGATTCCCATTGAAGAAGGCTGGACGCTCTGTTGATTTAGTGTCACGTCAGAGCGGTATTGTTCGTAGTCTGCCGGGAGATGCTTGGATCAAGAGATTGCCATCCTTCCGTACATTAAACTGGGAAGTTAAACCCGGGGACTTCGTAACAAAGACCATTGACTGTTATACTCGTCCAGGTTGTGCTCAAATCGTAGCTGATACAGAGGAAGAAGCTGATCGTGATCTTGAAGCAATTCATGAGATTGAACCACTTGGACTCATCGATTATGCAGTGATCTGTCCTAACCCTCCTGTTATTGGAGCTGTTGTTATTGTCGATCCTTTTTCATCTGGCGCTAATATGGCCGCACAAGTCTTGAAATGGGGTTACAAACTTATCCTCGTATTTTCTGAGAAGGATAGCCCTGTTGCGAGCTTGGTAACCAAAGGCACCAGTTTCAATCCAACTTTACTCATTCAACACGATGCTACAAATCCTGATCAAGATGCTGCTATTCAAAGTACATTAGATCAAATAACGAACAACGGAGCTCCTGTTCTCGCTATTTTACCTGGTGCCGAAACTGGTGTTGAGCTCGCTGATCACCTCGCAGCTCGGTTCGGCACAAGATGTAATGGTGAAGAATTGACGGAAGCGCGAAGAAATAAATATAAGATGCAGGAAGTCGTTCGCAAGTCGGGTGCTCGTGCTGTCATTCAGAAACTTGCTGCTTCTGAAGAAGAAGTGCGTGTATTTTTGAAGCAACTACGAGATTCTAACCCTGAAGGAGATTTTAAATGTGTTCTAAAACCAAATGAAAGTGCCGGAACAGACCACGTCTTTTTATGTTCTTCTGAAGAGGAGGCCATTAAAGCCTTCCATGCTATTCATGGACAAATCAACGGTTTAGGTAAAGTCAATCGAGGAGCTTTATGCCAAGAATTTTTATCCGGCACTGAATATGTGATTGATGGTGTTTCGCGAGATGGTATTTATAAGGTCGTTAGCATCTGGGAGTATGATAAACGATCAGTCAATGGTTCGAACTTCGTTTATTTTGGTATGAAATTGCGTGATGGTAAAGATCCTGATATGAGAGTATTAATAGCCTATGCTCAGCAAGTTATCAATGCTCTGAAGATTCATCAAGGACCAACTCATATGGAAGTTATTTTAACACCTGTCAAGCGTAACGGAACCGTCGAATACAGTCCATGCTTGGTCGAAGTTGGATCAAGATGCCACGGTGGTGAAGGCACATGGATCCCTATCGTGAATGAATGTATTGGCTACAACCAGGTAATTCCTCTTCTCTCCTCTGCACCACCAAATAATAACTATTTTAAACAGATTGATGCTGCCTTGAGCTTGTATCTTAGACCTGATAACTTCGATAACTTACCTTTTGAGCCACATCTACATAATCATGGTTGTGAAGTATTCCTAGTTTCACATGAACATGGTTTGATCTTAGATATCCCGGGATTAGAGAGGGTCCGTAGTCTTCCTTCGGTTGTGTAAGTAGCTGATTTGTTTTCTAAATGATTGTGCATTAATGCTTACTTAGAAAATGCGAGTTGCTCACTCAGCCTGGTATGTTGTTGCACGAGACTGTTGATTGCTTCACGAGGTATGCTGAGTCTGGTGATTGTTTGGATAATTTCTAACCGTCTTTGATTATATTATAGACCTGGTAGTGTGCAAATGGTGAACCCTGATGTGCGAGCGTTAGAGAGAGATTACAAGCTCATCCATGATTTAGAAAAGAACGGTTTCTTCTTAGTGCAGAACTAAGAGACCTTCCTATGTGAATAACTTGATATACACATCATCTGAAACGATGGGATGGTTATTTTCGTATTTGTTAGGATTAAAACGGAGGAACTGAGAAAACTCTTTGAGTAATTGATGTAAATTGAATGGTTGGAGGATTGTGTTTAAATGAACTAAAATTTCTTGTATTTTCCTGCCTGTAGAAGCGTGGTTGTTTTGTTGCGCCTTCTTTTCGCCCTTTTGCGCCAATGAAATGCGTCACTGCAACCTTTTCTCCTTCTTTTTATCTCATTAAAGCTAATAAACTTAACTATAAGAGATTCTCACAGTAAAGAATAGATAGTGTGTCGATTGTATTGGTCATCTTCGTGGCAATAGCGATGAAGGTTGCAGCTGTGGCAAGCGCCACAGAAATTCGTTCTCTGCATTGGTTTCGGAAAGGATTGAGACTTCATGATAATCCAGCATTATTAGAAGCTTGCAAGTCAGCTCATCGTCTATACCCCGTTTTCTGTATTGATCCTTACTTTGCTAAACCTGATATCGTCGGAGTTAATCGCTACAATTTCCTTTTAGAGTCGTTGCAAGACCTTGATGAATCGCTAAGAAAACTCGGATCACGCCTGTATGTTCTCAAAGGAAAACCAGAAGAGCAGCTACAACTCGCACTCCAACAATGGAAGATTAATGTAATTACCTATGAAAGTGACACAGAACCCTATGCGAAGGTCCGTGATAAGCGTTTGAATGAAATCTTTCAAGCCGCTGACATACAAGTGATTACCTTCCCCACACATACATTAAACGATTTAGAAAGATATGTCAGTTTAAGCAAAGGTAAAATATCGAATGCATATCAAAGCTTTCAAAAGTTATTTGAATCAATCCCAATTAATGATCGTGTTCGACGAGATCTCCCATCACCTTCCTCTCTCCCGCCTGCTTCTCCTGAAGACCTGAACAACGCCGATTACGATGTTCCTAGCTTAACTGAGATGGGATATGATCCTAACCAAGTTACTACACCCTTTCATGGCGGAGAACAATTAGGATTGCAACGAATGGAAGAATACCTGCAACAGAAGAAATGGGTCCTGACCTTCTCCAAACCCAACACCTCACCCAACTCCCTCCAACCTTCCACCACAGTTCTTTCACCTTATCTAAAATTTGGTTGTGTTTCTGCTGCCAAGTTTTATCATGGCTTGTATGAGATCTATCATGGTCCCTCCTCCACTGCCTCTGCTATGAAAGCAATGGGAGTGACGCCAACACAACCTCCTGTCTCATTAATAGGACAATTGTTATGGAGAGAATTCTTTTATCTTCAAGCATATATTACTAAAGGATTTGATCGGATGGAAGGGAATGATCAATGTCGTCAAATCCCATGGAATCGTGATCGAGAAATTATTGAGAGATGGAAACAAGGTCAGACAGGCTTTCCCTTCGTTGATGCGATTATGACACAATTACGACTTGAAGGATGGATACACCACTTAGCAAGGCATATGGTTGCATGTTTCTTAACTCGAGGAGATCTTTGGCAGCATTGGGAGGAAGGAGTGAAAGTCTTTGATCTTTATCTCCTGGATGATGATTGGGCATTAAACAATGCTAACTGGCAATGGTTAAGCTGTTCTAATTTCTTTTATCAATATTTTAGAGTTTATTCACCTATTGCATTTGGGAAGAAGACTGATCCATCTGGTGATTATATAAGGAAATATCTCCCACGGTTGGTAAGAATAACTCGTGAATAAATCTGTGGGCTAGCTTATCTCTTGTGTTAGGCTAGATTCCCTGACAAGTACATCTATGAGCCATGGAAAGCACCCAAAGCAGTGCAAGAGCAGGCAGGTTGTATAATAGGAAAGGATTATCCTTGGCCTATTGTCGATCATGATGTGGCATCGAAGGAGAATATGGGAAAGATGAAGATAGCTTATGAGAAGCAAGCAGCTGAGAGAGCTTCTTCTGCCCCCTCCTCTTCGAGTAATAAAGGAAAGAAAGAGACAAGTGTTGAGATAGAAGATGACGAAGAAAAGAGTCAAAATGAGGAGGATAAGAAGAAGGAATCTTCATCGACAGGGAAGAGGAAATACACTCAAATGAAGATCACTGAAACAGTGAAAAGAAATAAGAAATAATATGAGAAATACTCTTTAACCATTAGAATTATTTACATGAAAGAGAGAAAGGGTGTCCTATGACTATTCATTACCATTTATTTATATTATTAATATTTCACTTCATATTGTAAGATAGTCTTATCTAATCCTCCTACAGTAAACACGTACTTCCCATCAGCACTAAATTTCACCTTCATTACATGATGAGAATGATCACAATATTCGTGATGTACTTGATACTCCTTCACCACAGGATACGCAAACAACTTCACTTGATGCGAGTCATCTCCTGTCGCTAATAATGTTTGATCAGGTGATCTGTCCACACAGTTGATATCAGTGCCATCTCCTCCCTTAGGCCAGATACCCTGTACAGACCATCCTAAAGGACATGTGAAAGTATGCCACTGAACGTCTTTCATAAGATTGACATTATTAACCTGTTGTCCATTCTTAGTATTCCAAAATAACAACTCATAGTCAGAGGAGGTCGATTGGAGGTATTGTCCATCTTTAGAATAATCTATGGCAGTAATCGTTGAATGATGACCAATACATTTATAACGACATGAATATGATTTTGTCTCTAATAGATAGATAATACCATCTTGAGCGCCAATGACTAACTGTTGTCCATCAGGTGAATAGGTAATACATTGAATACGATTCGATGATAATAAGATTGTAAATAATATTTTCTTTAAATCATCTGATAATACAATAATCTTACCATCATAAGTCCCGATAGTAACATGCATACCATCAGGTGAGTAACTTATACACCGTGTCTTGGATTGAATGTTAATAATACCTTTACATTCTTTATTCTTACTATCCCATAGTCGAACTGTCATATCATCACCCGCTGTAATGAAATAAGATAGTTTAGGGTGTATGGTCAACCCCCATAATTCACTTCGTTCTTGGAAATGTCCTTTCATATGACAAAAGAATTGATTATTCGTTATAGAGGATGAGATAGAGTTAGTATTAGAGCTACCAATCAGATTAATCTCATAGATTTCTGATGATTTGGTACCAATTAATAAGAGGTTATCTTTCACATCCAATGCTTGTACTTGTGCTATACATGGAACGAATAAAGGGTTTAACGGAGTTGCGGTTGTTGTGGTTGCATTAGCGGAGGTGTTACTGCTTACGATTGGAGTGAGATTGGACAATGACGTGTCGTTTAAGTTTAATGTCCAAACGCAGTTCAATTGAATGTCCCAGATATGAATAAAGCCGTCTTTGCCTCCAGTAACGATGCGAGGACCAGCATCTCTGCCATCGATTGGTCGAGTGGTTTGGTTAGAGGAGCCGAGGTTCGTGAGTGCGGAGGTGTTGGCATTAGTTGTGGTGGTATTAGCGTTAGGATTGTTTTGATGGCTTATAATGGAGGTCATCGCAGTAATCGCTGCTGTATGAGCATTAGCAATGCATTTAGTGTTTGTTCGGTCCTTCCAGAGCAATAGACTGCCGTCATCCATACCGGTAATAGGATCAATTCCCAGGTAAGCACAAGCACAAACAGTGCGAGTCTTGACTGATTTCAGGTTATAAATCCCTGTCTTCGATGATAATTCACTCCCAGAAGATGTAGTAGTCGAGGAAGAATTGGACGTTGAAGTACCAGTCGACGTCACTGGCGGTAAATCCCAAAATTTTAGATGATTCTTTCCAGCAGTTAAAAAAGAATTAGAACCACTATAAGGACATGCTCGTAATATATGAACAAAAATACCCTTCCCAATCTTACTCTTTCCTAATATCGTACCATTATAGATGTTATGGATGACTAACATACGATCATCATCTAAACCACAGGATATTAATACATTCGAATCATTCGGATGGAAAGAAACATGTGAAACACCAATTTTATGATATTTAATCACACGTATTGTTGTACCAGTATGTATATCCCATATACATATCTTAGGGAATTTCCCTGTATCACCTGTAGCAACTAAATTACCTTCAGGATGTACAGCTAATGATATAATATCTGTTGTATGTTCACTATTAAAGATTTGTCTATTTTCTTTTGTATTAAATACAACACCTAATGATGCAGTAGGGTAGATAATTTGATCTAAATGGGAACCATAAAATAAATTATTACGACAATCATATCCACGATAACCATAGGCATATTTTAATTCTAATATTGCTTTTGGTAATTTACCATATTTGGTACCAACAGTCTCAGGATTTTCTTTATAATTTGATGGTTCTCTAATAACACCTTTCCATGGTTTAATTGCTTGGAATTCATCACCACCTCCTGGTGCATAATAAAGATCAGTATTCGATACTTCTATTTCACCCTCGTTCACAGTTGAAAGAATATGATCTAAAGATTCTTCAAAAGGAAGTAAAGGTTTTTCCTCCTCTAATTCTGCAGTTGTGAGTAGAGGATAGTTTGATGGTGATTGAAAGATGGTTGAGTTCGTTGATGCTTTTGAAGGAATGATGGTGAATGCCTTTCGAGATCTTATTTCATCTTGAATATCTGTCTGCCAGACCATAATACAGCGATCAGTTCCTCCAGTTGAGATTAAGAATACATCATCATCACTAAACTCGATGTTTGTTATCTTTCCTGAATGTGCTTTATAAGTTTTATCAGGAGCTCCATAAGAAACACAAGGATAGTTAAACAGTCTCAAACGACCGAAAATATCACCAATAGCTAATACTGGAACGGTTTCGAAGGTATGTGATCGTGATACCGCATAAATCGAATTAATATTCTCCATATTATTGGATGGATCGTAAATTCCTTGAATCGGCCAACCATAAGGGCAAGTAAACGATTTCCATACCACATCGCGAATATCATTGGGGGAATCTATCGACGAACCATCTTTCACTCTCCAAAAGAATAATTCTCCATGATTACTTGTGCTTTGACCGACTAAATAGTCCAAAGTCACGGGATAAGTGGTTTTATCTTCTTCTTCGAACTCCTCATTAGGGTGAAGAGAAGAATCGAAGTAAAGCTTTTGAGTCGTGTATTTCCTTCGAATAACATTAGCTTCTTCGTCATAAAGTTCTGTGACAGTCTTCGATTCGTGTCCGATCATCTCCTTTGAGACAGGATCTAATATTACCTGGCTTCCTGAATCTTGAATCAGTTTTCCAACCTGTAACGAAATACCAAAGTCAATGTGAGTCACAGAAGCGGTGTGCAGGGGAATTTTGAATAAAAAAGAATAAATCACTTGATGATGATCCTCTTTGCTATGCCTAAACTGATATAAGTATATGTAATGATCATGTGATCCGGCTGCTAAAATTTGACCATCGAACGAATACTTTAAAACTTGAGACCACTGTGTAGGATGGTCTGAAAGAATAAGACATTTGAACTTTCCATTAACTACTCCTGCTGGACCAGATACGGAATGAGTGGCACTCACAGCAACAGGATGAGCGGGGTCAGGTTTGGCGTCGCCGGAAGGATCCAATGCTAAATTTTCTAACACTTTCAGATTACTGGAAATATTGCGGTTCGTCACAGAAGGATCTACCCCATTCCGATAAGAAGGTTTATCATCAGGATTCAAGAAAACTTCGGTGTTAATAATGACAATGTCACCGGAATTTAAAGCAACCGCTAAATGAGCTTCATCTTTTGGTTTAATAGTCAAGGCTCTTGATTTGTCTGGTAACTTTGCAAAAGAAATTAAGCCATTCGTTAGTAAGCTCCAGCATTTGAGGAAATTATCATCTCCAGCAGTAAAGAACACTTCATGAATAGGGTGTATTGCAAGGCCCCATAATTCTCCAGTGCCATGACCACTTGATAACAGATTTACGTTTAATGGAGGAAGTACTTTATCAAGAGTCACATCAATGGCTAAATTCTTTTTGCTGTTGGTATGGGATACAGGTTTGCTTAATGTGGTAACGGTCGCGGAACGACCATAAGTATCGGCGAAACCAGAAGCTGGATGAAAGACAGGATAAACAATATCATCGTGAACTTCAAAGATTTCACTGCTATTGTTGCCGATTAATATCAAACCATCTCGTTCAGAAAGCGATTTAACAGCTTTTGTAGTAGGTTTAGGATCTAATTGACTCATGTCAAATCGTTTAATTAAGACCAAGTTGTAAGTTCCAGGTGAAGCATGTATTGTGCTCTCAACCAGGCGCCAAACACAAATTACTCCATTCTTATCCCCAGTAATGTACCGACTTGAAAGTTCGTAGCCGCTATAATCTCCATCATGAACAACATCGATTGAACCTCTAATCGCGTGGATGGCGAGAATTGGACTGCAATGAGGATAGATTGAATCCTTCTCAGAAGGGCTTTTGTGATATTTTGGGCTATCGGCTGGTCGAGGCAACGCCAGTTCCGGAACTGTAGAGTCCAACCCTTTTAAAATTTGTGGTTCATCGTCATCAAGATATTTATCCATCGAAAGTCGAGTATTTCCCACCAACTGAAGGATAAAGGAAACTTAAGAACGCATTTTCATAGATCAATAAAATACGACTTACCTTACAATCTTTCCAGATTAATAAATTGCCATTTGCTAATCCTGTGACACATATGGAGCTGTTTGTCGAAGCCACGGAGAGAATCGTTGATTTCTTATCCCTTGGGTCAACAAGAGAAGGGTGATTACCCCAGAATGCTCCTTGAGAGGAAATATTCGATCCTTGCCACCACCAAAATTTTAGAAATCCTTTCTCTCCACCAGTTACCACGACATCCTTTCCGTCGAAACTTACCCCTAAATCATCTATGGCCCCCACTCCACCATTCCTTGCTGATGCTCGAGACTGTCTTCCAGTTGCATAACCTGATTTTACGCCTTCCTTTGGATGATGCAAATTTAATTGATCGTTAAGAAGAAAGCAACAACATAGAATCTTTTCTGTACACGTAGGGGTGCTCACGATGAATAAACCTTTATTCCAATCGTGAATGGATAAAGTGTTGTTTGAATCCAATCCAATTGAAGCTAAATAATTGCCATTGGTATTAAAAGCTAATAAAGGGACGCCCAAGCTGTGTACATCTTCTAATTTAGCTAAAACCGTCATGTCAGTGGAATTCCAAATCACAATGTTTGCTTTCCTTCCTGCCTCGCCAGTAGCGAAAATTTGACCTGCGGGATGAACTGCAATAGAAATGACTTCATCGACATGATGACCTAAAAGGAACTTTTGTTTTCCTGTTGGTTTATGATATAAAACCGCTACATTCGCAGCATTATAAACAACAGAACCATCAGAGGAATAAATAACGTTATTACGGCAATCATGACAACGATGACCATGAATCCATTTCAGCTCTAAATCAACATCAGTAGAATTAACATTTGCTTGGAAAGCACTTGGTTCAATAATCTTGGAGCGCCATTGAGGGGTTTCCTCGGTTTGATCACCACCCACTGGCACGTTTAACAGCTGCTGCGTCAGGTCATCTTCCGTCTCATTCTCTGCGATGTGCCGCCTTAGATCGTTGACCGACCAACCGAGGTTCGCTGCTTCTTGTATTAATGAACGTGGAGCAACAGAAGGATTTTCTTCACAACAAGAAAGTTCAACCGGCTTAGGATCGTTGAATCCTGCAAGAGGATTTGCTGCTCCCAGAACCTCAATCTCTTCGTCATCAGAGTCCTCTAATTCGACAAAATGGCGCCAAAGGAGAATCGTTTCATCAGCTCCTCCTGTAGAGATGATGTACCTCTTATTCCAACTACACTTCACTGCGGTTACCTCTCCGGAGTGACCAGTGTAAGATTGGCGGACAGCATTAATCGATGTTGATGGGTAAGAATATAAATTGACTTTGTGGTAGTCATCACCGGTGACAATAGCTCCTAATTCAGGTAAAGCAAGACAGCAATTTACATCACTGTAATCACTATTCGAGGACCAAATTCCTTGCACTGCCCATCCAAAAACACAAGAATTCGTGGCCCAAGCAACATCTCTCATAGAAAAAGAATGAGTAATTTGATTTCCAGTTAGGTTCCAGTATAATAAAGAAAAATCTGTTGCATTGCTCTGTAAATATTGAGAGTTAGCAGAAAAGTCGATATGTGTCACTGCTCCGGAATGACCTCGACAGACAGCCGATCGAATATAATTCTTTTGATCAATTGTCTTATAAATGTAAATATTAGTATCAGACGAAGCAACGGCCAGGTAATTGCCATCAGGAGAAAATTTTAAATCGCTAATCATTTGCTCAGAATGACGCCATGTGGAATAAGCCCGTAAGTTCGGACTAGTTGCTTCGATTAACGAAACTTCTCCACTCATCATTCCAACACAAATGACATTTCCTGAAGGACTATAAGCCACAGCGCGAGCTGCATCAGGCATCAAACGACAGTTAATTTGCTCATGAGTCCGTAAACTCCATAAACGTATTGTTAAATCATCTCCAACCGTACAAAACTCATCACGAGAAGGATGGCAATCTAATCCCCATAATTCACCTTTCGAATGACCTGATGCAACTCTTCCTAAAGTATAAGGCGAGATAGCATTCGATGTCAAGACGGCCTCAAAGATGTCACAGCCCAAGGTGCCAATTAAAATCTTTTGCTTTACCTGTTGAATGGATCTAATCGAGGAATTAATAGAATCAGTATCAGGTTTACCATCACCATTTAAATCCTCACAAAGATCGATGGGAATACCGATCTCCTTCAATGAAGTATCCCATGATTTAATCATCGAATCTTTACCGCCAGAGAATAAAACTGAATCAATGGAATTATAATAAAGACAATAGATTGCTTCTTTAATCCCATGTGCTTGTATAATTGTAGTACATACACAATCACGAAATTTGTAAATTTCACCAGAACCGCATCCCACAACAGCCTCTTCTTTCAGATAGGCACAAGAATAGAATTGCTGGCGCTTACCAATCTTACCAATTCTACCTAATCGCCATTCTAATGACCTCTTATTTGTGTGAGTGTTAATGTAAAAACGAATTTGTTGCTTTCCGACCATTATAATCTCTGATCCTGATTGTGAAAAGGCAATATCATTAACATTATTCGGATTACTAATGCCTTTACCGGAAGCAATAACTTCACCATTTAAAGAATTATGTAAACAAATGGTATGATCAACATCCATACCAATAACAGCTAATCGATCACCTGATGACGAAAATTTTAATTGTTGAATACCATTCTTCACCATTGAAGAGAAAACCGTGATAGCAGTTGGTGCTTGATTGCTATCTAAAGTCCAAATATGAACATTAGAATCTTTATCAGCAGTTGCAACAATTTGTTGATTCGGATGAATTTCTATTGCCGTAACTTCAACTTTATGCCCTAAATAAAATAATTGGGTTCGTTTATTTGCATCATAAACAACACAAACAGCAGCAGAAGTATAAACAATATAAATATCATCAGGATAAGTTGAATGTAATAAATAACGAACATTATTTGAATGGGTTTTACAATTAAATCCATAAGTCCATACTAATTCTAAATTAGTCTTGGGACCACGATTTAAATCTTTTGGTGGTTTAAAATTTGTTGGTTCTTGAATTTGTCCAATCCATGGAATCGTTCCAATACTTTGATCACCTCCTTGAGGTTTAATAGGATTTTCAAATTCATCTTCTTCCCAATAGGCTAATTCTTCTGATTCACCCTCGTCATCAGTTTGAGGTGCAGAATCATCAGATTGAACATCTAATTTTGCATCAAGTGCAATACGATTTAAAGCTTCTACTGCCGCCATAATCTCTCGATTGGAGCGAGCATAATTCACAAATTCTTCGTAGGAAATTTGACCATCTGAATTAACATCACCACGAAGAATAGCTTCTTCAGCTAATGCTTCAAGAGTGTCTAAATTAGGTTCTAATTCTTCATCACCACCAGTAAGAAGGTTCATCCCACATAAACTAGACATCATCATCATAACTAATTCACTTTGAGATAATAAAGAATTTAAATTAAAATCGAATAATTCAAAACAGAATCGACATTTTTCTTCAAAAGAAGCAGTGCAGCATAATGCTAATCCACCAAGAAACTCTAATCCATCCATACGACCATCATGGTCATTGTCTAAGATATCAAATAAGACCTCAAGTTCAACATGATCAGCTACCTCAGGTTTAAATGATAAGATCATTTCAAATTGAGCTTCAACAATTGCAAAGCCGTGAATTTGAGTTTGAAATCTTTTCAATAATTCTCGAACATCGCTGATTGTCCCTATTTGAGAAATCAGACTATGAAACGATAGGAGGAGAGTTTATAGACCTTACATAATGCAAATATTTGTGTTTCCTCCAATAGAGGCGGAATAATATTAGGATTTCCGGTAAAGGTTTGTCCCGATAACAAATTCCCCATTTCTTTAATCTTCTCCTCTTTCTTTTTACAAATTCCCTTTAAGAAATCACTCCTACAATCTTCTTCTCTTTCTCTTCCAGACTTGACGATCGCGTGCCTTCAATCAAATCCTTTCTCAGGCTATTAAAATTTGAAAATCAGTTTCATCTCAAACAAACACACAATCACGTCCTCTTCATGAAAATGATCTTTTTCACGCAAACTGAAGAAATGTTGACTTTGTTCCTCTATCTTCTCTTGTTGCTGGGCATAGGCTTCATTAATGCTTTGGGAAATAATATTACTGTAACCTGGATTCAAGGATGGGATTGCAAGCTTGAGTTTCAAGGTGATATTTATCGTTGTGCTTTGGGGAAAAATGGTGTGTCTTCAAATAAAAGAGAAGGAGATGGGAAAACACCACTTGGAGAATTTCAAATACGTCGAGCTTTCTACCGCCGTGATCGAGGTGGATCGAATAATTGTTATGGAGTGGCATCTTACTTGAATTGCGTCGAAACTGAGACTGATTTCGGCTGGGTGGACGAGGCTTCTGATCCTCTCTATAACCAATTCGTCATCTTACCGTATGATGCGAACCATGAGAATTTATACCTCACTGATTCGACTGCCTATGATTTAATGGCAGTTATCGGATACAACGATAACCCTGTCGTTCCATATGCTGGGAGTGCAATTTTCTTTCACGTCACAAACAGCAATTATGGAGGAACAGCGGGTTGTGTCGCGATGGCTTTAAGCGATCTATCACATATATTACAACGTGTGACTGCTGATACTTGGATGATAATCCAAGCAAATGAAAACACGAAGGAAAAATAACGGACCCAAGATTCTTTTACACAAGAAATACAAAACACGACGAAAACCTATTAATGATCATGGCTGCTCACAAGTGATTTTTCTAGATGATCTAAACTCGTTGCAGCAGTAATACTTTGCCCTCCACTGCCTCCAGCACCTCCGCTGGCACCGCCACCGCCTCCACCACCACCTCTCGTGTGTTTAGGGATCGACAAAGGCACAAAGTCATGAGCCGAACTGAATTCTGCAACAATCTCTTGATAATCATTCATAAACATAGCGATTTCTTCTAGTTTCATTGCAGTTTTCATACATTGATCTTGTAATTGAGCATTTCCCATTCCGTTAATACCATTCGCTGAAGTAGCACTATTCCCACTTGCACCAGACGGATTCATTTGATCATAATTTCTTTCCACTTTCGGCTTATTATGTCGAATACGAAATGATTCTTCACATCTTTCTAAAATATTGGAAACAGACGCAATAATCTGTCCTAATTCTAAAGTTTTCTCTGATGCTTCTAATGTTAATGCTTCAACTTCAGCCTGTATACGTAATGATTTCGATTTTTTCTGTTCTAATATTAATTGCATTTCAGCAATAGCATTACTTTCATTTAATAATTGATTTTCTTTCGATTTTTTAAAAATTAAATAATCTTTTTGTGTATTATCATTGACATTTTCATCAATTTTATGTTTTTCTAATAAATATTGATTAGCATCTTTTAATGTATTATAACGATTTAATATGTCAGATATTTCTGGAAAAAATTTTGACATACTTTGTACAACATTCTCTAAATAATCTTGATATTTTAAATTTTTTTCTACTTCTTCTTTTAATATATTTTCTTCTTTTAATTTATTTTTTAATTGTAATTCTAATTTTTCAATTTCTTTTTCTTTTAACTCACGTTGTTTTTTCTCTTCTGCTGCACGTTTTAATGCACGATTACGTTTGGATTCATTCTCTTGTAAAAATTTATTAAATTTTATTAATGATTCTTGTAATTCTAAATCTTTACGACGTAATCCTTCTTCACGACGACGAAATGCATCTTCTCTACGTGCAAATTCTTCTTTTTGCGAATTTAATGCTTCTTGTACTTCAAACATTTGTCGTCTTTTCTCCAGTAATCGTGTTGCTGGTGAAACATGATCAAACATTAATGTTTGTGGGAGACTTGTCGCAGCTCGACCACCATATTGCTCGAGTAGCTTCCCCTCAATAGAAGCATTCTTCTCCGCTTTCTTTGGATTTGTTGGTAGCATTTTGAGAGTAAATGAGGTCGAACAACAAGAAAAAATGAAACTGTCTGAAGAAATATCGAGTTCCACAAAAACTCAAAAATCAAATCTTTTTCATAATGAAAAATCACTTTTATGAAAGTTAAAGGAAAATTTGGTGATTAACGAGTTAAAGGTTTTCGAAGAAATCTTGCTTTACGAATCTTCTCACGATCAGATCTTGATCCAATCAGTCCACCATTTCGATTATTCATTTTGGAAATCACAAATTGAAGGTCATCAGAAGTAACATGAGTTTCACTAGGAATAGCAATTGGACAAACTTGATTCTTCCACTCCCCTTCCCCATTCCTGAGCTCATCCGTGTCCATTGGAATGCTGCTGTCATTAACGCGTAATCCAGCCTTCAAATCATTGTTACCCTCAGTTGGTGCATTATCTCCTTTCTTCTGGCTTTTTCTTTTGCTATTTTGACCTAACTCATGTTTCAAGGCAATATCATTCTTCTTCCAAACCTCAGCTATTTTCTCATAGGAAAGAATCCCTTCGTCTTCAAAAGATAACTAAAGGAAAATAGCAAGACCGCAGATTAATGGAGAAACAAAAGGTAAGATGCGAACCTTACATCTTTATCCCACCAGGTGATTTGTGGCTCCGTCTCAATCAAACTCCCACCACTACCAGCAGCTTTCCTTTTCGCACCAGCAAGTTTCATTCGTTCTTCATCGTACTGTCTCATTTTCTCTTTTAATTTTTCTTCATCAATATCAGAATAATCTTTATAAAATTGTTTTAATTTCGTTTCTTCTTCTAAGAGAATCGATGATAGATTTGGACCCCACTTAATTGCAACACTTGATAAATGATGTTCAGTTGAAATGGAACCATTATGATTTTTTAATTGCTGAAAAGATTCATAAAAACTACTACAAGCAGTACGATTTAATCGTTTCCGACTTATCTCCAACGCATTTTCTACAATAGTTTTTAAATGACTTTGAATACCATCAGATAATAATCTTCGCGATTCTGATGTAATTTCTAATTTCATGTTAAATAAAGATTGCATTCCTCGGTCTAATATTTCTTTACCAACAATATTTCTTTCCATCCAAGGCTCTAATGCCAAGGGTTCAAGAACAGCATGATCATGACGATCATATGGATGAACATTATCACGCATTAATTGACGGGATGAATATTCTTCCTTTGTTAACATTCCACCATCGATTATGTAACCTGTCATCTGTCGATTTGAGAGAACTTGCAATCCTTCTTGCTGCAGATTTGGTTTTTCAGTAATGTTATCAAGATCATCAGGATTGCCAGTGGTCATGGGAGCAATTCTAGAATCAGGAAGAGGCAACCCACCTACCATTCGTGGAACTTCTTTTTCAGCAATCTCTCCTTTACTTTTTTGTTTCTTTATATCTCCCGTCATACCGGCACCGCTTTTCCTTTTCTTTGGATCATCAAATTCTTCAATTCCTTTCTTCTTAGCTGCTTTCTTTTTATCATCTTTGTGATCATCATGGTCAACTGGAATAGGAGTGTGACTCGGCGGTTTGTATGGCTCCGGTGGAGGGTTGTTCGTAGTTTGCATAGGAACAGGATTCATATTAGGTAAAGGTCGGATATTGTCATTGTTAGAGGAAGGGTTCATCAAGCTAGGGGGACGATTATCGTACATCATTGTCTGCTGAGTCATACCAATCGTGGGTCCAGGTGGATTATGGTGAGGCAGAGGATGTGATTGAGGTCCGGTCATTTGTTGCGGAGGAAGACTCTGCATCTTGTAGGAAGGCTGTGTAGACGGTTGAATGCCAATAATTTGAGGAACATTATTCTGAATGTGTGGCATTTGTTGCCCCAATCCAAGATGAGACTGTTGCAAAGGAGGCTGATGTTGCTGCTGTTGTTGAAGCGTTTGTTGCGTATGAGGTTTATAGTATTGAGGATTTCCTAAAGTTGGCTGACCAATGTGTTGAGGAGGGTGCTGGGGAGG
>VFQN01002588.1_pt1 | contig 27593 bp, 46 predicted proteins | sample 3512371 | NCBI WGS metagenome assembly VFQN01 (sample SAMN10412370, study PRJNA504923) | tailings metagenome | isolation source: Replicate 2 from Balatoc abandoned mine | place: Philippines: Itogon, Benguet | collected 2017-08-28
GCCCCCCCCCCACCCCCTGGCCGCTTCCCCTGCCCCCAGCACCACCCCCCCCCCCCCGTGTTTCCCCTTTCCGGACCTCTACCCCCCCCCTTTCCCCGTTCCCCCCAAGACGCCCCCCCCCCCCCCATTTGTAGGTCCCTCTCTCCACCATACCCAACTTGGAAACACTTCGCACCTAACCCACCACACCCCTTGCCCACCTGAACGACCAAATCCCACCCTCCTCTCCACCCGTACACTGTCCTTTCCTTAACACAGGGAAACGTCTTTGGTATTCCCCTACTCGACTGCAGTGTGTATGTTTGCTCCGGCATTCTGTCTCCGCCCCCACCTGAACGCCCCGATCTCCACCTTCCCCTGCGCCCCAACACATGTCAACGCCTCGGTGTTTCCCTCCTCTGCAGCTATGGCCTTCTCGACTGCGATACATAGAGGAGCATAAACCAAATATGTCCATCTCTGTTTCCGCCCACCTGAACGCCCCGATCTCCACCTTCCCCGCCGCCATGGTGCGCATGGGGTCCACCACCACCGCCAGCCACGGCTCCTGGTACTGCTGGTTGGTCATCTGCAGGGGGGAAGGAGAGAGTGGGGTGGGATTTGGCGAAGGTTGGGTGCAAGCGGGGAAATCGGGAGGGCTGTTGCCCTCGGCAGGACAGCTTTGCAGACGAGCGCGTTACACAAGCGCCCACGTGGCGCCCGCCACACACCACACACTTCCATAACAAATACCCCTCAACTGACACAGGAATCTGCACTCCAAGCGTGTCGGCCCGGCAGGGTTATGCTGCTGCCGTGCCTGGCCGCCCGGTGTCCCACCCAGCGCCTGCCTGCCCTCCAGCCACTGACACGGTGTCCCACAGGCCCAGTCGTACATGCCATCAGGGCTGCCCCCCCCCCCCCCCCCCCCCCCCCCCCCCGCGCTCCCCCCCCCCCCCCCCTTCCTCCCCCCCCCCCCCCCCGCTCCCCCCCCCCCCCCCCCCCCCGCCGCCCCCCCGCCCCCCCCCAGTATGTCGAGCCGATTTTACATTCTAGTAACTTCTTCCCCCTTCCGCCCCTTGTGAACGCCCCTCGTCCCCACGTGTGCTGGCCACGCCGAAACCAGGCTTCCCAGCCGGCCCTAGCCGCGCTTGCCTGCCCCCAGGCCCCTGGCCCGCACCCTGCCACGTAGCCTTGCGTGCCACGTAGCCTGGCGCACATCCGTAACCTGCCTCCGTGCCATGTGACCGCCAACGCCCTTCATAGCCCCTGCCTTGTTTGAGGGCGGCCCGCGCACACCTGTACACCAGGCGTGGTACCTCGGCCCCGTCCCCGCCATCCTCCCCTGCCCCGAGCCCCACCCTGCCCACCTGCGTGGACACGTCGATGCCCGACAGCCAGCAGCCGTACCCCGGGTGGCTGTGGTACCAGCCCACGGCGTTCTCGGGCCGGTTGACCAGCTGCAGGGGGAGCGGAGGAGGGCAGCTCGGCAAGGTAGTACCCGGAACCCCCCTGTCCCTTTCAGAAGCAGTAAAGGTCCTACTGCTGGGTTCTAACGCCCTCCCCATGCCCTTGGGAACCACAAGCATTTCCTAAGCCCCCCGACGGATGGAGTACAGCGCTTGGGCGCTGGACGTCCCCCCCCTCCCCAGTATGCTCTTACAGATGCCACCATTGTCAATCATTCCCAGCACCATCCCTCCCCCCGCGAGCCTCCCGCCCCACCTTGCTTGTGTCCAGGAAGTCCACCATGTACTCGTACGCCTCCGCCTGCGCGTTGACACGTGTCTCCGTGCCCTCCACCGGCAGCGCGAACGAGTCGATGACGATGAACGTGTCGCCCACCACCTTGCCCTGCAGGATGCCCATCACCTGGGGGAGGCAGAGGCGACGGCAGGGAAACAGAGTGCTGGTTATCAGCGTGTGTAATGCAGTCGAGCAGGAGTAAAATGAAGAGTTATGATGAAGGGTGTGAACGGCGGGCAAGGAGGGGCCAAGGTGGGGGCGGGACGGAGGGGGCGTGGGGAGGGAAGGTGCATGCACGGGCAGCACAGCGCGAACGGCAAGGCACTGCAACATGCACCGCAGCCCGTGTGGGAGCAAGGCAGCCTTCAAACAGTATAACCACGCCGCCGTACGCCTCCATACTAAGCATCAGTAAATGCACCGAATCTCAGCGCACGGTTGCAATGCCACCTCCAGCAGGGTGCAGGGTGCGCCCGCGGAGCTGGGCTCAGCATACATCGTGCCGTGCAGCACTGACCTCCAGGTTCCCTCCTGATCGCGCGTGCATGGCGATCTTGAGCAGGGCCAGCGCCGACATGCGCACACTGCGACGGAGCAGTGCCGGAGAACGGATGTGTGTGATACGACGCGCACTTCCGGCATGCTGGCCCAAATGTGGTGCCAGGCTCCACAACAGTGACACCCGGCTGGCTGCATGCTGGGCCAGCACTTGCTTTGCGGCGGCACGGCAGGAACCTGCGCCTGGCTGCTGCTGGGCACGCCACCCTGGGTGTGTTCAGGGCGGTGGTGCCCCGCGCCCACACGAGCCTCCTCGACCCAGCGAGATGGGTGCTGCTGGAAGCTGCGACATGCCACCTACTGTTTGTAATGATGCGGGTCCTTGCTCCAGGGCTTTTGGCTCTGAATGAGCTGCTGCTCGGCTGCGTCAAACTTGAACAGAGCATCCACGTCCTCGCCCGATACTTGTTGAATGTTATTCTCTAGCTCCCATCTAGCCCGCGAGGTCGACGCCTCGCCGGCCATTCTTGGAGATGGGCAGTAAGGCGCGATCTATTCGGAAGCAAGGTGACGTTAAGTCCAAGGCTAATCCTTTCTTAGCAAAATACTAAGGGAGAAAGCACAAAAGAGGTATCCGTGGAAATGATGAAGGGTTCCTGCCGGGATAGCGGAAGGCGGAAGGGACCTCCCTCTGGCCGAGGACCTCCTCTGCTCTCCGGCGTGGCAGTTCCCGATGCGGGATGTGGGCGAAGCCCATCGGCCACACGCAAGGGCCTACGCTGGTTGTAATGAAGCTAAAATCTCTACCTTACAAAGACTGTGACGTCGCTCATCTTCGAAGTGTTGCGAACCATGCCATGTAACACATTATCCAGGGCCACACAAACAAGGATGATACTTGAAATGCTGTAAAATAAGCCGCATACTGGCTTGGTAGGACTGCTGAACTTCGCCTCGGGCGCGCCCTAGCCCGAGTGCCACTCGTTACCGAGGCCATGCTTGACGCTGACGACTAATGGCTCTAGCGATGGACACCACAACGTCGACATTCAGCCCCAAACCCTTGGGGCAAACACTCACGGACGCGTCGGGGCCACCTCCCTTCTCCAACTCACGGCTGCGTGGCTATGCCTCCCGCGTGGAAGGGTTGTTGGGTCAGTTCACCTGGTCTTCTGTCGACCCTTATGCCAGGCCATCACACGGCAGCACAAATTGCCCGCCACAAACTCTGCCACATGCTGTACCTGTTGCCTTGTGGAGTGCAGGAACAGCAGTGAGCTTGGCACTCTAATTACTGTAACTTCAGGCACCTCTCTCCCTGTCCTGACCCACATCATGCACCTGCCCCTTCCCCAACCGACCGTGCGCATCGCAGACCCCAAGATGGTCCTCAGCAGCTCCGTTGCCCTCACCAGCTCGGGCCTAGTGGACCCCTTCGCATCGGGGTCAGCAGTAGCCAGCCCACGCACCTCCCTGGCCTACGCAGCTGGACCCACGTCCCCAGGCCACTCCCCCATGCACACCCGCTTCACAACATCCTCCTCTGGAGGCCATCCCCTCACGCGCCTGTCCGGGCTACCAACATCCACAAACCACCTCCATCAACACCAGCAAACCTCTGGAGGCGGCGCGGGTGCGGGCGCTGCGCCCTCCGCCCCGCCCGCCAGCACAGAAGACCTAGCAGCAGCGCTGTCCCAAATCCAGAACCTCAAAGCAGAGATCGCGGGCGTAGAGACAGTGCTGGGCTACCTCAAAGGCACCGAGGCGGCCACCACCACCCTGGGCCGCAAGTCCGCCAAGCTGCCCTCCCAGGAGCAGCTCCGCCAGCGCGCCGACGCGCTCGCCACGGCACGTGCCACGGCACGCCTCACCGGCGCCGCGTCGGCCACAGACGCACTCCTGCTGCCACCCCCGCTCCGCGGCGGGTCCCCCGCCGGCGGAGGTAGCGGCTATGGCGGCCTGGGGTCCCCCGCGGGCGGCGGCTCGCCCACACGGGCACGTTCAGCAGGGGCGGAGGCAGGGGGTATCGTGGATGTGCTGACTGCGGACAGCAAGCTGGGGCGGACGTGGCGGGCGCCCAAGGGCCCGCAGCCTGTGGGGCGGGGGGAGGCGGTGATCCTGGAGGCGGCGCTGGACGAGGCGCTGCCGCCAGGGGCCATCACGGCAAAGTACGGCGCAGGGGCGGGGCTGGGGGCGGCGGCGGCGGCGGGTGGAGCAAGAGGGGGCGGCGGGACGGTGAGAGCCTGGCATTCAGGGGTGTGGCTAGGGCCTGGGCACACATGGCGACGAGGGTACATGCACGACGGCTATCTCGGCCGATCGGCGGCTGTAGGTCATGGTGAGGTCAGTGCAGCATCAGGACGGCGTAATCGCTGATGCGAAGTGGGGACCTGGGCAGGGGTTGCGCCGTTGAGTGCGTACGTGATTGGAGGTTCGCTGCAAAAGGTGTGCCGTAAGGGCTGTGTCCTACGTGCTGCGGCACGCTCGTGCTCAGCGGCTGCGACCACCGTGCCCCGTCGGCAGAGATGTGTGTTGTTGATGTCACTTTTTCGCAGGCGGTCAACGCCGCGGGCGTGGAGTCGTTTTGGAGCGGCACGGACGTCAGGAAGGACTTTGAGATGCTGGACATGGTGGAGAGGGAGGTGGCGCGACAGGTGCGTGGAAGGAGGGGGGCCGGGAGGGGTAACGCCCCCTATCTCTCCTCACCCCGCGTGCTGGCATGTGAGTCAACGGGCTTCGTCTTCGGGCGGCCCCATGCGCCTCAAATGGCAAGGACGGTTGCGTAAGCCACCCTAAAGTCTCAGTCGCCACATTCTGTAGAACCCTCTTGATGTGCGCCCTCCTAAAGTCCTAATACACTCGTGCTTCATTGTTCCTTCCCCCCTTGCAGGTGTCCGCCAACTGCGTGGAGCGCGGGCGCGTCATCGAGAAGCTGGCCGACCGCCACGCGGAGCTGTTTGCGGCGGTGGCGGCGGTGGCGCGCGGGGCGGCGGAGGCGCAGCGGGCGCTGGCGGAGCAGCTGGCGGCGGTCAGCGCACGCAGCGCAGAGCAGGTGGGTTCAGCAGGGGGGTGCTGCAGGTGTTTGCACCCTTCTCCCCATTCCTGCTGGCAATATACTCTCCTCCTTCGAGCCTGACCCCAGACCCTCCTCTACATCACACCCCCGCTTGCCCACCTTGCCTAGCAAATACTGCTATCTAACAGTGTTTTTTCCTGGCCATGTGCATACACACCGCTTCCCCGGCGTCACGCGGCACCCCCCTGTGCCCTCCAGGCGGCGGAGATCGCCTCCCTGCGCTCCGGCCTGGCCCGCCGCGGCGCCGAGGCGGAGGACCTCCGGGAGCAGCTGGCGGCCGCCGCCACGGAGCACGAGCACCACGTGTGGGACACGGAGCAGGAGGTGGAGCAGCTGCAGGGACAGGCGGACGTGAGAAAGGGAGGGGGGAGGACAGGGAGGATGTTGTGCGTAGCGAGTGATATGCGTGTGGGGGAGGGTGGTGCATTGGCGCTGGTGGGGTACCATAGGGCATGGAGTGGAGCTGGAGCAGCTGCAGGGCCAGGCGAGCGTGAGGCGGGAACGAGGGGATGGTCATGGGGAGAGGGGGATCGGGGCCTATGGGGGCCAGTGGGAGCGGTTGAGGGAGGCGCAGCAGGGGCGGTGACCCATTGGAGGGTTTGGGAGGGACGGTCTCGGGTGGAGCGCGTGCGGGTGCGGCGCGCTGCTGCGGTGTGGGCAGTGATCCGCAGTTTGATGCAAACGCTCGCCTGCGCAGGGAGCTGGGGTCGGCACTCCATCGCATTTCGCCCCGCCCTCCCCCGCTATCAATCAATGCTCTTTCCCCATTTCGAGCCTGACCACAAGTCCACGCTCCCCCGCCATCCCCAGATCCTCGCCGCCGAGGTGGAGCACCTGCACATGCGCCTAACCGCCGCCGTTGCCGACAAGGACGCTGCGCTGGCCGCCGGTCTGGGCCGCCTGGAGGCAGACCTGGCGGCAGTCACGGACGAGCGGGACGACCTGGCGCAGCGGATGCGCTTCCTGGAGAGGCAGCTGCACAAGTGAGGGGGGAGGGCGGGGGGAGGGCAAGGGGAGAGTTGGGGAATAGGGAGGACGGAGGGCCAGGAAAGTGGGCGCGCAGCTGATGGGGGTGGAGGTCTTGAAAAGGGAGGGGTCGGGAGGGGACAGGGGTGGGCGGGACAACCTGGCGCAAGGAGGCAGCTGCACAACTGACCTACCACCTGCATGCATGGGGCGGGGGGCGGGGCAGGCGAGAGGTTGCAGTGTGCGGTTGCTCCCCTGTCCTGGAGCATACCGGTAATACATGGTAAGGTGTATCACTACCTGCTCTGCGTTCCCCCGTCCCCAGGCTCCGTATGGAGATGAACGCCTCCGTGAGCACAGAGACGGCGGCGGTGCAGACAGACCCCGTGCAGTGGGCCGCCGAGGAGGAGGAGGACGTGCCGGTGAGGGTGGGGTGGGGTGGGGGACCAGCGTGCTAGTGGAATGCATCAGCGCTTGGGGGGCCGGGGAGGTGGGAGAATCAGCCGGTAGGGTCTGGATAAATCTGTTTACCAATGGCTGGTTGGATCCCATTCAACCTCTGCAATTGTGGGGCGTGCACATGTAAGAAGCTTGTACGTCTCAATGTCCTTGCTACCGGTACCCAAAGCGGCCCTGCAGGATAACTGCAGCCCACCACCCTCACACCCAACACCACACTACACCGCCCCAGACTACCTCGCTTTGCCGCTTTCCAATGACCCGTGCCCACCCGCCCACCACCTCCACCTGGTGCCCCCCAGGACAACATGTCCGACACGCCCTCCCTGGCGGAGATCCGCGCCCGCTACGCTGCGCATGGCTACGGCGCCCTCACACCGGACGAGCGCGAGCGGCTGGGTCTGCCGCGGGAGATGGACAGCGGGCAGAAGGGGGACGGGGGCAAGGGGCGCAAGAGGCGGAGGGCGCTGGGGCACTTCCAGGTGGAGGAGGGGAGGGTAGCGCGCTGGGTGGGGCTTGCGGGGAGCGGCCGTCGTGAGTCCAACTAGCCTGGATCTGTTGGTGGGCATTTGCTGAGCCACACCGTCCGCCCAGTGCTATGCTGCTGTGGGTGTGGGTGGCAAAGGTGTACTTGGGCACGGCAACCGGCGCGAGGCTGCGGCTACGCGCTTGTACTTGGTCCACTCTGAAACAGCCGTGTCGTGTCGTCCGTGTGTGCGTCAGGCCTCATTGCTGCCCCAGGAACCGCCCGCATGCCGACCCGGACTGCTGTTTTCAACCGCACCGCAGTTACATTGTCACAGGGTTGCTGTCCTGCTCTTGCCGCTTACCCTTCCATTTTCATAACACACGCAACCCGTCCCCCCCCCCTCTCCCCACAGGGCCTCATCTCCAGCGAGAAGCCCGGCCGCGTGCGCGGGCTGCAGTGGACTGTCAACGCCATCAGCGCCATCTACTACGACAAGGTATGGCACGCCGCCTGCCAGCGGAGGGACCTGTGGGCACGTTGGCACAGCTGGCTGGGGACGCGCACCCTACCCCGTGTCCAGCTACCTGCCTACGGCCCCTCACGTCCAACGCACGCGTTCATCCATGACCCTGACCCGTTGCTCTCCATGATTGTGACGGCTGCAGCCATCGACCTGCCCAACATGATGCGTCAACGTTGAGTAGCTTGCGCAGTTGTGGCTCGCACCGTAACCTCAGCTGCCCTCCCCTCCCGCCTTTTTACGCGCAGTGCGTCGCCGACGCTGTGTGCGACCGCGAGGGCAACCCCCGCCAGCGCCTGGCCGAGTTCGCGGTGGACTGGCACACCACGCGCTTCGGGCTGCGCTCGCTGGCCGAGCTCAACCTGCTGGACCTGCTGGCCAGCGTGAGGCACCACTACAAGACCAGCGTGCGAGTGCGCTGGTTTGGCCAGTTCACCGGTGAGCGGGTGCGCTGTGGGCCCGGGGACGGGGAGTATGTCAGCACGTCTGATCCAGTGGTCCTGCATGCACGCATACGCAGGTATACCGTATCCCAAGGCCTGAGAAAGATTAGGACCCGCGTGAACTTTCGCTTCTCACTCCCACAGGCCTGGTCCAGGTAGGTGTCGCGGTGGGCTCCACGCTGCACCTGCAACCTGCCACCACATGACTCCGCCACAGCAGGCGCTCCGGTGCCCTGTTTGTGTGTCCCTGTGCCACTCCCGGTTGCCCTGCTGCGGATCCCGATCACACGACGGCAGTTACAACGTGCGTACTCCCCGGCGTGCCGAGTTAATTATTGGGCCCTAAGTAGCACTTGCTTCCCCCTTCCTCTTCAGGCCTGGTGGAGGTTGGCGACGCCGTGGACTCCACCCCGCACGTGTCCTTCTACCTGCACGTGCTGACGCAGCTGGCGGCGCCCAACAGCCTGGTGGCGCTGTTCCCCGACACCGGGGCGGGCGCGGACGACGGGACCAGCCAGCCCGTGGCGGTTAAGGCGGCGGTGCTGCCGGAGGCCGTCAAGAACATATACAAGTGGGTGACAACATTGTAAAGTACCGTAGTGTGGGTGTGCGGTAATCACGGTGTCCCGGGGCATGCAGTGCGCAGCGCTATCACTGGACAGCTCCGTTGCAATTAATACCGCAGGCCTTGTGGAACCCAGTGCACTGCCTCGTTTCCTGTGCGCTTGCATTCGTGGCTGCCTTCAGCCGCACCTTGCCACGCAGGTTCGCCCCACCCCAATGCCCTACTTCACCACCTACCCCATCTCCCTCTCCCCTCCCGCCTCCCCTCCCCCTGCCCCCCGCAGGTACCTGAACGAGCCCGAGTCCGCGCTGGCGTTCCTTGCCCGCGCCGTGGACCCCCTCACCGACCCGGCCACCGGCACCGTGCCGCTGGACCCCCTGGTGGCCCTGCTCATGGCCGAGTACCAGAAGAGGGTGGGTGCATGAAACGGGAGGGAGATAGGGAGACACAGGACTTGCACGGGAGGTGGGCAGGTTGGGTCTCACCTGATGGCTGAGCACCTGCCGTGAAGTGGGATGAAGGGGAAGTCAATCAAGACGACAATGGAAGACTGGGTGCCTCGGTTAGTGCGCTCAATCATTAAGCTACACGGCTTCCCGTTTAGCCCTGCGTGTACCGTACGCCAACTTGTTTTCATGGTGCCCCACCTGTATGCCGCCGAATGTGTGCTCACGACGCCCTGCAGTGGGAGCGCAACGCCGCCCACCTGCGTGCGCTGTTCCGTGCGGGGGACTACGACCACGACGACCTCATTGGTGGGGCGGGGGAGGAGCAAGGGGGAGGGGGACGGGGATAGCGAAGGGATCACTGTCCAGATCCTGCACCGTTGACATTGTGGAGTTATCGCCGTCTACTTCCATAGGCACTCCCGCCCTTCCGAACACCCCCACGCTAAGGCAAGCCCGTAGCACTGGTGCGGGAGGTGCTTGACGAGCCTTCCGCAACGTTTGCACCTCCCACCATCACTACCTCCTTTTACCACACCCCCACCAACACGCCCCCAGGCTACGACGAGTTCGTGGCCCTGGTGCGCCAGGTGCTGCCCGACGCCTCCGACCGCACCGTCACCCGCATGTACGCCGAGGCCACGCGGCGCCTGCCCGAGGGCCGCAGCCTGCTGGACGCGGACGCATTCATTGCGGCCGTGCGCGCGTTCGGGTGGGTGGCGGCGTGCCGTGGGATAGCGGCTGGTTGGGGTGACAGGAGCATGGTACATAACACCAAATGTTGGGAACAAGTGATGTGCCCGAGATGGCAGTGCGGGCCTTCGGGTGGGGTGCCATGGCGTGCGTTGCCGGGCAAGGGTGGCGGTGGTCAGGGCTGGGTGAGGATGGGAAGGCAAAGGACGTACTTAGAGGGCGTGGGATGTGGGTCCTCAACACGTAGTGCAGGTGTGGGAACAGTGGAGCGGTGGGGTTGCGCCTCCCCGGGGATGCACGTGGCCCCCCACCGCCACAATGCAACTTGCCACACGGTTCGCATCGCCCCTTCGGCCACTGCACAATGATTTGCAGCGCCAGGCCTCCAGACCCTTACTCCTTTTCCCTCACTACTCCTCCTGCATCACCCGCTGCAGCTGCGACCGCTGGCGCATCGACGCCGGCCCGGTGTCCACTGCGTACGGCACGCCGCCCGCTACCGCCGGCACGCCCACGGGCGGCGGCGGCGGCGGCGTGCGCTCCGGCGTCAGCTTCGCGGCTCCGGGCACCCCCACGGGTCTGGGCCGCAGCATGTCCGCCGTGGGCCCCGGGGTGCTGATGGCGGTGTCGCAGTCGGGGCTGTCGGCGGCGGCGGGGCTGCGGGGGGCCAGCGTGGTGGCGGCTGGGGCGCTGCCGGAGCAGGACAGGTGGGGCGGTGGGGGGCAACACGGTGGTGCGCGGGAGGCTGGAGCACATGGGTTCGGTATGCTCTTGTGAGGTTTTTGGCAGCGTAATGCCCGTGTTTGGATGTGCAATTTTCGGTTGCGCAATGGCACTGCAGCGGCTGTTCGCGTTGCATGCATACGCGGTAGGCGTGCACGGTGCAGGCCTTACCTTGGCCACTGGGGTCGCCTTGATGCACGCTTTTGCCATCCTAACCATCCTGCCGTCCCGTGCCCCCACCCACACCAGGGTGCTGCTGCGCGTGCTGGATGGCGCAGTGGAGGGCCTGGACCCGCCGCTGGAGGACCAGGTGGGGAGGAGGGTGCTCTTCTACATAAATGCCTTCCGTGACCCTGTCCATGGTTGGTCACAGCTTGGACAGGTGTGCAGGCTGGGGCGGGGGCAAGGCCAAGCTTGCGCATATCCAGCCTTAATCATTGATCGCGTCGACCCACAGACTTTGCCTGTCTTCATGCTATCCTACCGCCCAACCACCACCACCCGTACTTGCAGGTCAACGTGCTGCTGGACAAGCTGCGTGCCAGCGTGGCTGCGGCGGCTGCTCAGCAGCAGGCGCTGGCGGCGGTGACGGCGGCGCTGCCCGGCATGGGCGGGGCGGCGGCGGCGGCGCAGGGCGCCAGCAGCAGCGCGCTGGCAGAGGACAACGCAATGGTGGGGCGGGAGCGGGGGAAGGGGGAACGGGGGACCAAGTAATGATGAAAGCCGCGGTGGGGCCGGGGCCGGGGCCGGGGAAAGGGGGCTTGGCAACACACGGCACGGCAACAACAACAGCCCGTCGCACTCAGGTGGATGGCGGAAGGGGACACGAGGGGTGCTAGGTGGGCCCTCGTGCGTCTTTCCCCTTCCTGTCGGCCCCAGTCCACGCCCCTTCCCCAGTGCAATGAGACGGGTCACTCAACAATCCTACCGCTAAAACCCCTTCCCCAGATCGCCAAGCTGGAGGCGCAGTACGCCCACTTCCGGGAGGTGTACGGCCAGCGGGCCGACCCCGCCACCGCGTGGCTGGCCTTCCGCATGCTGCTGGCGTCACTGGCGGCGGCGGCGTCCGGGTAAGCAATTGGGCTTCCCCACGTGTGCAACCCGCACGCATGTAAACCTGCCCCCACCTGCGCACTGCTGCGTGGCCAAGGCCAAGGCGTGCGGCCGCCGCAGCCGGGCCAGCCCCCCAGAGTCCACATCAACCAGCCAACACCGTCCTCACCGTTCATACACCATCTTTTGTTGTTACCACTCCTTTTGCCGCTGCCGTTTTCACCGTCGCCCCACATCTCCCCCTCCTTCTCCGTCTGCCCCACACAGGGCCAAGGTGAAGGCGTCCGGTGCTGCGCCCGGCGGCCGCCTCCCCGGCAGCCCCAAGGCCGCGGTGGGCTTCGCGGGGGTGCGGGCGGTGGTGCGACTCGCCGTGCCGTCCGTGCCCTTTAGAGCAGGTGGGCCAGGGGGAGGGGGAGCAGCGCGGTTGCGCAAGGATCTGCATTGTCGCGAGGAGCACCAGCACCTTATTGCTCCACACGCGGGCACATGTGCGACCCGACCGCCCGCGCGTGCGGCGTGCACCAGCACTACGTCCATGGCCCTGACCTCCTGTCCGTGGTCCTCCCCCGCAATGCGCTCTTTCGTACAGCGCATCTTTGGTCTTGTGTGCCTGCCTCTCGGCCGCCTCCGCTAGCCTCACCATGCACGCTGCCCCCGGACCCGATACCGTTGCTTGCTCTCATCGCGCTGCCCCACTCCTTGGGCTGGGTGGGCATGGGTACGGCGTTGTTCTGACTCTGCTACATAATTCTTATGCCAAATCCTCGGCACAAGCCCCCTTCCCCCAACCTCCGCAGGCAGCGCCTCTTGCTCCGTCACGGCCGGCGGCATCCGCCTGACCCTCTCCCTCAATAACCTATCCGCCCTTGCTTCCCACTTACAATAAGCTCTACCCCCGCCACGCCCCACGCCCTCCCCCCATCGCAGGCAGCTCCTCCCGTCCCGTCACGGGCGGCAGCGCCACCAGCCAAGGCGGCCCGCGCTCCGGCTCCGCCTCCGCCAGCCGCGGCAGCCCCACGGCCAGCCTGCTGGCGGCGGAGCGGGAGCGGGACAGGGAGCGGGAGGCGTGGGCGGGAGGGGCAGGGGCAGGGGCAGGGGCAGGGGGCGGCGGGCAGCAGGGGGCGGGGCTGCCCATGCGGCCGCACTCGGCCAACAGGTCGCCGGACCTGCCTGGCCGGCCGGTGGCGCTGACGCAGGTGAGGGGGCGCGCGGACGCTTGCCTGCGGACGCACACACACGGACAGCCGTTCTGCTGCCTTGCTAGCCTCAACGACGGAGACGCCTGGGCGCGTCTTGACGCAGAGACGCTGGCGTACTGCCTACGGTAGTCCCGCGTGCGTGTTTTTTCGTCTGGTGTAAACGGTAGTCCCGCCACTGAACGGAACATCCCTTTAACGGAACTACCCATGCAGATGCTGCAGAGCGTGTCCAGCGCGGGCGGCACCAGCCTCACGGCGGGCGAGCGCCCCACCGTCATCATCCCCGGCTCCCCGGGATCCGGCGTGGCGCCCATGCTGCGCAACCCGCTGCCCGCCACCGGCACCGCCACCAGCCGCCTGGGGGTGCCGGCCTCTGGCGGCAGCGTGTCGGGGGGGAGCTTCTCTGGGGGGCCGGGCCTGGGGCTGGGAGGCGGCCCGCCCAGCCCCACGCGCAGGGGCGTGGTGTTCCAGCTGCAGCAGCAGCAGCAGCAGCAAGCGGCAGGGGCGGAGGGAGCGGCGGCGGGGGCGGGGGCAAGTGCGGAAGGGGCAGAGCTGCTGTGAGCTGCGGCGCCCGAGGAACAGCGGGCGACGGAAAGAGTGCGAGTGTTGGGATTGCTGCACTGGGTGCGTTGTTCACGAGTGCCACGGCTGCTGACCTGGTGGAGGATTTCTGGTGCCGCCACCCATCCCCTGTCTTGGTGCGTTGCTGTGTGTTCAGGTACATGGCCTCGCCTGTGGCGCGATGAAGGTCCCCTTGTGGTGGCTGCACGAATATGGTCTGAGGGCAGGCCCTAGCGCACGTGACAGTGCTTGACCACAACACTGTGTGAAGCAACCGCAACACAGAAACGCAGTCGTTTACGAGTGCAACTGGTCCGCCTTCAGGATGCGGGCACGTGAAGGAATGGATACCGTACGGCATGACGGATCACACAGGCCAAGATGCAGTACCTGCATGCTCTCCTTTGTGGCCTTCGCTCTGCAGCACGGGCTGCTGAGCAACACTGGACAGCCGGCTGGGGGCTCCGGCGTCCAGGAGTAGTCTAGGTTCACGTCTGAGCGTCTGACTTCCCTGTCCTACCCAGTCCTACCCAGTTAGCCGCTTAGCCCAGGTGCGTCATGCCAGGTCATGCAGATTGCCACACACTACCCCAGTGCCAGCGTTTCCGTTTCCGTGCTTTTCTGACGCCTCACACGGTTTCGCGCGTTTTACGCGTACCCCAGTGCCAGCTGTTAGCCCTGGCCTACCGCCCTGGAACCCTGTCAACTGAAGCAGCTCAGCCTTGCAGCCCCACTCCCCACACACTTGGGAGCAAGCTGCTCAGAGACGGGAAAGTGCATGCATAGATGCTGGCAGCCACCGGTGGTATTGATTCCTGATGGTCAGCATTGGTGATGGAGCCTTTGTAGCCGGGTTGCGTAAGCCGCTCGCATGTCAGGGTGCCAGATGCTGAGCGGGGCTCGCGGGGGTGCGGAGCGCAGTGCCTGTCAGCCGAGCCGTGTTTCAGACACAGGGCCAAGCATGGCCGTTCACGTACACAAGTAAACGTGACAAGGATCACATTGTAAGATACTTCAGCCTTGATTCAACGATGACATCATTCAAGGGACCGCAGGTGGTGGTGTGGGGGCCAGGGCAAAGGCGCCTTGAGGTGGCACTGGCTGGGCGCCAGCAAAAGGCCCCGCCGGCTGTCGTTGGCCTCGGGACCAGGCCACAGCGGCCAGAAGGGCATTTGAGAGCCATAGCTGCAAGCAGCAGGTTCCAAGCAATTGCTACCATGCAAGGGCAGTGCCCTCTCGGCGCTGCAGGAACATCGGCTGCAACGCACTTTGCCCAGAACGTCAGCCCGGAGCCAGGACGGTGCCGTGCTCTACAGGTTCTATAGGATGTAAGCTATTGTACATGAGCAAATAGGAGTGGGCGTGACTTGACTTGTTACGTTGTGCTGGTTACGGTCCGCGACCCGTTTAGCGGGCTCCCACAGATAGACCGTGTTGTTCATTACCTATGTCCTGTAGTTACAGTAGATATGCAACCTTAGGTGTGGGTCAGTACTGCGTCCTTCACGGCTTCAGGCAACGAGTCGACAACGGAGTACAAGGTCTCTGAAAGCTCTGACGGTGACGGCTTGAAGGCCTACTTGCGTATGGTTTGGATGGATCGGTAGGGCGGAGATGCTTCTTCAGCTGGACGGGCGTGGCGGTGAGGGCCAGCCATCGCAAGAGGTGAGCGCCGGGGGAGCGGAAGTGGGAGGGACACGTCAACATGGCACCTTGGTGAGCCATTGCAGGCGTCAGAGCTCGGCAAGGCCTACTGCGTGCACGGACCGGATGTTAGCGTGCAACTGGACTTGAAGCTCACTGCCGGGGCGTAGGCTGCCTGCCCCAGAGTGCTAAACAAATATTTGGACATTGATTACCGCTTGCACTTGCTGTTGGCCTCCGATCGCTGCGGCTACGGTAAACTTGGGTAAACTCTTTGTCGAATGTCGTTGCCAGTGCTCCCCGACGCATTGGTTCGCCAACAGGAACTATATCATCATGTTGAACACCAGTAAGCATGGGCCTCGGCACTGCCAAGGGGACACGGCGCTGACTAGCTCCATTATTGCTGCTTTTGCGTGCAGGCTCCCCCGCCGTGCCACCTGGACCTCACAAAGCTGATACAGGCGGGGTTGAAGACATTTTTCAACAATCCCGCGCTGTCAGACATCACGCTGGTCTGTCCCGATGGGCGTGCTTTGCACTGCCACTCCGTTATCCTCGCGGCTGCGTCGAGGCGGTTGGCCAGCGCCCTCACGCATGGTAAGAGGTGGCACAACTGGCAAGTACGCTAAAGTACTAGACTGGTGGCTAACCTGGCACGGAAAAGTGCGCACACCGTGCTGCACGGTACCTGCCACACTGGGGCGTCCATCAAGCACCGTTGACTCACACGACCTGTATGTCCGCAGGGAGCTGGTCGCCAGGTCAGCAAATGCCCGTCAAAGGCATTGACAGCGACGCGCTGGAAACCCTCGTCCGCGCCTTCTACACGGCCGAGTGCCCCCTGGACCTGCTGCGGGTGCCCGCGCTGTACGATGCCGCATCAAAGCTGGAGGTAAGCGAGCCAAGCACAAACAGTTGTGATGCACCCGCACACCGTAGTCTCAATCAGGATTGGTTACTCAGGCTCCATGACTCGGTGCTCTACCAACAGCAGACTGCTCGCCCAGGCCAACGCCTCCCTCCTGCCGTCTCCGCACCCAAACCCCCCAGGTGCCCTCCCTGATCCCGGCGCTGGAGCAGTTTGTTGGCTCTGCGCTGCAGCCGCACAACTGCTGCCAGGCGCTGGAGGCCTGCCTGGGCCTGGGCGTGGACACGCTGGCCGTGCTCATATGCGAGTGGATACGCGGCAGGTACGGTTCGGGGAGCTGCCTGCGCCCGGCAGCCCCTTCCCCCATCCCCCTCGCTCATGCTCCCCACCCGCATGCCTGCTTCCGATTCCCTTGCCGAGTTCATGCTGCCCATTCTTTGCACCAGTTGTGCATGTGTTGGTACCAAGTCGTGCCCCTTGTTGGTGCGTACGCCAGGGTGCAAGAGGTCATCCCCAGCGCCGAGTACCGCGCCAGCCGCCTGGACACCGCCGTGTTCATATGCAAGGACCTGGCGCAGAGGAGCCAGCTGGTCGGGCTGCAGGTACGCACAAGCCAGACCATCAAGTCCAGTCGAGCGGTGTCCTGTGCCGCACTGTGCAGCCCCGCCTATCCCGAAGGCTACAGCTTGTCGGTCAACAATGTCGGAACCACGTAAGCACCGCCCCTGGTGCAAGAGCTGCCTGCAGCCAAGGCAGCACCACTGTATTCCACGCCGACGCAAGGGCTTTTGGATTACCACATGGTGCACCGCGCCGCTCCGCACCCCACACGCACACCCCATGTGACCTGTTGACACACTGTGTGCGCCGCGCAGGCTGCCGTGTCGTGGCTGTCTGTGGGCGGCCCCCGCTCTGGGCTGGTGGCGGTGATGGCTGAGGCGGCGGGGCTGCCGGTGGACGCGCTGCAGGCGGTGGCGGCCAGCGGGGCCTCCCTCAGCGCACTCGGCTTCGGGGCCAGCGCCAGCCTGTTGGGGGGCGGGGGGCCAGGGGGCGGCGCCGGCACCAGCGGGGCAGGGGCGGGACGCGGGGGGCCGGGCGGGCAGCAGCTGGATCGGGATCGGGAGCGGCCGGGGGCGGGCGGCGTGCCCCCGCATGAGGGGCTGGTGGGCGGTCCGGTGATGCGGATGCTGACCAGCGCCAGCAGTAAGGCGCAGGCGCAGGGGCTGTTGTCAGGGCTGCAGCAGGCGGCTGCAGTGGGTGGGGAGCCGCTCGGGGGGGCGGGGCAGCTCGGGACTGGTTGCGTGGCGGGGTCGCTGCGCGGGCAGCAGGGTTTGGGGCTGGGCACGGGCATTGGGGCTGCCGCTGCAGCAGCTTCCGGAGTGGGCCTTGGTGGTAAAGGCTTGGGAGGAGGTGCAGGTGGAGGGGGGTATGGCGCGGATATGCTGCCGGATGGTCCCGACGCGGAGGGGGACCCCGGCCGGCTGCAAAAGCGGCTGCGGTCGGGCCTGGGCGGGGCCGGCCCCATCAGCGTGGCTGGTTTCGGAGGTGGCGGTCTCGGGATGCCTGGCGGCGGCGGTCCGATGGGCCTGGGCGAGATGTCGAGCCCCATGACGGGACACAGCGGGGGCCGGCCCGTGGGCGGCGTGATTGGCATCAAGCGCCAGTCGGAGAACGGTGAGACTGCTCTTGTTCCCTGGGATCCTGTGCTCCTACTCACACGGCACTGCGTGCGTGCGCGCGTGCCCAGTAGGTTACCTGATATGTAACGTAGTCATTTTGTGTGCCCAACATTCGGTGCCGTTGCAGAGGCGCCCACCGGCATCATACGGCCCGGAACTGCCCCCCGCCTCAGCGACGACCTCTCGGGGCCAGACGGCGGGCTGGGCCTAGCCAGCAGCTTCGGCGGCGTGCAGGGCCTGGTGGGCCGGGGAGGCGCCGGCAGGGGGCGCCTGCCAGGCCGGGCCCTTGAAAGCCCCGACCCGACCGACCCACGGGACAGCGCAGCGGGTGCCATGGGGCTCGGCAGCCTGGGCCTAGCCTCCGGTGTGGGGCCCGCGGGCGGCGGCATGGGAGGGGGCGGCCTAGGCATGGGGAACAACCGCAGCGGCTCTTCTGGCCGCGCTAGCCGCGCTGGGCCCATGGACTTTGAGATGGATGAGGATGAGGACGGGCATGGGCCAGGGGGCGTCGGTGGGGGCATGCGGATGGCGGACTTCTCGCGCGGCAGCAGCGGCCGAGACGAGGGGGACGGGCCGGCGGGCGGCGGCATCACGTCGAGCGGCGGCGGCGGTGGCAAGTCCACCCCTGTGTTGCTGACGGGACGCAGCGTGCCTGCGCAGAAGGGCGTGTGCCACGTGGAGGGCTGCCAGCGCAGCCTGCTGGGCCTGCGGGACTACTACCAGCGCTACAAGATCTGTGAGTTTCTGAGGGGAGGTTTGACTCGAGCTGCAGCTGACCGGTGTTTGCTGGCCGATAACAGCGGTGCGCGTGTGCTTGTAACTGCTATCGTTGCACGCCGGTGCTCCCTTGATGTTGCCGACCGCCTGGGGTTGCCCCTCCCTGTGCACCCGCCGCTCCTTCAGGCGAGTACCACCTCAAGGTCAGCTCGGTGCTCAAGGACGGAGTGCCCCACCGCTTCTGCCAACAGGTACGCCGCGTTGACGTGCGTAGCTACTCGCATGCAATGCGCCCGTGCGAAGTATGAATTACATCGTTCTCTCCCTTCCCAGCTGTCGCTAGCAGCTGTCAGCTAGCAGCCCAGATGGCTTTCGTTCCATTCCAACCGCTGACGCAAACCTCCGTATCACTCCCCTTACTGTTTGCGCAGTGCGGTCGCTTCCACCCGCTGACCGACTTCGACGGCGACCGGCGCTCCTGCCGCACCATGCTGGCCCGCCACAGCCACCGCCGCGCCAAGCAGAAGCAGGAGCTGGCCGAGGTGCTGGCGCAGCGGCTGGAGGAGAAGCAGATCGCAGCCAGCATGACCGCAGTCATGGCGGCAATGGTGCGCAGCGCGCCGGGGGCCGTGGCCAACCTGCCGCCCATGCTGCAGATGATGGTGGGCGCAACCGCGGGCGAGGCGGGCGGCGGCTGTGGAGGAGACATGGGGGACCACCAGCTCGGGGTGCTGTCCGCGGCGGCTGCGGCTGCGAGCGCGGCTGGGGGTGACACGGATCTGGCGGGGCTGGGCTTGGCGGGGCTGATGGGCCTTGCTGGTGGAGGGGGCGGGAGGCATGGGGGTGGTAAGGGCGGTGGGGGGAAGAAGGGAGCCGGGCTGGCGGGGCTGCATTCGCCGCCGAGCAAGGTGCAGCTGCAGGAGGCGCTGGCGAGGACGCGGAAGAGCAGCGCGCTGACGCAGCAGCAGCTGATGGACCTGGTGGGGGCGGAGGGGCTGGGGCAGGGGGGCATGGGCGGGGAGGACGGGGACGATGACGGGGACGAGGCGGCGAGGTTTGCCGGGGCGGCAGACCTGCTGGAGCAGCTGCGACGGCAGCGGCAGGAGCAGGAGGCGTTCGGGGACGGCGGCAGCGGGGAGGGGTACGAGGAGGGCCCCTCCGGCGGAGAGCAGGAGCGGGCCGGTGCAGTGGGCAACAGCGGGGGTGCTGGGGGTTCAACCGGTGAGGGGGGCGGCCAGGGAGAGGGCGAGGCGGCGGGCGCAGCGGAGGGCTCCGCCGGGGGTGGTGGTGCAAGCGGCAGCAGTGGCGTGGAGGACGGCAGCGGCGGTGGCGGTGGTGGTGCTAGGCTGATGGATGAGCAGGCCATGGCGGAGGCGGCGGAGCAGATGCTGGCGGCGGCCAAGGCGGCGATGGCCGGGAACGCCGTGGCGGAGGCGCAGTTCGAGCGCCTCAGCGGACAGCTGCCACCGCCGCCGCCGCCGCCATCGCTGCAGGGCGACCCCGGCAGCGGTGCCGCGGTGCCGCTGGGGACCGGCGGGTCGGGAGATACTGGTGGCGGAAGCGGCCTGGAGCCTGCGGCCGATGCCTGAGCCTCGGGAGGTCCAAGCACGCAAGTACTGAGTGGTGTGGGGTACCTGTTACGACAAACGTACGAGCAGCACGGGTGCTGCGTAGCAGTCCTTGCGCGCCGCTAGTAGGGGTTGCCGAACCATGCCGAATTGTCTTCTGGATTGCGGTTTGATGGACGTTCGGGCTCGAGCGACGGCCGGCACGGTGGGGCCCCTAGGTGTGGCCAGCCTGCCGCAACGCATGTTGGGCAACGCTTTCGGGTTACGCATCGCAGCGGTGGTACAATTATGCAATCGGACAGTACCCGTTTGCCACGGGGCACAAGTAAGGGTTCATGGGGTGCCGCTTGGTTAGCCGGCTGCGGATGCCTTACTGGCACGCGGGTAACGACGGCGGCAATATCTGCTGCCATGTTGTGTGCGAGTGCATGATGATAGGGGTATTTTGGCGTCTTGCGGTGGGCGAAGAGATGAACCAGTGGGACAAGATACGATGCTCGGGTATGCAAACGTGCCTGGGATTGTGTGGCGTAGTGGGATGGGCTGTTGCCCTGCGTGTACAGGAATTGCCTTGGGCAGCAGCCCGTAGTATGTCGCATGCGCAGCAAGGTTCCTTATGCTGCATTCGAGATGGCGACCGCGCAGTGCACGTTCTGACGCGTTTCGCGTGTTGCCTGGCCTTGGGTGCATTTGCCTATCGCAGTTTCGGTGGCTGCCGTGGGGGGCGTCATCTTGGAAAGTATTTACGCCTACCGTCTTTACAGATGCGCCTTGTTGGATCCTTGAGCTTTTATGCCACGAACCCGTCAAGTTTGTTTAGCCCGTCGGCGCAAATGGATTGGTAGTGCTCACTACTGTTCCGTGGGCGTAACCGTCGCAATGCCAGTCAAGGGCAAGCCCTTTTTCAGTTGCCCAACTATTGCCAATTTATACAAAAGCGAGGATGCGGGTTGCCTGGTGAACGGGCTTGGGCGCAACCACAGTGTTTTGTTGTGTGAACGCTGTGTTCGTTGTCCATGGCTGGCAGGGGGCAGGTGTTGATGTTCCCTTCACCGCGCTCGTGCACGCGCGTAGACGCGGCGCATCGGGTATTGCTTGCGGAGGTGTGCTGCACGTGTGCTTGTTGCAGTGCGCATTGCAGCGAGTACTGCACGGTTGACCGGGCGGCAGCGATAGACGCTGCTCAATGTGCACGTGGAGGCCGTACTTACCGATGAACGTGTGCGTATTAGCGTATGTGTACCTCTTCGCATGACACGTCCCTTCCACGTTTTACTCAAGAGCCGAGACTTACCTCCTGAACTCTACTGCGATGTTTCCTGTTGTCCCTACCTGGGATGTCCTTTACTCAGAGATATGCTGCTGCTGTTGTTGTCTGTTGTCGCGGGTGATTGGACGAGTAAGGAAGTGCGTCGCTTGAGATTTTGACCCGCCTGGCGTGGGTTACGGTGTGGCGGTCGCACTTCGCATTGCTCGAATGGAATTGCCTTTGTGGGGACTGCGGCGGATGTATGCACGGCCAGCCTAACACAACGCAAGCGTCTTTCCAGTCTTCGCGTGTCTTTGTGCATTAATTCTGTGGGGGCGTTGTCTGTACCAATGCGGCTTAGGCCTTCTCGACTTCACACTATCCAATGTGAGGATGAAAGACGGGCAGCACTGTAGCGAAAGCATGCGGACCCGATACCGTTGAACGGTGTTGCGAATGGCTTTGGCGGAAAGGAAAGGATGCTGTATGCTGGGGGTGTCGGTGTATGCACGGGTTATAACTTATGTTGGTGTAGCATGTGGTAGAGATCTAGGGAATCAAGCAAGCTAACCTTGTAATTTGTGGCATGTGAACATCGTCCCTCTCAAGGTGGACTACGACGTTACATTCAGCACGTAGGGCATTCTGTCAGGGCAGGGTCGGTGGTAAGGCCTCCTGCTCCTGCACTGAAGGGCAGCAGACCAGGATGGGCTGCATGCAGCAACATGTGCACTAGTGTGCACCTCTGGACTTGCCCCAGCGCCCAGCCTCACTACCCAGATCATATGCAGTCAGTCCAGGACCAGTCTGTCAGTCAGCGTTACTTGGCAAGGGCTCTCCCCTCCGCATGGGCAACGACGCATCGCTCACCACTGTACCGGTTCTCCGGTTGCCGTTTATGTCCGCAGTCAGTCCGAAGCATCATGTTCATCCGCACGACAGGACCGCACTGGTGACTACAGCCGAGCCGGCCGCCAGGCCCCTGACCCATAGGCCATAGCCTGTGTAAAAGCAACTCTGATAAAACGCCACGATTACGGCATGGGCCTCAAGGCTCACGGTCATTCGCCAGGGAGTAGCGACCCAGAGGCGCGTGGAGGGAATCCAGCTCCGCTCAATGAAACCCCATCCGACGTACACCGTACAGTGCCATGTAGCCAGTCCCGCTTTCCATTACCCGCTTTCCCACGGCTGCTAGCTGTTTAGGACCTAGACCTAGCTCCTTCATCCAGCTCTCCGCCCCCAACCGCCATGCCGCCCTCCTTGCTGCATCAGCATCCCTTCCTGCCCACCGCCCCGCCGGACGTGCTGATTATCCTCGACACCCCCTGATGCCATGCACAGTTCCACGCGTTCCATGCATACCCACAAGGTAGCCCTCGAGTGCCCCATCCTTGGTTTCCAGGCGTACCAAAACACGAGTCACCGCCCTCAATTGGCCCCAGGCAATTGCAGTGCCCCTCGTCCACCACACGCAGCCCCCGTGCCCCCCATCGGGGCATCGGCCCCCGAGCAAAGGCCCCAGCCGTATCACTGCCCCTCTTTGGCCCATTGCCATGTCGCTGCCCCCAGCCCAACCACCCCTCGCTCTTACCACCCAGCTGCGTCATCGGCCCCTGCCCCTTGGGCGCTACAGTAAGGCGGCCCCACTACTACCCCTGATGCCCTGGCCCCCAGCTGCGTCGCTGCCCCGCCTTGGCCCGCAGCTGAGTCGCTGGGACCCCGTTTACACCATTGGGCCCTCAAGACGCCTCACTGCCCCTCCTTTGCCCCCATGAGCGCCATGCTCTCCTGGAACACCATGAGCCCGATGGTCTGCCCGATGCCCAGCCGCAGCGCCTTGGGCACGAAGCCCTTGTACAGCGCGCGGGGACCCTGCGGCGGCCGGAGGGGAAGAGCCTTGGTGAGGGAACAAGGCACAAAAGATACTGTTCGATGTACCTTTGTATGGCCTGAGCCGCATAGCTTGTGCGGACTGTGTGCTGTGTAGCGTGCTGGGCCGCTGCAGAGCAGCTGGAGATGGTACTCGAGTATCCATAGGAAGGATGGCGCAGTGTGGGGAATGCTCGGCACCGCGGGGCGTTCAGGCACGGGGACTGAGGCGCATGGCTAGAGAGAGGACTGTGCGCGTGGGCCTTGGCGCTGTGACGCCCGGAGAGCACAAGCAGGTGCCTTCCAGTGAGGTGGTGCGAGTACGAGCGCTCGCCCGCGCGCCGCAAAAGGACGGAGGCCTCACCTCTGTCCTGTAGATGTGCAGCAGGGAGGGCAGGGTGGAGCGGTATCCCTGCGCTGCACGGTCGGCAGGGAGCAGCGCCTGGAAGCGGCTCTTGACCACGTCTGGCGTGTGGGGGCGGGGGCAGGGGAGGGGAGGGTGAGGTCACCAAGCGGCACACCACGGCACGAGGTACACAAGGAGGGAGGGTGGGTTATCGTCTAGCGGTGGTTTTTTGGCGGATCACACGGCATCCCACAGTTAAGACCGTGAGCCAACGTCAGGGCTATCATGGCGGACTCGAGTTGCAAAAGGTAGTGTGCCGCTTTTGGGTAGGGTGCTGGGTTGAGCGGTACCGGTGGCGTCCAGGCGGGGCGGGCTGGTCACTGGCCACAGACCCGCGCCATGCGCCAATGCGCCAGTGTGGGCAGTGCACCATCTGTACTTCTCAGAAATCCTGAGTCAGGATGGCAGGCCAGCCCGACCCCCGACTCACCGAAAGGCGCGTTGAAGCACGTGGCGAACATGCCCACGCCCGTGCCCACCACAATGGTCCTGGGGGCACGAGATAACAACACGAGACGTTGGCGTCTGTTCTGGTAAGCTGACACACACCAGGTGCATACCTTACCCACAGGCTACCGGCACGAACCCCTTTCCACACAACTATGCCCTACGTATGCGCAACCACTTTGGCCCAGTCCCTGACGCCCGCTGCAAAGCTCTCGCGTTACTGTACCCGGCGCTGCCCCGCACTGGAACACCCCGTTTCCTATCCTGCACCGCACACTGCATGCGCACGGTAGCCCGCCGCCGTACCTTGCCGCCGCCAGCAGCGGGTTGTCCAGCGGCGCCAGCACCCTGTCCCCCAGCGTGTGCATGGTGCCGTAGTACAGCGAGTTCCACACGCAGTTACGCCACAGCGTGGGGCCCAGGCCCGTGCCCAGCGCCAGCAGACCCTCCTGCCGCACAACCTGCAGGGGTGGAATGTGTGTGTGCGGGTTAAGCGTGCGTAAAAGCGAAGCTCCTTATACGCCTGCACAGGATGAGGATTGTGGGACGTTCTATGCGTTAGTGTAGTCGTCCCTCCTGACGCACAACCTGCGAGGTTGGCTTGGGGTTCAATGGGAAGTATAGAAACCGAATCGGTGAAGCGCCATCCACGTAAGCTGATTGCGGGAAGGCAAGGGGGAACAGCATTTTGCGGGGTGTGCGTCCGGAACAGATTGTCATGTTGCGATGGCCACATGCAGGTGTAGCGCAGCAGCACGGAATTTACAAGAGGACGGTTTCGGCGCGCGTGGCAGCTCAGGGTAGAGCAGGCCAAGGCCACGCGCGCAGGTGCCATCCCCCTTCAGCCCCCTGTAACTGCCTTGACACATGCCTTGTGCACCCCTGCACCGCATCCTACCCCGCACGCAGGCGCAGGGCCTCCCACCTGTGCCAGGCAGTCCCACCTGTGCCAGGCAGTCCCAGCTGTTGCGGTAGCGGCCCAGGTGCTCCTTGGCCATCAGCCGGACCTGGGGTTGGGGCGGGGTGGGGTGGGACACGGGCGTATAGCTGTGGACGCTTGCGCTTGGGCGATGCCACTCGCTACCCATAAAGATACATAAAGTACATCCAGCCGCAACTGTCAAAGCTGTTGCCCTGCGCCATCCGCCACTGATGACCACTGTCACCTGTCAGACTTCCCTGGCCTGCCTGCCTGCTCCTGTTCTCCCTGCCCAAGGAGGGTGACACGTACGACCCCTGTCCCCCCGCAACCTGCTCCCAGCTTCTCATGCCGCTTTGCGTCACGCGTTTCCTCCCCTGCTCCTCCTCCAGGCCCCCACCCTGATGACCGGGAACGGCGCGAGGTGTTCCCAGCTGCCCTGCCCGTGTCCACCCGAGCAAGGCAGCACGACTTCCGTCCAAGCGCTATCTGCTCGAATTTGCTTTGCCGCTTTGCGCTCCCGGCCCCCCCACCCCCCACCCCTGCCGTTTCCGGCAAGTTACTTTGCCGCTCCGCGGTTACCCCCAGCCCCCGCCCCCGCTCGGTCCCGTTTCTTCCCCCTCTCCCGACCCCCCACCTTGATGACCTGGAAGGGCGCGAACGCGACGCCCTCCGACAGGCCGCTGAGGGCCCCGCTGGCGTAGGCCCCCGCCGTGCTGAGGCTGCCGCCGTTGCGCCGCTTGAGCTCCCGCTGCGAGAACTCCAGCGTGGACAGCGCGGCGGTGGCGCGCGGGATGAGGCCTGGTGGGGTGAAGGGGTGCGGGGAGAGGGGGGTCCCTTACGGCAAGAGGTTCGCCTACCGGGGTAGCGGCATACTACAGCACGCTCTCAAACATCTCAGCGAGGCGGGAGAGCTAATCTTCGGGTGTGAACGTAACTCCATGGGTGTAGGGGGCATGGGAATGGGGACGGGAAGGCCAGTGGGTCCCGGGCGCGGGTTGGTGGTGCAGCGTGTGCGGTAAGCCACGCCATGGTGGCCAGGGAGCCGCAGAGCATCCTCGTCTACGTACTCTCACCATAGTACCATACATCACAGTACCCTCAGGGTATTGCCTTAAAGTTGGGTTATGGGCTTATGGCGCAGGACGCAGCCAGTCTACAGTTGCATGGTGGCTCGTGGGTGAGGCACGGACGGGCCAGAGGAGGCCCCTGTGCTCGAGCACCCACCCAGGACATGGTATCCCACAGCCGCCATCGCAAATGTGCCCACCTCCCGCCTGCCTCGCTTTTGCTGCACTCCTCCTCTCTGTTACCAAGTTGTATGTTGTTTGCTTCACGCCTACATGCCGCAACGCTTTTCCAACCCACCCAGGATCTCGGGCAGGCCCCCCCGGTAGAACTGCAGTATGCCGCCCTCGCGGAGCACGTCGCGAATGGTGGGGAGGAGCCGCAGGGGCTGCCCGGGGTTGATCTGGAACCTGGCGGCCGGCGGTTGGATGGGGGGGGGGAGGTGCAGAACCGGGTGGGGTACTGGGGCATCAGCGCTGGGAGCATGAGGAAAGGGCTTGAGGCAACGGAACTTGGACGTGAACATGAGGCGGACCGGTGAGGGGGCCGCTGCCACCGAAACTTAGTTCAAGATGACTGAAAAGGGGACTGGGGAACCTGGGCCTGGGGCCACCGGTAGGGGTACTGGGGCACCCTTACTGGGAGCGCAGCACCCGGGAGAGTTCCCCAAGGGCCGCAGCACGACCGGGTGTTGGACCTTCGTAGTGACAAAGTCGCCCTTACAGCACTGGGTTGCCGCAACCCTACCCATATGCATCGAACGGAACATCATGCTCGGTTTAAGAGGGGAAGGAATGTGCTAGCAAGGTATGTGGGGAAGGTACAGGGTAGACTGGCCCGCCAGACCGGTACCGTGGCCCTTCAGCATTGCGTTGACCGCATAAGGTTAACAACATTGAGGCTGTTGTTCAAGGTACCCACCGGGTCTTGAGGAGTTCCAACGGTTGTATGCTGAGCCCCTCAACAACCTAGGAGGTAGAATGCCCACGGATTAGGGTTGTGCAAGCATACCCCAGGCACCGTGCCCGGGCACTCAAGCACGTGAACTTCTAAGGCAGTCACAAGTACACTTGTACGCACCCCAGACATTGCTCCTGCTAGGAAGACGTAATGGCTCCTGCTGGAAGCGCTGTTTTTCTCCGCTGGAACCGCACAATTGTCCTGGTCGTGGCGCGTCTCATCGCAAGTGCTGCGAGTGCCCTCGCAGGTCATGATTTTCGGGCACTCCTCTAGATAATTTATCACTGCCAGCTTAAACAGCAAGGAAGTTCTAACTCAGGGCCATGCCAGCCCCGGACTAGGGCCGCAATCGCGCCGAGGGCCTTGCAGCCCTTTCACACAAGCGGTACATAGCAGTAAACGACTCTGACTAAACACTAATTTTTCGTATAAAGGTATTTTCCCGCCGCTCGACTTGTTGTACGGCAAGGTGGTAGCACTCCCTGCGCCGACCTGCGTCCAGCGCCCACGTCAGCAGCAATCCTTTGCCGCTGGGACCCTTTAACTGCTGTGCCCCAGAGTTTCACATACGGTTTGAGACGTGTTATCACTGGTGACGCTTGTGCGTAAGGGACGGCTTGCACGCTGCAGCGAGTTATAAAATGGGCTGGTGGACCAGCACTGCGCATGCGCAGTCGTGACCTTTTTTTTTTTTTTTTTTTTTTCAGGAGAAGGGTTATGGGATTATCGGAGACCTATTTTTCTGTGGAAAGGTTTACAGGTAAGGAGACGGGAAGGGACAGGCCAGCGGGAGTCCA
>VFQN01002590.1_pt1 | contig 27585 bp, 19 predicted proteins | sample 3512371 | NCBI WGS metagenome assembly VFQN01 (sample SAMN10412370, study PRJNA504923) | tailings metagenome | isolation source: Replicate 2 from Balatoc abandoned mine | place: Philippines: Itogon, Benguet | collected 2017-08-28
CTTCTCCGAACAGCATAGAGGGATAACAGAGTAATTATCTGCTGTCGAATAATTTAGATATTTTAAATTATTTCGCCACCAACAATCTCAACTTCGTAATATTACTCTTTTGATTCAGTAATATTCAGAGCGGTAAAATACGATCGTATGAGTCGGTTAAAGCGATGTCATATGTCATGCGATGAAGAATTTCCAAGGTATGGGATCAAGTTGTCTTATTTCTTGAACTTTCCGCAACAGTATGAAGGAAGAAATGGATTCACTTTTGAAAAGAAAACAACAGAAGAAGTTTGTGAACATTTGATTAAACCTCTCACCGACAACCACAAGACTTCATACTGTGAATTCTTGAGAATCGGAGATGATGCTTTAGCAGTTGGTCCCGCGAATATTTTTGTTTCCCATAGTTGGTATTATATATTTACAGAAGTTGTTGAGGCCTTGAAAGAGCATTTCCCCCACCAAGGCGATGAGGTTTTCCTGTGGTTTGATATCTTTTGTGTAAATCAACATCAAACACTGAAATATCCGCGTGACTGGTGGTTGATTACCTTTAAAAATGCAATAAAAGAGATGAATCATACAATTATGGTCTTAGCTCCATGGATGAATCCCATTCCCCTCACCCGATCTTGGTGCATCTGGGAACTGTATTGTACGATTGTCACGAATTCTCTTTTCGAAGTTGCAACGAGCTTACAACAACGAGAGGCATTTGTTTTTCAGATAAAACATAGCCCAACAGCTATCATAAACCTCATGCTTTCGACAATCAAGACAAGGAACTGTGAGGCGCGAAGTAAGGATGATCAGGATCGAATTCAATCAATTATTGAAACAGAAGTCGGATTTGATCAAATGGATTCTTTAATATTTCAGAAAATGAGAGAATGGGTTATTTGGGCACTTCGACAAACGATTCAGGAGGTTCAGGTCATAACTAATCAATCAGAAAGTTCTAAAAGCAATGAAACTGAAGAACTCTATCATTTAAAGCTTTCACTAGGTACTCTCCTTTATGATCAAGGGAAAAAGAACGAATCCGAGCTAATCTTTAAAGATTGTTTATCAATAGCGTCAAAGTTGTTTGGTGAAAGTGATGTCTTGACATTGACCTGTATGAATAAGTTGGCAAACATTTACTCCTCGCAATCAAAAGATTATCCCCGAGCTGTATCCCTTCTTCAACATTGTATTCAGCATTCTAATAGTGAGAATTTATTGATTCGCTCCAACTATATAAATACATTGGCAGGATTATATCAAAATCAAGGTAATTATGAAAAAGCAGAAGGGTTGCTGTTGTCTAACTATGAGGCAGTACGCATGGAACATGGGGAAGAGCATCATGTTACATTGATCCTCATGAATAATTTAGCATCCTTGTATAAAACTGTAGGTAAATATCACCAAGCAAAAGATCTTTTCCTCGAATGTTACAACATTTGTATCAAGAAGTTCGGACCTGATCACCCTGACACTCTTATGGCAGCTTTTACGTTAGCTGGTATTCATGAATCTCTACAAGATTATATCAAAGCAAAGAATTTTTATGAAGATTGCTTAAAACGAAGGTCAATAGCTCTTGGTGAGGCTCATCCAGATGTGCTTCACGCGATGAACAATTTAGCGACAGTTTTAACCAATCTAGAAAATTATGTTGAGGCAGAAACTTTGTACTTGAAGGTTCTTGAAAAGAATAAACTTGTTTTCGGTGATGCCTCCCTGGATACAATGCGTGTATTGATGAATATTGGTATCTTATATAAGAAGCAAGGCGATATTGGAAAGGCTAGTCAATTTATTAATCAGCAATTGATTGAAACTTGCAAAGAGCTTTATGGAATTGAGCATAATCCTGATTTAACTATATTTTTATCCGTATTTGCATCTTTATTGAAACTGGAAGGGAAATTTGAAGAAGCTGAACCTCTTTATATTGATTGTATTAATCGAATGAAGAGTGAATGTAATTGGCTTCCAAACACTCCAAAGCCTCCCACATTCAAATATCCTTCACCACTATTGACTTGTATGACAAGTTTAGGTTCAATCTATTTTCAACAAAATCGATTTGTAGAGGCTGAAAGTTTGTTTGAAGAAAGTGTTCCAGCATACCTTTCGATTTACGGTGACTTGAATGAAGATTCATTAAGCTGTTTAAATAATTTGGCAGTATTGAAAGAACAACTACAAAAATTTAATGAAGCTGAAAATTTATACCTAGAATCATTAAGAAAGAGGAAAGAGGTTTATGGTAACTACCATTTTGACACATTGAATTCTATCAATGGTTTGGCTGAGTTTTACCGCAATTGTGGAAGGTATGAAGAAGCTGTACCATTATTTCAAGAATGTATTGATATTTGCGAAGTTCTTATTCCAGAAAATCGAATAGCTATTTGTGATTTAATTGATTTGTATACTAAAATGGGAAAGTTGCAAGAGGCGAAAGAGTTAAGCGATCGGTATATGGTTCAGGAGATGGAAGAGTGATTCGTAGCTTCTTCTTGTGGTTGAACTTTTCTAGCAACTTCAGTAATTTGATTTGATTTGAAATAAAGGGATTTTAATGAAAATGTATGATACAAGTCTCAACTTCACTGTCTTGGCCAAGCACGAGAATTCCTGTTTAGCTCGTTTTTGTGAGTCAATGTTCATATTGGAGACAGTTTTGCTTAAAGTGTCGTTTTCGATAAAGGAAATCATTATACCGGTTACAATCCTTAGATACAAAATCAAACATATCACTCCTCCACTTCGAATTAGAAGTCCAAACCAAGCAAGCGATTAGCCGCTAACTCAACGTTTCCTCTTGTTTCTCTTAATGCTTGAATCGATTGGTCTCGAGTAAATCCCATAGCCATAAGTGTTTCAACATTTTGTTGTTCTCCACCTCCTTCATTCACTCCAGTTTCACTCACATTTTCCACTGTTTGTTCTCTGTTGTTCGAGCTTTCAGATGGAGCTGCATTGGCGTATTGTAGAGACATTAAAATAGCTCGATTTAACTCTGCCTCTTCCTCCGCATGTTGAGCTAAACGAGTTAGCTGATAATCATTCAAGTTACTCAAAGCTTCACGATCATTATCGGCCGTCAGCCTAAGATAGCTCAGTGTATCTTCTTCTAAATCCTCATCAGCGTAATCTTCTTCATCTTCTTCCGCACCGTTAGTGTTAGCGTCTGAAGCTAAAAGACTGTTATTTGAAGTAGTACGTGGAAGCGAAGGGGAAGTGCCTGGGTTTGGTGAAGCAGTGGCTGGATTACGTTGTCGTGGTCGACGTGGACGATGACTCCGTCTCCGTGACGAAGATCCTCTATCCATCGTATTTGGCATGGAATAGTAAGGATTGCTGCGATCATTGGTACGAGTTCTCTGAGCTCCATAACTTCCGTCTCTGTTTCCAGCCGAGTCGTTTGCTAATGAACCAGCTAATTCCAGTTCTAACAGTAACGCACTTAACTCTCTCGCGTCAGAAACATCAGCAAATCGTTGTTGCAATCGCGCGCGATTATTAAAATTATTCTGGGTGCGCATTCGAGATCGAGCGTTACTGCGAGATGTAAGTGCCTCTAATCGATTCATTTCAGGATTATTCGGACTGGCGGCCGTTGATGCCTTTGCAGCAGCATAAGAAGAAAGGAAAGTTTCGAACTCTACTCTTTTCTGCTTCGCCGCTTGGGTTGCTTGGTTGATTTGATTTTGAGATGCTCTTAGTCTTCTTCGAGCAACAACATCTAACAAAAAGATTATTCCAAGAAATACAGTTTGAAAAAACGATACCTGAAAGAGTTTCAACAGTTGACTCTAAATCAGATTGCAAAAACTCGAATGTTGTTTTATGATCTTGTGAACGCGATCTCATCCACATGTTCCTCCTGCAATAAAGTAACATACAAAATCAAGAGATGAATAAATACTACGTACCTAGCCCCAACATTATAATCATTGTCATCTATATCCAAAAATTCAAAATAGGCGTAAGGATAGGTCCATTGCAGAAACTATTAAAAAAATCATTGAGAACGCGCAGAAGAGTTTTGAATATATTATTTCTACCTGGCGACATTTCATCAGTTCCTCAAATCCATTTATTAAAAACTCCAATGAAACATCAGAATTTAGGAAGTGGTTTCTAATATTTTCATGGAGATGGTCTTTATCTTTCGAAGCAGATATGCCTTTCTCGACTGTAGCAATTGAAGGAGTGAGAGCTTCCTCAATCGCGGCAACTAAAGGATTCTCAGCTTTGCTTACACGAGATACTGTAGAAGAAGAAGGCTTGGATTCAGAACTATTTTGTTGATTAAAACTCAACTGCAACAGCTCGTGCGTCGCAGCGGAAGTGAGAGGGATTGGAACAGATGCTCCTTGCAGCCACAACAATTTTCCTTCTCGCGTCAAACGTAGGCTTTCCGTCACACGCTTTAGAGTTTCTCGTTGCATCCTCGCTTCCATCTGATAGCTTTGTTCATGCGCACTATAGCGTGTAAAATGATGAATGAATCTCCCCATTCGGCGATTTCTTTCTCGAAGTCGCATCGTCTCTGCATGTGCATTGCCTCTTTCTTCAGCCCAGAGTTCCTCCGCCAAAAGATCATTCGAATCACCTCTGCTGTTTGTATTGTTGTTATTTCCAGATTCTAAGAAACGGTTGCACTGAAAATACCCTCCGGTATTATCAGAGTGCAAACTCCAGTCCTGCATACAAATCCAGCAGAACTCCTTTCGACACTTTCGACAACTCATATGGTTGCATCCTTCATCTTTCTCGATTGCTGTGCCACATCGAGGGCAGCGCTTAGTATTCGCCGCAACCCATAACGCATTGGCAATTTCATCACCATTCGCAGCCGATCCATCTTTCACATTCACAGTCTTCGTTTCCTCGGCGACTAATTTTTGCCAAGAAGGGAATTCTGCACACGAACAAGGAGAATGAGCAGTTTGCATGCATACAAGACAAAAACAATGACCATTGGCACAAATTCCTGACCGAGGGAGAATATTCTCAAAGTTTGTACTGCTTCCATCTTTCGAAGGTGTCGCTCCTGCAGGAGCTTGATTTGTAATTGAAGGTAAATAAACGATTAGTCCACAATTTTCTACTGGACAGTATTTTAAACCAGCACAATCGATGACATTTCTTTGTCTTTGTTGTTTTAATCGATTCACAAGATCTTGTGATTTGAGAAGAATAGGAGCCCATTGAATATCAAGAAATTCACCACATTTATACCCAGGACAAGGTAAATGACCAAGACCGTTCTCATTTACCTGAACAATCAAATGAGATGACCAACAGGATGTACAAAAGGTATGTCCTGATAAACAACTCAAAGCGCGATTGTCCGGCTTTGTAACAGTCCCTCGTATAAAGCTGTTAACATCTGCGCTGCAATACATAATATCTCCACAAATCGTACAGTTTCCACACTCGTCCTCCACTTTATCATCAACAGTAACATTTACTTCTCCTAAATCCGCAACGATGTTGGGAGAGGATGTTGCTAAGGCTTGATTCTTAAAGCTCACAGGAGTTTCTGCATTCATCTTCGCAGCAGTTAGGACCTTAGTCCCATCCGCGAGATACTCTTCCACTAGTTTTTCTCCATTCCATGCATATTGTGCAAGCAAGGCTTCAGCTCTCGCTCGATAATGTCTTGCGTTCATCCAACCTATGTACTTCGAGACTATCGTAATACTTTCTTCAACGAAAGCATTTAAACCAGCGTTGGATAGTGATTTAGTGTCAAGAAACAGTTTGCCTGTATCGTTACTAGCATCAAATTCGTTTCCAAAAATGTTAATCCCCTCCATAGATTTATCCTCTGGCTGAAAGACTAGGGCTAACTCCAACATTGAAGCCAAATCTTTGTAATTTCTTTCATCTGCCATCTCACAACAAGTTAAATTGTTCTTGTTTACAATCGAAATAATTGCGCCATACGTAATTAGTTTCTCTACACATGTTACTAAACCGTTGGATGCGGCATAGTGAACTGCACAGTTTCCATCTTCGTCAACCCTATTTATTGAAACTTTCTCGAGTGGAACGCCTTGGGTATCTTTGCCCTCCCAATTTATCAGAAGATCCAGAATCATCGCACGAATTTCTGGACGATCTGGTAAACTGCAAACAAGGTGTAAACATGTTTCGTTGCGCAGATTGCAAAGAGAAGGATCGCCTCCAAGCTCGAGAAGTTTACGAACCAGCTTCTGCAAGCCATGCTTAGTGGCCAAATATAAAGGCGTTTCAGCAACTACATTCTTCTTCGATGGAAAAGGAGCACATGGTGGCAGTTCATCCTTCAAGGATTTATCACCATCAAGAGTTAGATAGATGGTGATGGCTTTATCTTCCTCTCCATCAATTATAGCGTTTCTAAATTGTTTCGCTGGATTTGGGCCTGTCAAAAACATTAGATGGTGCGAATTTGCAGTAAAAGGCTTTCTACCCGTAAAACTCAAAATCTCAGTCGCGCGAGAAATACTTTTGCTTAACCTCTGACAAGATGTCGACTTAGGCACTGACAGAAATTCAGGAGAAAAGAAATACCTTTTTCAAAGATCCAAACATTGCAGTAATAATGATAATAACACGATTCTAGGTTAATAATAAAAGTTCGGAATGGCAGAAACGGAGATGATTATTTTGCTAGCAACTTCAAGTAGAGATTGAGGAGGTCCCCCAAAAACTTCAAATGCCTCACAATTTCAACACTCGAGACTGTAATTCCTCAGATAGAGAATAGTCAAGCAGCACTTGAAAATGAAGCAGCGTTTCCCTAATGTCTCCGCTCTAACAGATCCGATAGCGATAACTGAAGAAAAGATGAGAAAGTGAAATAAAGCGCTTTTTTCGAACGTTTATTGATCAAAAAGCACTTTTCTGTTGGCTCAATTTTTGTGCATTGCTTTGATGCTTTGAACTTCCAAGCTTGTACGTTTCGAAATGTCTGACATTGCGATTCGATTCCCATTATTTCATGCTCCTGAAATATCAGTCGAGTTCTTCCCAGATGAGCTGCCTGAAGATCACTATGACCTTATTGACGGTTTGAGATTGGAGTTAGCTCCTTTGAAAGTGTGGAAACAATGCGCTGTAAGGCTTCTCGTTATCGAATCAACAAGCTTTATGTTGCTCTAATAAATAGGTCGAATATTACAGGCAGGGATCAATTAAGGGATTCGATGACATCCTTGGTGATATCGTGAACGAGTTGAAAAATCCGGAGGTGGCTGCTGCTTATAAAGCCAAAGAGAATTACTCCGATGGAACTTTTGAGATTTACATAGTTTTAGCGGCGAAAGAGATTGTGGAACTTGCAAAGAAGAAAGTGACAAGTTCACCTAATGACGACATTGCTGCAATCAAAAAGAGATGTGTTGATAGTTTGAAAACGGTTGAAGCGGAGAAGCCTTTACATGAATACGTGTGGATTTTGAAAGGGTTTTACGAATTATTTACAGGTAACTTGGTTGAATATTTAATTCCCTTCTATGATTCTCGCTATTCGCCTAGGTGGAACTCGCGCTCAAGAGTATTTTAAGATGGTTTTAGAGCGTGTCACGAAAGGACAAAGTTTTCAAAAGAAATGTTTATTTCCCACATTGATCGGTTTGGTATGAAACATTTTCTTTCACATAACTTCACGCTTAAATCCACTGATAGGGAATGGTGGCTTACTCGCAAAACAACTTCCAAAGTGCATTGGATAACTTTTGTCGAGCAGTCAATACACATCCGGATTGTGATGCTTCAGTTCGTACTGCAATTGCGTGCTGTGCGTTTAAGCTTCAACAATATGATCGCTCTAGACTTGCATTGCAAAGAGCCAGTGCGATTGATGTACAGCCTCTTTCGTTCGCCATTTCTTGCTCAGTTAATCTCTCTATTTCTTTCTAGGCTGGAGATGTGAATCAGTTGGTATTGCATGCATTGTTGGAATTAGCCGATGCGAAGAAAGATCGAATCCAGCGTGTTACTTTGAGGCAGAAGGCACACGAATATTTATATCTTGCTAATAAAATTGATAATAGTAATCCATCAACATTAGTGCTATTAGCCAATCATGATTTCCACTCTTGGCGCGTTGTAGCGCTTGAACCAAAAGGTTACCTGCTTTCTGCTGAGAAAATCCTTGTTCCATTTAGCGGATACTCTGAAGTTTTCGAAATGGGGAATCAGATTAAACTGAAGCTATCTGATTCCTCACCAAGTTCAACTCACTTAATTCTGAATCGAAGAGAAGTGCAAACACAAGATTATCCTTCTTTGGTGGAACATCTTCCACCAAACACGTCTTATTATGAAATCAAATTTTCTCATCCTCTTCGACCAAGTGCTTATTATGAGTATCCAATTTCGGTCTCTCATTTAGACGTGAAGAATCTTAAAGCTGTAGTTGATGCTGCGGCTGCAGCTTTATCATTTACAAACTTACCTGCTCTCAAAGCTGAATGTCATTATATTTTAGGCAAAGTTCAGCATTTGCACGGTAATTTAGCGCCCGCATTTGATCTTTACAGTAAAGCATTACAATATGCTAGCGATTTCGCTCCAGCTGCTTTTGGTGCTGCGCAAATCTATTTCGCTAGACAAGATTATGATAATGCATTGAAATTGTTTGATAGTTTATTGAAAGGAAATCAAGATGACAAAGATACTCTTGCATATGTGAAGTTGCTCCAAGGAATAATCAATAATGAAATCGCGCACATGGACAAACTACGCGAAATTGCACCTGGCTTTCAATTTGAGATTGATTTGTGGTTATCACAGGCGCAATTACGTCATAAAAAGAATAACCTGACCAATTCAGATTTAACTGATTCATTAAAATGCTATCTATACGCCAAAGAGTGCTTCGAGTTGCAGCAGATCCCTATTCCCGCCACAGTGTTAGGGAATATTGCGAATTTGTATTTTTTGATTGGAAATCATGAACGTGCGTTAGATTATCTCCGTCAGACATTGAGAGAATTTCGATCATCTTCCGTTGAAGGCAGTTCAAATGGCATGGATGAACCTTCAATATATAGCTGCAGTGATTTTGAAAACTTTTACTATCAATGGAAAGACAAAGCAGTTTGTGAGCTTATTCAAGATCGACAAAATTTGAGTCGTTTCAGCCTTCCATCAGATGATGGAGCGATTAATCTTCAGAACATTTTCCATGTTGGAGAGGAGGTTCTAATAAAAGATATGCTATGGATTGTTGAATCTATTCCTTCCTCTTCCTCCCTAATTTGTCGGACTTATTATGGGAATGTTTACCAATATCAACCGTTCCAGCAGTTGATGGAAATGAAAAAGCAATTTGAGCAAGAGAAAGAGCGTAATAAATCTTTTCAACTCCCGTCTATTAGCGAAATGATGGAGATTTTGGCGTCTGAGAACTCTCATTCACTCTTAGTCGTTCGTCAGAAGGAGAAATGGAATAACTTTAGCGATCAAACTTTAACGTATTCTTATAATTTGGCCCGGATCTTCGAGGATATGGGGAATGTTCAGCCAGCGATGATCATTTATCGCAAGATTTTGCAACTTCACCCTGCACATGTTGATAGTAAGTCTTTATTTAACGATTTCTTATGTCCCTTCTTGATACCCATCCTCAGGCTATATTCGTTTAAGTCGTGTACTGCGTGGTCTGGGCAAAATGGCTGAAGCAATTGAATACCTCTTGAATGCAAAATCAATTGCTCCAGAATCTGTTGACATAAAGGTGACTCTCGGGGACTACTATTTTTCTGCGGGTTTATTAGAGGAAGCAAAGAAGTTGTTTGATGATGCGTATTTGGGGGTAGGTTGTTTTTACTTGGAATATTTGACTTACTAATTTTGGGTTTCAAAATATAGAACAAGCGCGATCCTCAGGCGTTGTTAGCTATGGGTAATTATTGGTTAAATATCTATCAACTACCGAAGAAAAGTGACGAGACCCATTTGAAGACCAGCTATAAGTTTTATCACCCGATTCTATCTGAACACGTTCGTAATGCCTATGCCGCGAACGGATTAGGTATTGTTTGCGCATCGAAGGGAGAAAATGACGCAGCTAGAGAAATCTTTTCTAAGATTCGGCAATCAAACATGAAGAATACTGAAGATACTGATATAAATTTAGCAAATGTTTACATGTCTGAACGCAGATATGTTGAAGCCGAACGGTTGTATTATTCAGTAATAAAGAACATTACAGGCAATACTTCTTTTCAACACCATCATTATTCACATTTCTTTACTTTAATTGGAATTGCCCAGTATTCAACTCAGAAATTCGAAGAGTCTTTTAAGACTTTATTGAAAGCTTGGCATATGACCCCGATGGAACCCAATATTTTATTCAATTTCTCCATTATATCAAATCAAATAGCAAATATGTGTATTGATCGTCAGCAAAAGACATCAGAAGAGATTGGTATCATCATGAATATTGTAAAAGTATCGATCAAAATCTTACATTATTTAGCCAAAACGAAGAAGCATATTGGGCAGTTTGAATCGAAAGAGCTAACAGCGAAGGAGCAAACTGCGATGGTAAGTGAAAAATCTTCGCGCGAATAACGCACTAATACTTCGTAGGAGCGATTGCGTGTTTTGACCGAGCAGTTCACTGTTGTTTCAGAGACAGAGCGGCAGCAGCGCGAAGCACGTCGAAAGATTGATGAAGAACATCAACTCAGAAAACAGCAACGATTTGAGCTGGAACAACAAAAAGTTGAGGCCGAAATAACGAAACGTCAGGAAAATATTGATCGTGTTCTACAACAAGAACGACGCCTGGAGGAGCTCAGATCGAAGTGGATTGTCATGACGTCCTCGAGTCGCAAAGATCGTGATGATGATATGAACGAAGATGCTGATTTGGGGGAGGAAGGAGGAGGAAAGAAGAAGCGCAAGCGCAATCAAAACAATAACACTCTCGAACCCACCGAGAAGCCCAAGAGGAAGAAGAAGGTTAAGAAGTTGAAGTCAGCGAATCTAGACAGTGATGAAGAGGGTCCCGGACGTCGTCGAAAGAGTCAGCCACAAGATAGTGATGAAAGCGACAACGAGAATAATGATCAAGACTCTACAAACAGCTGGCTGGAAGATTTAGACAAGCCACTGCCTGCATCAGGATCATTACTCTCTTCGCAGTTCGGTGGCACGAATTTAAATGATAGTGACGATGATATTTTTGGTGATAATGACGAGGATAAAGATAAGAGTGCACAGCCTGCTGTTGGCACAAATACTTCCAATAAGGTCAACTTGAATGATGATGAAGAAGATGATGATTTCAATTTTGAATGAATTTGATTCTAAACTTAACAAAAATTTAAATCTCACCGTTTTGTTGCCGAAGAAGAACGTTCCCAAGAAGCCGTTGTCGAATTAGATCCGTTGTGGAACAAGCAAATTGGAGTTTTGTTATTCTCGACTTTTTAATGCAAAGATAGATCCGTTATTTCCTTCTTTGTGCGAGATACTAACTAAGTTTATTACGATTAATTTCTTCACTTCCGCCCTGGAAACAGCCAGTTGTGAGTCACAATTTTCAACATTTTAGCCTAGAGATCGAGATAATTCCTTTAGCTCTCAGCTTTCGCCGTCACCCTCACAACGAAAATGTTTCGTTCACCAAAGACCAAGGAAAAAGAGAAGGAATTAAACAACAATAACAATCGAGATAGTATGAGTGTAGCATCTACAAGAAGTGCGAGCACAGGCAATTTAACAAAATCCCTGTCGAAAGCAACTATGATATTAGTTGGCTCAGGTGAGTCGTTTGGATTCAATCATTTTTCAATGTTGAGTTCCTCCTTATCTCTAGGCCCTCCAGTTTACAAACAGCTGAAAGTGGCAATCATGGAAGGAAATGAAGAGAAGGCAATTTCTATATATGTTAGCAAGGAAGGAGCGAAGATTCCGTTGGACAAGCCTTTCCCTACTAAAAAGCCAGAAAACATTCAAGACACTCCTATTCACTTAGCAGCAAAATATGCATTGGCTCGATTATTAGACTTATTTATTGAATATGGTGGCAACCCTAGTTTATTGAATGGTCGTGCGGAGACTGCACTTCACTCCACATGTCTCTCAGCGACTTATCCGCTCAAGCGGGCTGAATTGATTGAAACAATTTTAAATTGGCAATTGATTCGTGCTGATAATTTTCTCGAAAAAGTTGATATCAATGCCATCGATATTGATGGAAACAGCGCTTTACATCTCGCCGCTTATTATGGTATGGTGCAATGTTTGGAGTTGTTGATTCGGCGTGGTAGTCGATTAAATATCATTAATAAACTGAATTTATCACCTTGTGAAAGTGCCGATCGTAATGGTAATATTGCTGTCGGAACTATGTTAGAGTTGGCTTGGTTGTTTCAGCCAACGAATGAATTGCAATTGGCTACCCAAGTCTACAATAAATTTTCTAATGAGACAACTGGTGGCTATATTTTCTTAGATTCCCGAAGTATTGCATTAACAGGTCTTATTGATTTTATTAATCATGCAATACGAATTACTGCAGAGTCATTATCGGAGACGGCAGCAAGGGCGGAAGTTTTACTCGGGCAATATTGTTGGGATGTAAAAAAGTTAAAAAGAGAGTACATAACAAATGCGGACAAAGTTTTAAGAGCCGCAAAATTAAAGCAGCGTCCGAATGCAAAGAAATTGGGATTACCTGAACGTGAAACTGACACGATTCGTGTAGGTTTACAAGTTGAAGACATTTATTGTGACTCGTCCTATATGAAGGTCCAAACATTCACCGTTTTCAAAGATGGTGTGAAAAAATCTTACTCTTTACAAACTTACGATAATAAAGTTTGTGTTTTTCCAACAGGATTTGATCCATCTTTGCGATATATGGATGATTTTAATACGAATCCGCAGACATCTCATATTAAACCAAAAAAGACCGAATTGTGCTCCGTTTGTAATGAAATGATGTTAGAATCTTGCAGTATTATACACTACATTTCGGGAAATATTGTTGAGCCATTTAGACGTGAAATACGCTGCTCTTCAGGACACAAATTTTGCTTTAATTGTTGGTCTGACCACGCACAAACTCATCACAGTTTGGGTTGTTTACCATGCCCTTCCGCTGATTGTGGTGAAATTTTAGATCTCCAATGGGCTCCATTGATCTTGAAACGTTCCGAATTAGTGAATCGCCTATTAACTAATCGCCAGCAAAACGTCATCAAATCTTTGGAGTTGAAACTTTGCCCAGCACCGAACTGTGGCTTATTAGTTCGTGTTCTTCCTCATAACGCAGCAAAGGCAAATAAAACTACTGGAGCCCAGCGTGTAGTTGCTTGCGCCAATGGTCACGCCTTTTGTCTTACATGTGCCCATGAAGCACACTCCCCTCTGCACTGTTCAGAGTTGACTATATGGCAAGAACTCCTTCGGCAAGAATCCAAAGTTGCTGTTGTCTCGAACAGTAATGCTTCTAAAGACAAAGGATCTTCAGCACCGAAAGCATCTTCCCTCTTTGTTTCACCTCCAACAAGCAAGCGTTGTCCCTCTTGTGATGCAGTTATTCACAAAGACGAGGCATGTAATGTTGTGACCTGCTTGCAATGCAGTAAGAAGCTCTGCTGGACTTGTATGAAGGAATGGAGTACTCATAACATCGAAGGAGGAAACACCATGTTCTATTGCAATCAGTTTATCGAGAAGCTTCCCAAGAAGCTTGGAAGTGCTCACTCGAATAAGGAAAATGGAGCTGGCGAGGAGAAAGTGGACGACGTAGCAGTAATTCAGAAGAAACAGAAGTTAACTCGACAAAATAAGATTTTCCATTATTTCACACGCTACATGACGCATATGCTTTCCGCAAAATTGGAGCGTGATGCGCGGAAGAAAAATTGCATTCGAGTCTTGGAAGGTTTAAGAGCCTCCCAAGAAGGTAATTTAACATGGTTACGGATTTCAATGCCGAATCCTCTTTATGAGAAGAGTGACGATGAGTATAACCTCCTACCAAGTATTGGTACAAAGGAAGACGCATTAATAGCTGATTATCAGATTCAACCCGATGATAGTATTGAGTTTTTAGCTGATGCTTTTGATGAATTAGAGAAATCACGAGTATTGCTTCGATGGTCATATCCATTTGCTTTGTTTGAATTTGATGATAGTAAAATTATTGGCAAAGGGAAAAAGGCATCACCTAATCGCACTCCTCAACGATTGGAGAGTTTCAAGGTTGATTATGGTATTTTGCAAGCAAGTCTTGAATATAACACGGAATTACTTTCAAATTTTGTAGCAAGGAAGCGTATTCGGGCCACAAAACAAGAGATTTCCATCACGACTTTAACTGTGCGGAATAAAAGAATCGAGTTTGAAAAATTAATTCAGGAATATTTGACTCCAGCGAATATGTTAGGGGATGAATTAACTCTGTTACCCGCAGAAGAGAGCAAGAAAGATTTAATTAGTGTGGTATCACAACCTTCAAATCACTCTATTCATAGTCAAGTTTCTCCCTCATTAGTAAATAATGGTGTCGTGTCGAACAATTCAAATATGAACCAAAAGGCGTACAGAGGGGGCAGCAACCTTTCTATGTTTTTTGCCCCAAACGCAGTGGATACATCGACCAACACAGCTTCTCCAGCACAACCTCCCTCCTCAGCATCTTCTTACACTAACATGCAATTGAATTCAAATCGTTCCACCCATTCTATCTTGCCTCCCCCTGCACCGGTTGTGAATCAACACAATATGATCCCTGAACCAATTGAAATTGTTAATGTAGAGCAGAGAATTATTGCTCCAAAGAAAGAGCCAGACGAAGAGGCATTAGAGCATGCGATTCTTCTTTCGAAGCAAGAGGAGGAATATGGTATTAATATGTACGATTCATTAACTCCTGCCGATGAACCGTTAATTGCGGAATACATGGACCAAGGATTTACTCGAGAAGAGTCTATTTTAATCATTTATGAAGAGAAATTTGGAAAAGTCTCGATTCAATCTCGTGATATCATCCCTTCTCTTCCTTCAACTATAAAGAGTGGTGGATTTCATCCTATGCAAGATGACCCTGAAGTAAAGACTCTCATGACACGAGGATATACTAAGGAGCAAGCCATTGAAATTGTGATGAAGAAGAATCAAAGAAGAAATCCTCAAGGTCGAGGAGCAGGCCATGGAGTGGGAGCTGGAGCTCCTATCCCACCGAATGCTGCGGCTTTATTTGCGAATCCTCATACGTCAGAAGAAGATGCGGTCAGAAGTTTGGTTGCGTGTGGCTATACTAGGGATCAAGCTGTAGCCATGTTCAGAGAATCGCGAGGGCGTGATCAAAGATTCATCGCCGACGATTCGGTAAGTGATTCATAATCCTGTTATGACTTGACCAACTGTTTCTTCCGTAGTATCGACGGAGTGAGTTATTGGCTGCGAATGAAGTCCAACTGAATGAGCCAGCTGTGGCTAGTTGGATTGCTCGGGGTTACACTCGAGAGCAAGCGGTTCACCAAGTTAGTTTAGAGCAACAGCATCAACGAGGAGCTGGTGGAAGAAGCCATACGAATGGTGCTGGTCTACCACCAACCGCAGTTTATCCACCTAATGCGAGCCATGGTTTACAACATGGTATTTCCAATAATAATGTAAGTATCATCACTGTTAATTCCATCTCCTGATTCAATTTTCCCTTTTAGATCAATCGTACATTAACAAATTACGACGAAGATGAAATAGCGTCGATGCTTGCTCGAGGCTTCACCAGGGAACAAGCCATGCAGTTGACCCATCGCAAAGTGAATTTGTCAGTCGATACTTTTGACGCTCGGGTATGTTGGAGTACCTTCGTTCTCGTCGACCAACCTTAACCATGTTTTTATTAGACGTCGGATGGGTTCGATGGACAACTCGGCAATAATTACAGCAATCAGCATTCATCTATCTACAGAGCTTCGTCGTTAGCGACTAGCGATCCGAATTACTCGAGTAATTACCAGCCTTTCAACAATAATAGCAGTGCAGTCTACCCACAGGAACATCATTTTCCAATTAGCCCTAATACGACTGGAGCGATTGCTGGGCAAAGAGGTACAGGAAGTAGCGGAAATACCCCTACCATGCCAACACACCCCAATATCTTCCGCGCTGGAGGAAATCCTGGCGGATTAGGTGGGAATCATTCACAGTATGGAATTAACCCGGAGATGCCGAATTACAGCGGAAGTGTTTTCGAAACCCAATCAATTGCGCACTCGGAATATGTGATGAATCCACGTCAAGCAATGTATGATATGAACGCACTGAACAACTACAGTCGTCCCAGTGAAGCTAATCAAATGGAACGAACTATGTTACTCATGCAACAAGAAGCTGAATTTGGAATTAACATGTATGATTCTCTTACTCCTGCTGATGAACCAGAAATCAATGCCCTAATAGCTCAAGGATATACCTATGACGATGCAATCAAGATGATCTTTGATCGACGATATCGTCCTTACGATCCAAAATTAGCCCCAGTACACTCCTCCAACCAATCTGCCCGGTATCCTTCTGACTACTATAACAACAATGATCAAGGAACAACGAATAGTTCATTACAGTACTCAAATGATTCCAATTATTCAGGTTTTCAAGAAGATAAGCGGTATTCTCGCGATCGAAATGACTCTCGTGGAGGATTTGGAAGCGGTAACGATCTTCGAACAGCAAGTGGAGCACAAGGCAAGAAGAAGGTATTTAGAGGATCGCATATGTTAGGGCTATCAAGCAATTCTGGCCCTTTGCCCGATGAGGATCCTTATGCTCGTACACTGAGAATCTCTCAGTCAGAGACAACACATCTACCTCGTCCTGTTAGTGGCGTCATGAGCAACAATAATGGGGGACGACAGCAATTAAAGTACAAAGCGTCTGATGTCAAGCAATTAGAGAAAATGGGGTTCACAAAGGAGCAGGCGGTGCAAGCATTGGTCGAGAATGATAATGATCTTCATCGTGCCGCTGATATGCTTCTTTCCCTCCGTTAATGTCAGAATAAGAGGGCTCCCTGAAGTCAACCTTGATTTCGTCTGTTTTAATGTTTTATATTCAAAGCTTATCTCGAAAGAATCGCTTGAATTCTAAACTCTCCTCGCAGGTATTACAATATGGAGTGGAGGTGGCGATATCTTATGCGATGAATTTCATCCTTTAGAATTAATTATTATTTTTATTAAGTAATAGTTTTAAAATAGTAGACTTTATCAGGGCGGTCTGTGTTAGCATTGTTTTAGTGTTTGTGTTCTTCCATCATTGTTTTTCATGTGTTTTCAAACAATTATTATTTTTTTCCATATTCGTAAAACTTAAAGTGTAATTATTGATTGTATGTATTTTACTTTAACATTAATATAAATGAAGTTTTATTTCTTATTCTCTTGTAAAGATGCTCGCCACTCCACGAACTTCTTTATTCCTTCCTCTCTTGATACATGGCTAGAGTATCCCAGTTCTCTACGAGCTTTATCATCCTTTATAATTACATCCTGAGCGAGTAGACACAGTACTTGGCGGTTGAGGGGTGGCTCTCTTGTCACTCCATAGCCCATAAAAGGAAGATTCTCCAAGAAAACAGTAAAATACCAAACAATATAAGAGCTTAAGCTTCCGACAACTGATAAATCAACACTGCTCCCGAGTAGCTGCTTGATCATGTCATTAAATATAATTGGTTCCCCATCAGTGAGAAAGTACGCATTTCCTGGTTTTCCTTTTTCCATGGCTAAAATCATTCCTTCGCAAAGATTATCAACATGGCAAGTTGAAGACTTTACTTCTGGAGTGAACCACTTGAATCGGCCATCCAGAATAGCTTTCTCGATCTATGGCACAACCTTTGTATCTCCTTTACCCCAAACGAAACGAGGCTTCACAGCAACTGTGATAAAGCCATTCAACGTATCATTCGATTCCAAAACAAGTTTTTCGGTTAAGGCTTTGGATTGTGTATATGGAGCGTAGAAAGGAGGGTTCAAAGATAGCGGGGCAGTTTCATCAACATTCAATAAACAACCATTATTAAACCCTGTTACGAGGGTAGCTTCGGTCGAGATGTGCACAAATCGTTTCACCCCAGCTGCTTTTGCGGCCGTAATTAAGTTCTGAGTACCTGTGATATTTGCTTGGACAAATTCTTCCCACTTTCCCCATAGTTCAACCTTAGCAGCAGAGTGAAATACCGCATAGCATCCGTGCAACCCCTGCTGCAAGATTGACACGCTAGATAAATCACCTCTCACAATTTTAATTTGTGAACTTCTATTCCCTCCCACGGACAATATTGCTTGATCTGAGGCAGGCGAACGAGAAAGTGCAACAATCTCCGTGAATTCAGGATGATCCTTCAACACATATTCGATGAAGCTGCGACCAACAAAACCAGATCCACCTGTAATAAATATCTTCATTCTGGAATAAACTTATGATCCTTCTCACTCAAAAGATATCGAAACATCTTATCACATCTCATTCGATTCACTACACGCCTTTTGTAAAGAGAGACTGTTGTCTCTACTATCCAGAGAGGGAGAGATCTCAGGGCCGAAGTTGGCCGAAGTTCCTTCCCAAAGCTTTCAAGAACTTCAATGCACTGGAAGAAGAGAAGAAGTCTTCATCTCTCTATCGATTTCTTGCATCTGCATTGTCATTTATTAGGATTTCTTCTTGCTTTATTACCATTTGTTTCCGCGATTAAAATGAACCCAGTTGAATTTTTGCGAAAGAATCATTATCGTTTTCTCGAGCAACATAGTGGTCATGTGCCAGTAAGTCCAGGATTTCATGATATAGGCGGAATGTATACATCTGTCAGTGTTACCAAACGTGGGATTATTGATTTACCTTTCCATATTAATCGTATTTATCATCAAAGCATCTTTTTAGACTTTTTCAAGGATAACGAAGAAAATAAGCAAAAGTTAATTACTTTAGCGTTACGAAAGTGTGATGAAGCACTCTCAGGGCATCCTTTACAAGAGGGTTTGTTGATTCTCTGTTGTGGAAAATCCTTTTCACCTGATCATTTATTGGATGTTACTTCTTTATTCGCGGCTAAACCCATCACCATCCCACCAACTTCCTGGAATTCCGTGAATCAAGCCAATGAGAGACCGTATACTGTTGATTTCTATCCAATTCAAAGAATTCCTGCTCAAGTGAAGTATACTCGTTGGGTTTTAGAGCGTCAGCCACTGATAGACCGCAGAGAAGAAGGAGTTCAAGAAACCATTATTTATGACCAGGATATTGAGGGCCTTAGAGATCATCTGACTGAGGGTCTTACCTCTACCTTCTACATTCTTTTGGATGATGGGAAAATTCTCATGCCACCCACTGATAAAATTCTCTATGGTTCGATACAACGATGGATTCAATTCATCGCACCTCTTCTTCACCTGCACATCATAGAAGAACCCATCACCTTCCCACACCTCCTACATCATGCTAAAGGAGCTTTTCTAACAAGTTCAGGTCGTATTCTGCAGCCAATTCATAAGATGAAGATTTCAAAAGAAATTCAATCGAAACATTCTGTGACGTCAGAGTTTCCCAACGAAATTGTTTTCAAGTATGATGATGTAGTTCACGGAGATAGTGGGAATCATCATAGTATCTTTGAAAAATTAAAGATTATTGCATTTCATTTAATGTATGATGATGGATCGTTGACGTCATCAGAGGATAGCAAAAATTCGTCAGACCTTTTGACTAATGAGGAACTGAAGGAGATAGAAGGGAAAGTATTGTCTCGCATCGGATATAATCCTTGGCTCAAGCCTAAGAATAATATCTCATGGGATCATGAATTATTGCAGGAATCCTTGAAAGAAGAGATTCTGACTGCGATCAACTGCATTAATCTCAACTAGTAAGTATATGAATCTCGATCAGTTTCGTAAATATAGATATCAACATGTAACTTATTGAAAGTATTTTTCTTCTTCTTTGTAGTGTAGTGTATTGAATGAGGATTAGAGGATAGCAGAGGAATGAGAAGAGATAACAATTATTTTAAAAAACTTTTTACAAAATGCTAATGTAGTAAAGGTAAAGCGTAGCATTAGCATATGAAATATGGGATATAAACTATTAATAGGATTTATTTCGATGAATTCATTTGTTTTAAGAAAGAATCTAAATGTTGTCCCTGATATTTCAAGAAATCTAATTCTTCTTTTCTTCTCTTTTCATCGGCTAAACGTCTCTCATTCTCTCTTTTCTCAATAATATCTAATTTACTCCGTAATTCATATACCTCTAATTCAAGTTGAGATTTTTGTGTCTCTAAATCATTGACAGCATTCTCTAATTCAGGTATTCCTTGTTCTGCTCTTAATTGTTTTTTAATACCAAAATTTACTGAATTAGCAAATAATGTTTTATATGCATCAATCGTCATACGAATTTCATCACGTGTACGCATGAGTAATAATCCTCTTTCTGGACCATCGATCGTTACTTGTCGGATTAATTCATCCATACACTGTGCATATAACTCTTCACGGACAGGGCAGATACCAGTCTCACGTGCTTTCCTTTCATTTAATTTATTATCTAATTGTTCTTGTAAAGCAATGACGTCAAGACGAGATGCCGGTTCCTTTGAAACATATTGTACCCATGATCCTGATTCTTCCACCCATTCTCTAAAGAGATCTCAGTGGAAGCAACAAGAGACTAAAAGGACCAGCTCTTACCTAGGTGGAAGCATTGAGTTTAACATATCTTCAAGTTTTGCATTTGTTTCTCCACCTTGACCTTTAGGAAGGACAGCTTTGTCAGCAGGTGGTTCGATACCAGCAAATAAAGGGGCATCGAATTTTACCAATGTCTCGGGAGGTGTTACCGAAATTTCAATATTTGTCGCAGGATTAGATTGATTATACGTGGAATTAAACATGGTTTTGTGCTGCTTATTGTGGTATTATCACTCGATTATTATGTTAATTTTTGATTTTCTAGTACACGATGAAACCGTTGAAATTCAAGGACAATTTGTGGAAATAGGAGGGATTTTCATTTTTCCAAGAAATCTGATGGAAAAAAACATTGTGGTTATGTCAAAACTCACTTACGTATTCATCTATTCTCAATATCGCTAAGCTACTTATTTACGAACTTATTTGTGATTAAACACAATTAACATCAATTTTGGTCCACTGCAAAATCACAAAGTTAATCCCCACTATTTTACGCCCCATTATCGGACGCATGGCGGAACCCGAATTTCTTGTGCGGTTCCGACGCTGGCGAATCCCCATTTCTCCTCACATCTTATCAATATTAGAAATTTCTTGAAGTTGATTTCAGTCGATTAACTTCCGACAGAATGTCTTTCTTATTTGTGATTATCGTCGTTGTCATGATCTCTATGACCTCGGCTTGTGTTTCTGGATCTTGTAAAAATGGGATGTGTTCGGATATTCCCTCCGACAACACTTATTACCTGACTTCATTCTGTGACAAATCTGTCGCTTGCGGTTCCTTTAGTGGAAATTGTAATGAATATTATGCAGCAGATTACGCTAGATTCGGTTGCAATTCAGTTAGTAAGTCCTTCTTTACCTCTGTCTTGCTCCTGTGTGTAATCTTGATGAATAGTTTCCTGCTGTCAGGGATCCAAGTGTGTTAACTTGAAAGTTATTGATGGTGGACCAGGTTGCAGTGTCGAGGACAGTGCACACAAGCAAATTGTCGACGCTTCTTACAGTGCTTGCAAGTATTTCACTGGCAGTACTTCGTGTGGTTGGTCGGATAAGATCAAAGTTACTTGCAAGAAAACCTCTTACAGTCTTTACGACACTACAGACTACTTCCCGAATGTGTATGCAAAGGTTCCACTTGGACCATGCTCTTACAACACGACCTTTGCAAAAGAGACGACAGTCCCTATATGTGGCAGTGATGTTAACTTATTTTAATGATTTTATCGAAACATGTTATTTCAAATCCCCCATCTCAAAGACCATGATTCGCTTTATTCTATGGTATTGGTTTTCTTTACTTCTTTAATAAAGTCGAAGACTTTCATCTGGTCTCTATAATTCGATGATATTATCTCACAGAAGATATTATCTTACTCACTCTACTACGGTATTAGTTAATATTATCTTACTCCCCGTATAATATTGACAAAACAAAATGGTTAAATAGTGATTTTAATCTAAGAATAGCACTTCTTATTCTGTCTTATTATCTTTTTTTCGCAGAAGAAAGCTTTTGATTCCTTTGAAGTGATTTGTTGGCTTCTTTTGCCGCATCTTTGCTGATTTGACCTGACGTGTTAATACTGCTGGTAACTGGCATACTAAAACCAGGTAGATCTTCTTCCTCAGCCCATTGCTCACCCAAAGCGGCCATTCTTGCCATTGCTGCTGATCTTCCAGAGGTTTGACCCACTCCAACGATGTTCTTTACAGGAGGATTCTTACTAAGACCGTAGGGATTCGACTTCTTCACAGTGGAGGAAGCAGGAGTAGGTTTATTGCTTGATGAAGTGGGAGTCGGTACAATTGGCTCAACTTTAGAGGTATTCTGTTTCTTGTTATTCTTCGGAAGATCTTCATTGGCTATTTCTTTCTTATTCTTTCGAGAGTTGTTTGTCGTGGAGTTAGTGCTCGCTGCCTTCTCTGCTTGACCAGGATGGGTTTGAGGGATGTTGTCGGAGGGTTTAGGATGGATACTTAGCTGATCAAATTTTATCTCTTCAACCTCTATCTTATCTTCATAGGCTCTTGGATGTTGCGATCTGCTCTGCGAGTCATGATAGCGGTAGATCTCACCCACTCCATCAACACTGCCAAAAGCCATTCTCCCTGTTCCGCCCAAAACAAACCGTTGATTCGTTAGGGGATTATTTGCTTGGTTCTGCCTTATGTGAGATGTTGATGTTTTGCTAGTTGTTTGTTGAAGATTATTGTTTCTTTCGCTTGATATTTGTTCATCAATGTTAATGATCAATGACGGAGCATTTTGAAAGCAATGTCTTTTCAACTCATAGGTCTCCAATAAGGAATACAAATGAGGGACTTCATGGTGCTGTTTTCGTTGCGTCTTTGACATTATTGCAGTTGTTGTTTCTTCCTCTTCTCACCATCAAATTGTGCATTCTGTGCGCTGGGAAAAAGAATGCATTAGTGCATGAATTATTGAATCAAAAAAAGAACAATGATAACTAGACAGATTTACAGAATAGAGATCACAACACCTCTCAGAGTAACAGTTAAGCGAACTTTATCGAACAAATCTGCAGTAAAGAGGTTATGGAACGCCCCAGTTTTCTATGAGTGCTCGCATTATGCTGTTGATCATGTTGAGAAAAACCTCATCGAAAGGTAAACGTGGTCGTCGTGAAAGCACTCACTGTATCCTGAACTATATTCCTTAGATCGATGGGTGGAGGAGTGAAATCTATTGTTACCCGAACTTCTCCGCATTTAAGACAATACTACGAACTATTACTTGATATGCAGGTGCGCGCAATACAACCTTCTCTCACTGTCGCTATCCTCTTTTACTGACGAATTAAGGATGTTGAGGCTACCCATACCTATGAAATTGGACACATCTTGCAACCTGTCCCTAATCAGTCGATTGATGGGAGTATTGATAGTTTTAGGAAGGAGATCTCTCTCATCTGTCAGACATTGCACAAGAAGAACCAACTTCCTTTTATCAATGTGGCGTTTCCTCTGCCAGCTTTACTATCTTTGCCTACGATTCAGAGTACAGTAGAGAAGATCTCACACTATATCCAGCAGGAAAATCGAAATGTTAGCATAGGCATTGATCTGACGTCATCGACCATCACTAAGCTCACACCGGCTCAGTTACAACGAATAACATCCAATCTCAACGATTTTTATAGTCAGCAGCAAAGGAAGGATGGTGTTTTGACGATTGCGAGTAACTACATGACATTAACCAACGCTAGGAAGATCGTCGCAGCAGTGAAAGGGAGTCAGAAGAACAAGGGCATCGTTGTTTTGGGAACTGAAATCCTTCGTTTACATGCTTTTCGCCCTGGTCAATTGTCAGATGATTATCGATACATGCCACATCACGCAATGAGAGGTGATAATACGACAAATGATCAGAAAGATTTAACGAAGGTGCAGATAGCAATCAACGACTTCAATAGAGCCCTCAGCGTCATTCTTCAAGTGGAAAATGATTTCTTTGTCAAGGTTAGACAGTTTCTTTTATCTTTCGACTAACTAAACGTTATTTCAATAGAAAAAAGAGATTTTAGAGAAAAATGATAAAGTTTTGGTCGCTTATCTCTTCAGTGGAATGAGATTAGCGAGCAATCTTTCTAACTTCTACTTCCCTGAGGAATGGAATATTATTATGGAAGATCAGATAGTTCCTCAATTAGAAAAACAGTATGAAGTGATCGAGAAGTTGGGTCAAGATTTCAAGGATTGGATTCTTGTTCATCGACCGTTAACGAGATATTTATTAAATTGTATTCGTAATGTCTTACAAGAAAGAGTTCTGGAATATCGTGATACTTTATATCAAGAGTATGAAAGAGATTTATATCCTGGCTTTAGTCGAGGAGGAAACTTCTCCAAGGAAGATACTGTTGCGATCGTTACTCGAACTACAAAGGATGTGGTTAATTTGGATAGTGTTGGACTAAGTCTAACTAAGGTAAGGCTTTGAAGTAGGTCGCTTCCATTGTTTTGATAGTAATTTCTTTTATTTTATAGCTACATACTTTAGACTCGACCTATGAAGTAATCACTGATCGAAAACCTTTACTACATGCAGAAGAATTTCAGAAAAGAGTAGTTAAGATAGTTCCGAAGTATAATTCAGAATTCTTTAAGCGACCAGTGTAACTAATAAATTGATGAGGGCGAGGCCAGCGCACCAGCGCACGAATGCACAGTGGGGCCGACCACATGGGCCGTGCGCTGGATAAATGAACGTTTCATCTTTATTTGAAACGATAACCAAGACAAACAACAAAACAACAAATACACTGTGAAGTTATTGCATTTGAAAGGTAAGACTTCCTTCCTAATCCTCTTTCTTCAATAGTTATCGTCGCTTGTAGATAATTTGTGATTAACTTTCACTTTAACAATGCTGTTCATTATTTTTGCTGTTTGCACTATTGTGGTGTTTCTATCGAAAGAATCAGATGCTGCTGCTGGTACTGCGACTAATCTGGCAGGAACAGGAACGGCAGGTTATAACGGCGATGGAGGGCAAGCTACCTCTGCTCAGCTCAATTTCCCCACTGGAGTCTGGTCTGATTCTAATGGAAATGTCTATTTCGTCGATAATAGTGCATACGTTGCACGAAAAGTTGATACTTCAGGTATTATTACAACTTTTGGAGGTACAGGTACTGCTGCAAACGCTAATGCTGGTGGAGCTTTCACCTCGGTCACGTTGAATGCTCCTTGGGGAATTGTTGGCGACACCAACGGATACATCTATATTTCAGACACGCAAAAAATTTGGAAATATGATAGATCTAGTGGAAATGTAGCAATTTATGCTGGAACTTCATCAGCTGGTTCAAATGGTAACAACGGTCAAGCAACGTCAGCACAGGTCACTTCACCTGCAGGTATGTGGTTGACGACCGGAGGAGTTCTTTACTTTGCAGAATCAGGTAGTACTGGTCAGACAGTTCGTGCTATCTCTAGTAGTGGTATAATTACTCTTATCGCTGGTACGACTGGTTCTTCAGGATCCACTGGAGATGGAGCTCAGGCGACGTCTGCGAAACTCTCGAATCCAGCAGGAGTTTATGTCAATACCAACGGCGTTTTATATATCGCAGACCGATCTAATTTGAAGATTCGTTATGTTTCATCAGGGATTATTAATGTCTATGCTGGAGGAGGATCAAACACTGCTGATGGATTTCTCCCAACTGCCACTATCTTAGCGTCACCATATGACGTGAGGGGAGATACCTTTGGAAATATTTATATTTGCGAAACTTCAAAAGTACGTGTTGTTGATTATCTATCAGGCCTTGTATCCACCTATTTGACTGGTTTAAGTGCTGCGAGAGGTGTATGGATTGATGGAAGTTTTTCTCGTACTTTAGTTGCTCAAAATGCTTATATTAAGACTTCAGCACCCTTCACCAGCGATCTGAGTCCAACTGCTGCGCCTTCAACGATATCTCCGAGTGCTACTCCTTCTGTTTCGCCAACTAGCGCAGCTCCTTCAACGATCGTGCCGACAGCGACACCAACAGCCGATCCCTCTGCCACTCCGACTGCAGCGCCGACAAGTGTTCCTACTGTAGCTCCTACTTATACCCCGAGCGCAACACCATCTGCTGATCCCAGCGCTCCTCCAAGTCAAGTTCCCACCGCTGATCCAACTGTTCCTCCGACTGCTGCACCTTCGGCCTCGCCCTCTACGACTCCCTCGACAGTTCCTTCCCAAGCACCAACCGCTGTCCCTAATGCAAGTCCAACCACTCCAAACCCAACAACGGCTCCAAGTCCAGCGCCATCAACTACTCATCCTTCGATAGCACCAGGTTCTCCGACCCCAGACCCGACGACCAACCCAACACAGAGACCAAGTTCCGCGTCTCCTTCTCGAACTCCAACTGTTACTCCGACAGCCTTGCCAAGCCAAACACCTACTGCATCTCCGACAAATGCACCAACATACGTTCCTACGATGATTCCGACATCTGCCCCAACGGTAGTGAATCAAGATACTGTGCAAATCACTGCAACACCGAGAGTAAAATTCATTTATGGACAAACTTTAAATGACCTAAGTCTTGATACTTTGATTGAAGCTTTTCAAAACATCTCAGTCGATGCTCAAACAACTGTGATCACTTCTACTAGCCTTGTCTCGAGCTCTCAATCTCTAATAAGAAGAGAGCCAAACATTCGAAGTGCTAGAAGTATTGCCCTAGCGACGACATCGAGAACCTCGTACACTCATGACATTAGCTTCATGTCAAGTTATGTAATGACATACCATCTTGGTTACACCTCACAGCAGATTGCGACGATGAAGACAACGACGATTCGTCAGGCGATTGAATCAGGACAGTTCGAAACGGTTTTAAGATCGTTAGCAAGAGCTCGTAATGCGACTCAGTTATTGAATGAAACAAGTAATGAAGTGATGTCAATCACCTCATCAATCATCACTCCTTCTTCCTCATCAGGATCTGATGGAACGGACCTAGAGACGATTATCGTCGTTGTTTGCGTGTTAGGAGGAGCTCTACTTTTATGTCTTCTTCTTTTCTTTTATAAGAAATATCAGCAAGAAGAAGATGGAAAACGGACGAATAAAGTATACATCGCCACTAGCTATGATAAAGAAGAAGAAACTATTTGAACGAGAGAAAGATGTTTTGCTATGTTTAATAGTTATTTTGGTTTCTTTTTGTTGTTGTTTGTTTAGTCTGAGGTTGTTCTTGGTCATTGCCTTTTTTTTGTGTGTTTTGTTTGTTTCTTTGGTTTTTGTTGTTGTTTTTCTTTAAGACCTTTTTCTTTTCTTTTCTTTGTTGTTTCTTTGTTGCAATGTGCTTCTTTCTTTGCTTTC
>VFQN01002591.1_pt1 | contig 27567 bp, 22 predicted proteins | sample 3512371 | NCBI WGS metagenome assembly VFQN01 (sample SAMN10412370, study PRJNA504923) | tailings metagenome | isolation source: Replicate 2 from Balatoc abandoned mine | place: Philippines: Itogon, Benguet | collected 2017-08-28
CGGAGCAACCACGGGGGGCTTCGCCCCCCCGAATGCGCTTCGCGCCGGGGGCTCAGCCCAAAAATCGAACGCAGCAACCTGGGGTGGGACCAAATATCCACACGGTTGCACTCGCTCTCGTATGATGTTTGCAAGTGCGACAACTGTGATGTGGCGTGCAGCAGAGGTTCAGCCGTGCGCTCCCACGGTAAGCCATGGACCCTTGCATGTAGCAGAATTGTGTATTTGGGTAGTATCGTTGACGTTTCTTTGATGGTGTGCTGCTTTTCTTGCACCTGCATGGAAGCCAGAGCGGAAACAACGGGGCCGTGAGGCACTGCGTATCAGGGGCAAAGAAGATGTTGGTTGCAAGAGCCAGATTGCCCGACGAGGTGCCCCCTTCGTTACCCAGCACTCAAGGATGTATCTAGGCTTGTCGCATGCATGCCATGTTGGGACGTATCTAGGGCCCTCTTCAGTTGAACTCAGAGGGCCGGGCGTCAGGTAGCACAGTCGGGGCACGTGTTTGGGACAGGAGGGGGAGCCGGTGTTTCGGTTGGGCTTGCCCCACGCGCTTCAGCAACCTGCCTGCGCTCATTGCACATAATGAGATGCTGCTATGCCCTGTACGGTATGGCCGGGAACTGCACGGGAAGGCCACCCAGGGCCACCTGCAGGCTCCAGGGCTCAGTGCAGGCTGCTGGGCGTCTCAGCGCCGACGGGCGTCTTCCCCTGATCCCAACGGCCTGACACCACCCAACTGTGGCACGGCGCTGCGCAGCGGTCCCTGCAGTGTTGTGTGCGCCCTACATGGTGATCAGTTTTGGGCGGGCTGGCAAATCGGAGGCTTATGATCTTCATAAGGCAGGGCTTAGGCGCTTAGCGTTCCAACAATGTGCCAAATGCAGCTCGTCAAGGGGCTCCCCTGATTCCAGGGGGCCGGCTATGTACGTCGCCGGAATACGCATGCAAAGCGTCCAGCGCCCAGCAATCACTGAAAAGCGTAACGGCAGCTGTGCAGTGGCCATGCCCCATTAGACTCTAAGGTTACAACATTTCCGTGTGGAGACTTTAGGCATCGCTGCCATTCCCCGCAACAGTTACCACGCTGTGACTTCTAGAACCTTAACCAGCATACACTAAGCTCGCTGTTGACCTTCGCGCTTGGTTACAACGTGCAAGGCCAACTCTTACGCCGTCCAGGCGAAGGGCGCCACGGCTGACCGTCGCAACCGAAGATTGACCAGTTGCGACCATTCACATTAGGTGGGTTGTTCCTGGTCGCTTTTGCACTCGTGGGTGATGAAGTGCTACCCCAGTAGAGAGACTTGGTCGTGCCTCCCCTGGGCCACGTTTCACAGGGCCACCACGGCAGCTGCTGTGTGAACTCTTAGACCACCTAACCAGCCTTCCAGGTTGCTCTACAGTGTCCGGCTACAGCGTCAGCCAACAAATGAACGCGGGCGTTGTATGCCTATAACTCACTCCATGTGCCACCTTCCCACACGTTCCCACTGCCTCAGGCCCAGCTGCGGCCGTGCACCCTCCTCGCGGTCCCCACACCCACCAGCTGCCACCAACTTCGCTGGGTCATGGAGGCGCCCCCCGTGCGACCGCGCAGCTTGCAGCAGCTACCGTCAGCGGTCCTATTGCACACCTTTTCCTTCCTGCCGCCCAACGAGCGCACCCTCACCGCCCGCTTCATCTGCCGAGATGCAGCCGCCGCCCTCAGCAATACCCAATCCGCCTCCCTGTCCCAGCCGCTGCCGCCCAACGCTGCGCCCTGGGCGGTGGAGGCAGGGCAGCAGTACGTGCGGCAGCTGCCCTTCAAGCACAAGCTACAGCTGCTGAGCACGGCCGCCGCCAGCGGGAGCGAGGTGAACCTAGAGGTGGCGCTGGCGCTGCTGCAGCCCAGCATCTTTCCGGAGATGCTGGTTGCCGGCCGCCGCGTGTGGTTCTGCTCCGACGTCATGCCAGACCCTGCACCGGGTGAGGCAGCGATTGCGGCGGGCCACCCGCAGCTGCTGGACTGGCTGCTGCGCCACTGCCCGGCGCTAGTGCATCCAAAACTCGTGCTGGAGGCCGCAGCAGAGCACTGCGACCTGGCGGGGCTGCAGGGCGTGTGGAGGGTGCTGAACGGTGAGGAGCAACCTGTGGACTGGGGTGGCCGCCCTCACCCAGCCCTGGATCAATCGACCTTGAACGCGGCTGCAAGGTCCCTCACCCCGGACGCCGTGGCCAAGATGGAGTGGGTGCTGGGTGCCGCGGACGAGGGTAGCTGCAGCCTCGACATGCGCGACCTCTACAGCATTACAGAGGATGATGCCGTTTTGGAAGCCGTCCGTTCGGGGGACCTGGGCCGGCTGAGGTGGATGCAGGAGCGGGGGTGCCAGCTAAACGACCAGGCCGTCGAGAACGCCCTGTAGTACGCGGACATGAGTGTGGTGTACTGGCTGGTGGACGAGGCGGGGTGCGACCTGCTGGGCCCACAAGTTGGGCATAAAGAATACTCAGGCCGGCTGGTGGCGGCTGCAGCCAAGGGGCCGGATGGCCTGGCCCGGGTGCTGTGGCTGCAGGAGCGGGGCGTGGTGCTCAAGGACGGGATGAAAGGACTCCTCGAGGACGTCGGAGGGGATAGGGGTGGAAAAACGGTCGGCCAGGCGCAGACTCTGCGGTACGTCATGCAGCGTCACTCTGACGACCTCAGCGCTGACTGGCTGGCAGTGCTGGGCTGGGGGCTGCGGACTGCGGCGGTGGCGTGTGGGAGCATCCCCTTGGTTGAGGAGCTGCGGCAGTCCGGAGTCACGTTTGGCCACCAGGCCTACTACGATGCTGGCCGCATTCGCGACGTAGAGATGACCCGCTGGCTGGTGACCGAGGCAAATGTGCCCTTCATGCAGTTCCACGTGTCTGAGCTCATTTACTCAACCTGTCTACGTGGAACGCCCGCCAGGAGCCAGGGACTGCTGCAGATGGTGCAGCTGCTGGTGGGCGCGGGTGCGGGTGCTGACAGCGGGGACGTGCAGAGGGCGATGAGCTGTGCGGCATGGGAAGGCAACCTGCCGCTTGTTCAGTTCTTGGCGCAGCACCTGGAGCAGCAGCTGGGGTGTCAGCCGGACTGGCACAGTGTGATGCAAGTAGCGGTTGAAGGCGGTTGCGAGGCGCTGCTGGAGTGGCTGGCGGGGAAGGCCGGCTGCCTGGCGAATGCTGGCGTCAGCTACATGCCAGCCGCCAAGACAGGGGATAGGGGCACGCTGGCCGCGCTGCGGCGGCTGGGCGTGCCGTGGGGTGCGGATTTCACGGCGGTGTGGGCGGTGGAGGAAGGCTGGCAGGCGCCGGTGCTGCGGTGGCTTGTGGAGCAGGGGGCACCGATGGGGAGCGAGGTGGAATTAAAACAGGCGGTGGGGGCAGAGGCGGCGGCGTGGCTGCGGGGCTTGGCGGAGGCGGCGGAGGCGGACAAGGCAGCGGAAACAGGTGGGGTCTGGCGACTGACTCTGAGTCAAGTGGCACGTGTCAGGCTTTCTGCAGGGGCGATGAGGTAAACGCGTTGCTTGCAAAAGTGCAGACTACGGTCAGTCTGCTTTCCGGTACGTTGCACCTGGCAGGGAGTGTGGCAACACCTGACCGCAGGCCATGCCAAAGCCAGGCTATGCAACTCTAGCCCCTCTTGCTTGTTGTTTGTATGTCGCTTTGCACTGCACCCCTGCCTTACTGCTGACACCTCTCCTGCCGTGCATGCAGCTGCACCGAGGCGCACCAGGAGCGCCAAGGCGGGCCACAACGCAGCGGCCAAGGAGCCAGCCAAACCGACACGGCGTAAGGGCGTCTTCCGTGCGTGTAGCGGTGCCGTGCTGGCATGACAGTGCCGAAATGCCGATCAACAGCGCATCCCCTGTGACCATACGTCACAGGCAGCTTATCATCAGACACATCAAACTACAACTACTGTTTGTCCTCTGTGTGCTGCGTAACGCGCGTGTGCTGGCTCTGCCCTCGGCCACAAACGTCCTAGGCACACATACAGCCCTTACTCAGCTCAGGATTGCTGTTGGCGTGCATCTGTGTTTTGTCAGCTTTCTGTTGCATGCTGGCATGTCCACGTGCACAGCAAAGCCCGTGTTGCAATGGGTGCCAGGGCAGCGCCTTCCATCCTGCCTGCACGAAGTGCTCAACCTTGCAAACACTTGTCCCCGGCTTGCCCTGAGGCCCAGCTACGGTAGCACCCACTCCCCTTCCCCCGCCTGCCATGCAGGTTCGCCGCGCAACCACGGCCGCTGATTGGGGGCTCCCTGCTTGGCGGGTGAGCTGGCTCGTTCCGGGGAGTGCGAGAGCGCCGAGAGCCGGGGATGCCGTGGGGCCCAAGGGACACCGTGGCCAGGGATGTTAAGAGAGAAGTGTGTGCAGTGCTGGTGCCGCGGGTGGGCTGGTGGAGCAGGGAGTGCTGGTGGGCAGTAAGGAGGAGGCGGAGAAGGCGCTGTACGGCAGCGACAGCGAGGGTGACGATGTGCGGCTGATTGCAAGGGATGTCGTGTGGTTCAGCGATGAGCAGGAAGCATGGCTGTGGGGGTTGGCAGTAGCAGCGGCTGAGGAGGCCTGGGCTGTGGGCCGTGGGCTGTGCGCTGTGGGCATGTAGCAAGGGAGCCTCACATGGTGCTTGTAGCAAGGGAGTCGCACGGAGCAGCAACGTGGGGTGGGACCGAGATCGACGAGGTCGCACATTCATACATATGATGGTTGCAACTGCGACACATGTTGCCTGCAGCATGGGTTCGGTCGTGCGCGCTCCCCGGGTGAGCTCCCATGGATCCATGCATGTGGTATCATCGGAAAGCGTACTGATCAAGGTTTCCTACCTCACGTGCTGCAGCGTTCCGGTCTTGTACAATATTACGGATTTTCCGGCCGTCCAGGCCGGATCTTAGGATTTTTTGGGGCCAAATTTTAAGCGAAATTAGAATTCCTATGCAATGTTCCGTCGAAATAGTAAGCGGTACTCAGGCAATCTCTCCAAGGCAGCCGCGAGAATTGTAAGCAAATCCAGGCAGGGAGGCTTCCAGGGTCCAGGGCGCCGCAGCGCACACCACATGCGCACCCACAGGGAGCACCCAAACGAACCCCGGGGTTGGTGCCGAATACTGCAGGCCTGGTATGGCATCGGGTCCAACATTGCAAGCGTGCGAGAACTGTGTGTCTTAGTGCTGCTGCTGCGTGTGTAGTAGTCAGTTGGGGGTTAGGGGGGCATGGCCCCCAGGAAGAGCTCAGACTTACAATTCCTACGGCCGAAATTCTAAGCAGTACTGTGACAATTTCCGGGTGAAAGGGTCCAAAATTGTAAGCGCTTAGGATTTTGCACCAAATAAGACCGGAACACTGACGTGCTGCTTTATGCAACTGCATGGAAGCCAGAGAGGATGCAACGGGGCACGAGGCACTGTTCATGCAGCCAGCGGTGCAGCTTGGCGCACGGCTCTGATGCGCGTCTTGCAGCACGGCGTGTCTGGTTGGGCCCTGTAGTGCTATACGCCTACAGTCCACTTCAGTCTACTTCACGCCTACCACCTGCCTCAACTACGGTCGTTCACGGGACACAGTGAAGGCTGGTGGCGTGGTGCTACCGGACCACCGGTAGGGTGTCGAAGACGCCGGTTGCCTGAGACCGCCTGGCGTGAAGGGGCCACACCCCTGCTGGCGTGCCCCCTTCGTTGCCCAGCGCTCAAGGATGTATGTTGGATTTTTCGCATGCGTTCATGTTGGGACGGTGCTAGGGCCCTTTTCAGCCGAACTCGGCGGGCCGGGCGGCAGGTTGCACACCCAGGGCAACTGTTTGGGGCAGGGGAGCCCTGGTGGTCGGTTGGGCTTGCTTTACCTGGCTCCACCCGCTTCAGCAACCTGCCTGCGCTCATTACACAAAGCGAGATGCTTTTGCACGGTACGGCCTGGAACTGCACCCGCCTGCAGGCTCGCTCTAGGGCCCAGTGCAGGCTGCTGGGCGTCCCAGCGCCGACAGGCGTCTCCCCTGGTCCCAACAGCCTTACACCACCCAATTGTGGAAGGGCGCTGCGAAGCGGTCATTGCCGTGTTGTATGCGCCCTACATACGGTAGTATGCAGCTCTCAGACTGGCTGGCAAGTCGAGGGCTCAAGGAAGTTTGTAGGAGGCTTGGTTTGCAGCTCGTCAAGAGGCTCCCCTGATTCCTGGGGACCGGCTATGCACGTCGCCGGAGCAAGCAAGCACGCGCAGCTGCCCCAGCAATGCAACGCACCGGGTTGAATAAGATAACGGCAGCTGTGCAATGGCCGTGCCTCATAAAAGTCCAACATAACAACAATTCTCTGCAGCGATCTGCAACAGTTGCATGTTGCAAAGGATGCCGCGCCACGACACCTAGAACCTCAACACAAAGTCCTAATAGTTTGCTGTTAATCTTCGCGCTTGGCTGCGACGTGCAACTCTTACGCCAGACCTCCAGCATGCGAGGCCTAGCGCGCCACGGCTGACCGCCGCAACTGTGGTTATCAAGTCACGAGAGGTGGGTTGCTCCTGATTGCTCAAGCACTCGCGGCTTATGAAGTTCCACCCGAGTAGAGGGACCTTGGGTCCTCGGTCATGCCTCCGTCAGGCCACGTCCACGGAGGCACCTAGGCTGTGTGAACTGCTAGACCACCTAACCAGCCTTCCAGGCTAATCTTCCATGTTTGGCTATATCGTCAGCCAATGATTGCATGTGGCGTCATAGGCCTATTTCCCACTCCATGTGCCACCTTCCCACACGTTCCCACTGCCACAGGCCAGCAGCTCCCGTGCACCTTTGTCCTGGTCCCCACAACCACCAGCTGCCACCACCCACGCTCATGGAGGCGCCCCCTACCCTGCGACCACGCGGATTCCTGCAGCTACCATCGGCTGTCCTATCGCACACCTTCTCCTTCCTGCCGCCCAACGAGCGCGCCCTCACCGCCCGCTTCATCTGCCGGGACGCCTCCGCCGCCCTCGCCGACGCCGAACACCAATCCGCCTCCCTGTCCCAGCCGCTGCCGCCCCATGCCGCGCCCTGGGCCGTGGAGGCAGGGCAGCAGCACGTGCGGCGGCTGCCCTTCCGGCAGAAGCTGCAGCTGCTGAGCACGGCCGCCGCCAGCGGGAGCGAGGTGAACCTGAAGGTGGCGCTGGCGCTGCTGCAGCCCAGCATCTTCCCGGAGATGCTGGTTACCGGCCACCGTGTGTGGTCCTGCGCTGGCGTCCGGCCAGACCCCGAACCGGGAGAGGCAGCCATTGAGGCGGGCCACCCGCAGCTGCTGGGCTGGCTGGTGCGGCACTGCCCGGCGCTGGTGCACCCCGAACGCGTGCTGGAGGCCGCAGCGGAGCACTGTGACCTGGCGGGTCTGCAGGCTGTGTGGAGGGTGCTGAACGGTGAGGAGCAACCCGTGGACTGGGGCGGCCGTCCCCGCCCAGCCCTGGACCAATCGACCTTGAACGCAGCCGCCAGGTCCCTCACCCCGGATGCCGTGGCCAAGATGGAGTGGGTGCTGGGTGCCGCGGACCAGGGCAGCTGCAGCCTCCACAATACATATGCTGTGGGGAACGCCGTCCGTTCCGAGGACCTGGGCCGGCTGCGGTGGCTGCAGGAGCGGGATTGCCAGCTTAACGATCCAGCGAACTTGGCCCTTGAGCACGCGCTGCAGTATGCGGACATGGCCGTGGTGCAGTGGCTGGTGGACGGGGCTGGGTGCGACCCGCTGGGCCCACAAGCTGAGGATAAAGAGTACTGGGGTTGGCTGGTGGCAGCTGCGGCCAAGGGGCCGGACGGCCTGGCCCGGGTGCTGTGGCTGCAGGAGCGGGGTGTGGTGCTGAAAGACGGAATGAGGAAACTCCTCGAGGAGGTTAGGGAGGTGGGGCTTGATGTTACGGTCAGGCAGGCGCAGACGCTGCGGTACATTATGCAGCGGCACTCTGACGACCTCAGCGCTGAGCAGCTGTCCCACCTGGAAAGGGGGCTGCGCTGCGCGGCTGTGGCGTCTGGGAGCATCCCCTTGGTGGAGGAGCTGCGGCAGTCCGGAGTCACGTTTGACCACCAGGCCTACTACGACTCCGGCCGCACACGCGATGTAGAGATGATCCGCTGGCTGGTGACCGAGGCAGAAGCGCCCATTAAACGGTTGCAGCTGTGGGAGCTCATTCACCTTAACTGGCCGCACGGAACGCTCGCCAGCAGGCAGGGACGGCTTGAGGCGGTGCAGCTGCTGGTGGGCGCGGGTGCGGGTGCTCGAAGCTGGGACCTGCTGCAGGCGATGGGCTATGCGGCACAGCACGGCGACCTGCCGCTTGTGCAGTTCTTGGCACAGCACCTCGAGCAGCAGCTAGGTTGCCAGCCCCACTGGCACCGCGTGATGGACGCAGCAGTCGAAGGCGGTTGCGAGGCGCTGCTGGAGTGGCTGGCGGGGAAGGCTGGTTGCCTGGCGTATGCAGGAGTCAGCTACATACCAGCCGCTAAGGCAGGGGACAGGGCCACGCTAGCCGCCCTGCGGCGGCTGGGCGTGCCGTGGGATGTGGGTTTCACGGTGGCGGAGGCTGTGGGGGAGGGTTGCCCGGCGCCGGTGCTGCGGTGGCTGGTGGAGCAGGGGGCGCCGGTGGGCAGGAAGCGAGAGATGGAACAGGCGGTGGCGGCGGCGGAGCGCGAGGGGGAGGCTGGGGGCGGAGGCGGCGGCGTGGCTGCGGGGCTTGGCGGAGGCGGCAGCAGGTAGGGTCTGTCGGCGTGCGCGGACGTGACGAGTTCAAAGGCGGACTGTCAGCAGTGGGGGCAGATACATGGTCGAGCGCTAAGCTTGGGGTTGTCCCTGATAGCAGAGTTGCATTTGTCCAGTGGCGGCATGTTGCCGCCGGCAGGAAGTGCGCATTTACCTCCAGTCTAGGTCAGACCAAAGTCAAGCGAAGCAACCCGAGGCCCAACACCGATAGTACGCTTGCTCACCAAGGGTCTCCGTTATTCGCAATGCCCCCCTGCCGTTCTGCTGATACCTCTCCTGCCGTGCATGCAGCTGCAAGGAGGCGCAAGCGGAGCACCAAGGCGGGCCGCAACAACGCAGCTGCCGAGGAGCAAGCCAAGCCGACACAGCGTAAGGCTTCAGTAGGCTTCAAGTGCATGTTATGGTGCATGTTATGGTGCAACGCTGGCATACAGTACCAATAGCCTTCACCTACACCCATCAATAGCTTCTCCCCTATGTGATGCATGACGCACATCTGCCGGCTGTGCCCTTGGCCACAAGAGTCCACCGTTCAGCCCTGTATCCGTACGTGGCAAAGCCCTATAGCATCCAGAGTATTGCCTTCCGTCCTGCCTGCACGGGGTGCTCCAGCTGCATACACTTCCCGGTAAGGCCTGACGCCCAACCGCTGTAGCACCCACTCCCCTTGCCCCACCTGCCATGCAGGTTCGCCGCGCAACCACGGCCGCTGATCGGGGGCTTCCTGCCTGGCGGGTCAGCGGGCCTTTTCCTTTGAGTGCGAGAGCGCCTCATGGAGGGCAGCAGGGTATGAGGGCGGCAAGGGAAAGCACAGCAGAGGGGCCGTAAGCGCGCAGACGGGTCATAGGCCACGACTGCAACTGTGACCCTCTGAGTGGGCCATGGGTGTGTAGCGACGCACTTGCGGGTTGACAAACGCATGTCGCAAACAGGTGTTGGGAAGGTGCGATGCCAGGAGCACGGGCCCGTGCCGGGTGTGTGCCGGGCCGTACGGGCCTGCTTGAGGGAGGAGCGGCTCCCTGGGACATCGTTAAATGGTGGCAGAAGCGCTGCATGGTTGTTTTGGTGTATGTCGTGGAGTTTGTTCAGGATGGTACGATAGCATGGAACTGGCTGGTGAGCGCAAACGGAGGAGCAGCGCACGGCAGGGATTACAGTGAGGTGGGCGCCTTGGAGGGACTGGTGGCGCGGTACACACCGTATCCTGCATGTGCTCACCGCGGGCCGGTGTACCGGTTTACAGAAGGCTGACAGCTGCGGCGTCAGGGAATTGATGATAGCGTGCTGCATATGCAGGCGGCTGCCCAGTGGCTTGGGTTAGGGTTACCGGTACTGCCACGGTGAGCATGTTCGTTGCGAGGGCACGTGTGGTGCCCATGTGATCAGTCAGGGTCAAGGGGATACACCCAGATCATGAGGTTGGAAGGACCATGAGGGCACGCGGGTCTCGGTAGAGTGGCAGCATGCCTTCATGCATAGTGCTGTGGCCGTAAGAGAGGTGTGTTCGGACGTTGGCCTGAGCTCCCAACCTCCTTACAAGGTTGGTTTGCCTTATCGATAACTTATAACCGTTGTTGACATCTTTGGCGCAGGGAGCGGTATATATAGCAGGATGCGGTACAGGGTTGAACGGAGCTTGTATGAATATAGGTGTAGGAGGACCGCGGAAAGTGGGCGTGATCTGGGGCCCGGCTGGCCGTGTGTTCCAGCATGAGGAGGCTGCTGGTGGCGTGCTGGGGTGGCTAGCGCAGGGGCACTTCATAGAATACTGCAGTAGACGACCCCCGCTTGCGTGCAGGGGTGCACCAATCCTGCAGTACGAGGGGTGAATACGGACCGTGTGCCCTTCTGCCCTACAGCACGCACCTCACAGCACGCCTTGCCTGTGCGACAGGCATGTAGAGCCAGCTACAGGCCGGCTTTGTCGTCAAGTGCTAGGGAGCCATGTAATGCCCATATGGCGCTCAGGTAGTTAGGGGCCATCGGCATGCCGGTACATCAGCAAGGACGCCTGTTGTAGTAAGTTGTACTGTTGTAGTGTAGCGATGTGGTGCCCATGTGGTGATTCGCCCAGACCGTCAGGTCAAGGCGGGGCCATGCGGGTATGCAGTCTCGGTAGGTATGCAAACGCCGTTCTGCAGTGTGACTTGCGGACAGGGCGGTGGGAGGGCTGTGGCCGGGCTCCCTGAAACTTTGGGCAGTGTTGCAGTTTGTGGGCGGCGTGGCTCAGACACCTGTTGCCGGGGAGTGGTGAGGGACGTGGCTCACGTCGCACGCGGCGACTGGTAGGGCGGCTAGCGCAGACACACTCTTGTGGAATCCTGCAAGAGGTAAACCCGAGTTGCCAAGACTGTACTAGATGTGGAGGCTGTGCCCTGCCTGTGCGGACAACTTGCTAGCTACCTTGGTTTGGTAGGGAGGTCCCCTGCTACGCATGCGCGGTTGTAAGTACTGTACCTGTGTGCGTCGGCATGACCCAAATGGGGGACATGATCCATATGGGGATGGGAAGTTCGGAACTGTTCGGGACTACTGAGGCATTGCGCAACGGTGCCAAGAAAGCCCCGTGCATCCCTGGGCCACGCAGTATGCCACGTGTTCATCCGTGCCCCATGCGCTCGGCCACTTGCCTTTCTGTCATGCAGTCGTCCGGTCAGCTGCGTGCGTACGGACCCGGGCTTAATACGTCTTGGGACTTGAGCTGGCCCGAAATGTCCCAAACACGGCTACGAACACAGACGAGGATCGGTCGGCGCGTCCTTCTGGGTCGGAGTGCGTTGGCGCAGTCGGCGCAGTTGAGCGCCTGAGGGTGTGCCGCGCGTCCTCATCTGCAACTCAGTTTAGCATGTCCCATACCGCAGTAAGCGCAGATGTCAGTACGATAGTTACTGCATACCTGGCGCAATGGAAGAGGAGAGCTGGGTAGCAAGGTGGCACCAGGATGGCACCCTCGCACCCACACAGGGCCCGTGGCGTGATTCTCGTAAGGTCATGACATCAGGTCATCGGCTTGTGACACAGATCCGGCACATGAAGGCCCCGCCAATTTTAAGCCACTTATACGGCTTTGGTCAGGAACTGCTTAGAAACGCATTTCTTCCAGCGATTGCCGCAAGTGTTGAGCGCAGTGTTGAGCGCGACTGTTGCTTGGCCTGGCTCGACGCCTCGTTAACGCGCAAGCTCTACAAAGCCATTGTAACATCGTTGCCAGGGATAGCTTGACCTAGCAAGCGAAGTCTAGCCCAAGGACGTTGCAACACCCCCGACCAAGGCGGCCCTCTTTGGCGGGAAGCCCATACAGTCCTGGCTTCACGGCGCGCCGAGGCTGCCATCTCAGCTGCTTAACGACATTTCGTCTAAGTTGGACTGGTAAGGCCCGCAGCCTGGAAGCAGCATTACCGGTATCGTCGTCCCAACAAACCTCGGAACTACTTCGTCCCTAGACCATTCTGCTTTTCACGCTCAAGCAACCCACGATTGATGATATCAACAGTACTAGTATGCAGTAGCATGCCACGGCCGCTGGCTCCACATCTCTTATAACCCTGGCCCTGCACCGGTGCCTCCCCCTTGTGCCCAGCCGACTCGGACGCTCGTGGTGGCCTGCCAAGTCAAGATGGCGAGCATCAGGCACCCTTATGTCCAAGCACGCGGCCTTCAGCGCCTTCCCGCAGCCCTCCTGTCCCACACCTTCTCCTTCCTGCCACCCAACGAGCGCACCCTGACCGCCCGCTTCATATGCCGGGATGCTGCCGCCACCCTCAGCAACGCCGAACACCATTCCGCCTCCCTGTCCCAGCCGCTGCCGGTCCTCATGGCTTCCTGGCCCCAGCTGCCCGGTCAGCCGTGCATCCGCCAGCTGCCCTTCCGGCACAAACTGCAGCTGCTGAGCGCGGCCGCGCGCAGCGGCAGCGAGGTGAACCTGGAGGTGGCGCTGGCGCTGCTGCAACCCAGCGTTTCCCCCGGTTCGCTGCACGACCTGGAAGGCTCATGCGCAAAGCACAACCTCCCTTCCGACCCCGGCGAGGCAGCCATTGAGGCGGGCCACCCGCAGCTGCTGGGCTGGCTGGTGCAGCACTGCCCGGCGCTGCTGCATCCGGATCGTGTGCTCCAGGCCGCAGCCCGGCACTGCGACCTGGCGGGGCTGCAGGCTGTGTGGGGGACAATCAAGGCCTCGAGCTTCAGCAGTTGTTGCCCGAGCAGCGGCCTCCGCCCTGTCCTAAACAACTCCGTATTGGACGCGGCAGCAGGGTCGGCCACCCCGGACGCCGTGGCCAAGATGGAGTGGCTGCTGGCCAAGAGCAGAGGCCGCTGCCGTCTGGGCAGTTCAACTGCTGCTGCAGCTGCCCGCTCGGGGGACCTGGGCCGGCTGCGGTGGCTTCTGGGCCGGGGATGCCCAATGGCGAAGGAGAGGGACGAGCTGCTCCAAGCCGTTCTGCCGAGCGCAGACATGTCTGCGGTGGAGTGGCTGGTGGACGAGGCGGGGTGCAGCCTGCTGGAGCCGCCGGAGGACGAAGAGGAGGAGTGGTACTGGGGCTGGCTAGTGAGGGCAGCTGCCTGCAGCGGCGAAGGGGTGAGCCGCGTGCTGTGGCTGCAGCAGCGGGGCGTTCCCATCCTGCAGGCCTCCTGGTCTCTGATGGACAGCCGCAACACCGCCCCGTTCACTGCGGGGGAGGTGCGGGTGGTGCGCCTCTTGCAGCGGACGTACGGCATGGGGGCAGAGCAGGGGTTCCCATCGGACAGCGAACTGACAGATGGGGCAGCGGAATCGGGGAGTATCCCATTAGTAGAGGAGCTGCGGCAAGACGGCCTGGAGTTCACGCCGATGGCCTTCTTCTTGGCCAGTGGCCGTGGTGACCTGCCCATGATCAGGTGGCTGGTGCGCGAGGCAAAGGTGCCCGTTGCCGACGTGTCCCCGTGCGACCTGATTGAGCTGTGGCCCACCCACACGGTCGCCCACAGCCGGGACCTGCTGCAGGCGGTGCAGCTGCTGGTGGGCGAGGCGGGGTGCAGGGACTGGGACGCTGGTGAGGTGTTGAGCGCGGCAGCCAAGGCCGGAAGCCTGGACCTGGTGCAGTACTTGTGGGTTTAGGGTTTAGGGTTTAGGGTTTAGGGTTGAGATGTTGAGCGCGGCAGCCAAGGCCGGAAGCTTGGACCTGGTGCAGTACTTGTGGCAGCAGCAGCCGGGGCACGTGCCGTACTGGACGGTGCTGTACGACGCAGCCCAGGGAGGCTCTGAGGCGCTGCTGGAATGGCTGGCGGAGCAGCGGGCTGCATCTGGGGCCCGCTCGTGAGTCAGCATTGAGACTATGGGACAAGGAGGCGGGGGCATGTCAGCTGTGGCAGCTGGGCGTGGCGTGTTGCGGAGTGCAGAGGGGCTGGCGGGGCAGCAGCTGTGCATGAGCTGCAGCCTAGCAGCTGGCAAAAGCGGGGTTACACGTGGAGAGCGCGGAAGCCGGTGTGCATCGGGGGCGCCGGGGCAGCTGGGGCTGCATTGAGAGGCGGGGAACAGCTACGGTTCAGCAGCTTCCGCGCGTGAGCCGCGATGCTGCGACCAATGAGGGAGGCGGCCGCGGTGGCTGGGCGAGTCGTTGGGTGCAGAGCAGGGAACGACTGGCGGGGCAGCGGGCTGCATCTGGGGCCCGTGCGTGAATGCGGCCTTAGTGGAGTTGGGGTCACCTTTGCTGCGGCGGCTGGGCGAGATGCAGGTTTTGGAGCAGGGAGCAACTGGCGGGGCAGCGGACGGAGGCTGTGGCACCTGCACTGGCATTAGCGCACCCTTGCAGCTATCAAGGGAACAGGGGTTCGACCGGGACGGTACAGCTAAGCAGTTTGTTCTATGAATGGGGGGCATAAGGGCATGCGGACCGTCCTGCGGCGGCTGCGCGTGTGGTGGGTTGCGCCGTGCATGGTGGCGTTGGCGTGGATGCTGTAACCAGACGGCCACAGCCTGTGGTTCCTGCGACTGGCATGATAGTGTGATTGCATGATCATATGGTAGGTGCGTCGGAGTGCGCCAGGGAGGAGGTGAGCGTGGCAACCCGTTACCTGCAGGGCAAGCGCTGGGGCGTGGTTGCATAGGATAGGCTGTGCAGGAAAGCTGCATCGCCGTGCACAGTGTGTAGCCATTCTGTGCAAGGTGCTGTCTCTGCATCCGGTAGCTGCTGTGACGAGGGCCGAGGTTATTGGGTCTGGAGGGCATGGGCAACGCGTGGCAGCGGGAGCGATTTGGAACAGCATGCTGCGTCTTGGCACATGCATCGTCCGAGTGAAGCATGCGTTGCATGGGTTGCTGGCTTACAGTACACCTGGGCGCACAGACTGAGGAGCGCGGGCGGCAAGGGCGGGTGACAGCTGCCTGTGTTGGTGGGAGCAGTGGCATACTGGCAATTCTCAACGAAAGCCGTGCCGGTGTTGGACGGGCTTTGATCTTGATGGAGTTGTGGAGCGCTGGCATGCCTTGTGTGCACCTCTTGAGTCTGCCGGTAGCTACTGAGGCACGTTCTTGCACGTGGTGCTATTCCACAGCGCAAGGCACCCATTGCCAGAGAGATACCGGTGGCATGGTGCTGGTGGTGCGCTAATGGCATGCTGGTGCGGGAGAGATACAGGGTGCAGTAGCTGTCCTGCGTTGGCTGGGCGTGCCGTGCCGTGGGGCACGGGCGATGCAGTGGCACGGGCGGTGAGGGTGCAGGGATCGACACACAGTGCAAAGATCGACCTCGGCTGATGGTCTGAATAAGCCCTTGCAAATGGGCGCCATGGTACAGGGTTACTGGTGCTGCCGTGGATTTGGGCGTTGGTGGTCCGGCTACAGGCGGGCGGTGCATGCGCAGGGGTGCGTGTAAACCAAGGTGGGGTGCGTTGTAGCTGCAAGACCGGCGACTGGCTTTACATTGATAGCATGACAGCAGCATGGCTCAAAGCGCGCTGAAAGGTTGACAGGCTCCCTTTCGCCCTGGGATGTTGCCCATCAGGGGAGCTCCCCTGGCCTGGCGTGCCGAGACGCAGCGGAAAGCCTTCATCATGGGGTCCGACGCCTCCATAACGCAAAAGCCATTTGAATATCTACTGAATCATTTATACCTAGCAGGGCAGATTCCAGCCGCAAGGACGTCGCACACCCCGACCTCTTGGCGGCAATTCTGGGAGTCGTGGGAGAGCCTGCGTCACAGCGCGCCGAGGCTGCCAGGCCAGCGGCATAACGCCATACTCGTTTCAGTCGGATTGGTGAGGCCCGCAGCTCTGAAACTGCATACCGGCATCGTCGCGGGTCCGGACCGAGCTACTTCGACTTGCTTCTGACTCTAGATTGGATTGTGATGCCTTTCATATCCAAGCGGCACACATGTATGACATCACCCCTTGTAGAATGCATTAGCATATCACAGGCCGCTGGCTCCAACTCCCTTCTGACCCTCCTGGCCCTGCACCGGTGCCTGCCCCCTTCTGCCCAGCCCCCTCGGACGCTCCTTGTGGCCTGCCAAGTTAAGATGGCGAGCCTCGAGCACCCGTACGTCCTGCAGCGCCTTCCAGCAGCCGTCCTGTCCCACACCTTCTCCTTCCTGCCGCCCAACGAGCGCACCCTCACCGCCCGCTTCATCTGCCGCGACACAGCCGCCGCCCTCAGCGACGCCGAAGCCCACACCGCCTCCCTGTCTCAGCCGCTGCCAGCCCACGTCGCCTCCTGGCCCCAGCCGCCCGGCCAGCCGTGCATCCGACAGCTGCCCTTCCGGCACAAGCTGCAGCTGGTAAGTGACGCCGCGCGCAGCGGCAGCGAGGTGAACCTTGAGGTGGCGCTGGCGCTGCTGCAGCCGAGTATTTCCCCCAACTTGCTTTACGATCTGGAGGGCTCGTACGCAAAGCACAACCTCCCTTCAGACCCCGGCGAGGCAGCGATCAAGGCGGGCCACCCGCAGCTGCTGGGCTGGCTGCTGCACCGCTGCCCGGCGCTCGTCCGTCCGGACCGTGTGCTAGAGGCTTCAGCACGCCAATGCGACCTGGCGGGGCTGCAGGCTGTGTGGACGGCGCTCCAGGCCTCTAGCTTCAGCAGCTGCCGCCTGTACAGCGCTCACCGTCCTGTCCTCGACGACTCTGTAATGGACGCGGCAGCAGGGTCGGCCACCCCGGACGCCGTGGCCAAGATGGAGTGGGTCCTGGCCGAGAGTGGAGGCCGCTGCAGCCTGGGCGCATCTGTCGCTGCCGCCGCCGCCTGCTCGGGAGACCTGGGCCGGTTGTGGTGGCTGCAGGAGCGCGGATGCTCGATGGCAGAGGAGAGGGGCCGTCTGCTCTCAGCCGTGCTACCGAGCGCAGACATGTCTGTGGTGGAATGGCTGGTGGACGAGGCGGGGTGCAGCCTATTGGAGTGGCCAGAGGACCCAGGGGAGGAGTGGTACTGGGGCTGGCTCGTGAGGGCAGCTGCCTGCAGCGACGAAGGGGTGAGCCGCGTGCTATGGCTGCAGCAGCGGGGCGTGCCCATCCTGCAGGCCTCCCGGTTTCTGCTGGACAGCTTTAAAACCACGCCGGTCACCGCGGGGGAGGTGCGGGTGTTGCGCTTCTTGCAGCGGACGTACGGCATGGGGGCAGAGCCGGGTTCCCATCGGACCTTGACCTGACAGCTGGGGCAGCAGAGTCGGGGAGCATCCCATTAGTAGAGGAGCTGCAGCGAGACGGCCTGGAGTTTGACCCAATGGCTTACTTCATGGCCGGTGGCCGTGGTGACTTGGCCATGATCAGGTGGCTAGTGCGCGAGGCGAAGGCGCCCGCTGTTGACGTGGACATGCCGTATTGGATCGAGCAGTGGCCCACGCACACGCCCTCGGACAGCCTGGAGCTGCTGCAGGCGGTGCAGCTGCTGGTGGGCGAGGCGGGGTGCAGAGCCTGGGATGGCGACGATGCGTTGCTTGCGGCAATCCGCAAAGGAAACCTGGCCCTGGTGCAGTACTTGTGGCAGCAGCAGCCGGGATACGTGCCAGATTGGAAATCAATGGACTATGCAGCCCAAGGAGGCTCTGAGGCGCTGGTGGAATGGCTGGCGGAGCAGCGGGCTGCATCTGACGCCCGGGCATAAGCCACCTCCCAAATGCTAGGCGGCTAGGCGTGGCGTGGGCTGCAGAGGGGGGATTGCTTGCAGGGCACCAGATTGGCACTGCCGATGCAGCTGGGGCGTGAGCTGTACCCTTGCCACTAGCAAGGGGAAAGGGATCAGGGGCATGGCAGGCGCACGCTGGCTGGAGTTGGGGCGGCTGGGGCCTTCAAGAGCCTTGGGTCAGCCACGGCTCGGCAAGTTGCGCTGGAAAGGTTTGGGCGTGAGGCATACTCGGCCTTTAGGTGCGCGCACGGCCCCACGGCGGCTGGGCTTGCGGTGGGGTGCACGGACAGTACGGACAGTGTGTGGTGGCCTAGGCGTGGGAGTTCTGGTACGGACAAGCAGCTGTGCTGCGCCGTGCTGTGCTGTGCTGTTGAGATTTGCACATTGGACTACTCTAAATCAAAGCCTTGCTGTTGTTGTTGAGGTTTGCATGAAGGTCCGCCGGGTGCATCAGAGGACAGCAGGGAGAACATGGGCGTGCAATATGTAACGCACAGGGCAAAGACTGGGGCGTGTTCGCATGATAGTGCACGGTAGTGGCGAGGGAGCTGTGGGCTGCGTATGGGCATGACGCATGGATTTTATAGTGCACGGACCGATTTGTGTGGGCGGTGAAGGGCGGGTTGTATGCACGTGTTGTGGTTGCTGGAGGGTGCATGGCGCGCCAGCGGGCGGCGGCGAGAGAGGATGCACACGGCAATGCGGGGGCGAGCGTAAGGCTGTGAGGGTGTCCAGTGCTGCTGCTTCTAGGGCCCTGGCACGAGCTGCGCCTCTGCGTCTACCTGTAGCTGAGGGGGCGCACGCCTGAGGGTGCTTCCAGGATGCAATGCAAAGCGGCCACTGCTGGACAGCTACGGTACTGGTGTTGGTGGCGTGGTGCTGTTGACTTGTGGTGGCACCTCACCCGTGCCTGACGCCAAACCGGTACAGGGCGCAGTAGCTACCGGTACTCTGCATTGGCTGCGCGTGCTGTGGAACAGGTCGTGGTGGACTGATGGTGATGGCTGTGACGTTACGAGGACGGCGACGACGAGGGAGGGTGCAGTGCAGGGACCTACCTCCGCCGGCTGGTGGCGCGAGCGGCGCGCAGCAGTCCATGGTGTTCGACGGGGACGGGACCATGATGGTGCGCGCCATGGGACGTGATGGTGCGCGCCATGGGACGTGGTGCTGCGGGCCAGGGAAGGTAGGCCATTCAGGTGCGGGTGCCGGGAACGCCCTTCGTTTGCAATGCGGCCTAAGCTGGGCGCAACGGTGCGGTTCAGTTTTGGCGGCGGCTGCGGTGGTGGCTGGTGGAGCAGGGGCCGCCGAGTGGGTGGTGAGTGCGCAGGACGCAGCGGTGGCAGGAGGGAAGCGGCATGGGCGCACCCGCCTGGGCAGTGGATGCCAGGGGCTGCTGCTGCTGGATGCTGCTGCTTATTCGCGTGGACGCGTGCGTGTGGGTGGGACTCTGGTACACGGTCACGGTTTCGGTACCACGCAGCAGTCGCGTTAGTGGTCCAGGTGCACATGTGCAGTGCGTGCCGGCGGGTGTTACCGTGCTGGGGTAGGGTACAGTAGGTGGTACTGGCGACTGACTCTGCACTGACACTGACGCACGGAAGAAGGGCACAACCCACAAAGTGCGCTGTACTCGGCGTGGAGTGGCAAGGTCCATCCCCGCCTAGCCGATTTAAGCTGCAACCCTGCATTGGTCCCTGAGTATGACACATGTTCATGTGTGTGTGCCCGGCGGCGCTGGACACTTGCCCCCTTATTGTGCTACCGGCCAGCTAGCTGCGTGCGTACGGATCGATCCAGGTCTACGACACCTTGGGACTTCAGCAGTTTAGCTGGCACAATTTGCACAAAATGTCCCAATCACGGCCGCCGTGGTTAGCCAATCGGTCGGAGCAGGTCAAGTCTGTAGGTGAACTTAGGCGGCCGCCTGGGGGTGTGCCAAGCGTCCTCATCAGCTGCAGCGCAGGTTGGCATGTCTCATACCGGTAGTACGCGTAAATATCAGCGTGGTAGTAACCGCATGCCTGGCGCAATGGAAGAGGAGAGGCCAGCTGGGTAGCAAGGTGGCACCCTAATCTTTGTAGCATGGGAGCACGAGCAGCGGCGAGCTACACTACATGGGCTCCTGGCACAGCCGCGGCATACAGAGGCCCCGGCACATACGTTGTTTAACTTGTAAAGCTGCTGTCAAGAACTGCGTAGGGACAAGCGGCGCATCGTCGAAGCGGCTGTTATGCGCGACTGTTGGTTGGCCAAACTCAACGCCTCCATCCCGCACAAGCGTTACAAAGCCATTGTAGCAGTTCTTACTGGATCTGCTTAAACTAGCAGGGCAGGATTCAGGCAAAGGACGTTGCAACATCCCCGACAAAAGAGGGTGTTGGCGGGAATCCCAGGGACAGTCCTGCGTCACAGCGCGCCGAGGCTGCCATCTCAACGAAACTTTCGTCTGAGTTGGACTGGTGAGGCCTGCAGCTCTGAATCAGCATCACCAGTATCGCTGCGGGTCCGGTCCCACTTCGGAACCGCGTCTGTCCCTGAAGTTTTCTCCTTTTACACCCAAGCGGCTCACGGCTTACCAACAGAACGGTTGTTAAAGTGCTGCAGCATACCACGGCCGGTGACTCCAAGTCCCTTTTGAAGTTCTGATTTTCCTGGCCCTGCACCGGTGCCTGCCCCTTGTGCCCAGCCGCCTCGGACGCCCCTTGTCGCTTGTGGCCTGCCCCATCAAGATGGCGAGCTTCAAGCACCCGTACGTCCAAGCATGCGGCCTTCAGCGCCTTCCAGCTGCCGTCCTATCGCACACCTTCTCCTTCTGCCGCCCAACGAGCGCACCCTCACCGCCCGCTTCATATGCCGCGACACAGCCGCCGCCCTCAGCGACGCCGAACACCAATCCGCCTCCCTGTCCCAGCCGCTGCCGCCCCACGCCGCGCCCTGGGCCGTGGAGGCAGGGCAGCAGCACGTGCGGCAGCTGCCCTTCCGGCACAAGCTGCAGCTGCTGTGCACAGCCGCCGCCAGCGGCAGCGAGGTGAACCTGGAGGTGGCGCTGGCGCTGCTGCAGCCGAGTATTTCACCCGACCTGCTTCACGACCTGCAGGGCTCGTACGCAAAGCACAGGATCTTCCTAGACCCTGGCGAGAAAGCGATTAAAGCGGGCCATGCGCAGCTGCTGGGCTGGCTGCTGCAGCACTGCCCGGCAGTGCTGCGTCCGGAACGTATGCTCCGGGGCGCAGCACGCCACTGCGACCTGGCGGGGCTGCAGGATGTGTGGGAGCAGCTTCAGGCCTCTAGCTTCAGCAGCTGCAGCGAGGGCAGCGATCTCCGCCCTGCGCTCAACCAGCCCGTTATGGACGCGGCAGCAGGGTCGGCCACCCCGGACGCCGTGGCCAAGATGGAGTGGGTCCTGGCCGAGAGTGGAGGCCGCTGCAGTCTGGGCAGTTCGACTGCTGCTGCCGCAGCCCGCTCGGGGGACCTGGGCCGGCTGCGATGGCTGCAGGAGCGCGGGTGCCCGATGGCGGAGGAGAGGGGCTGGCTACTCCGGTGCGTGCTGTCGAGCGCAGACATGTCTGCGGTGGAGTGGCTGGTGGACGAGGCGGGGTGCAGCCTGCTGGAGCCGCCGGAGGACGAAGAGGAGGAGTGGTACTGGGGCTGGCTAGTGAGGGCAGCTGCCTGCAGCGGCGAAGGGGTGAGCCGCGTGCTGTGGCTGCAGCAGCGGGGCGTTCCCATCCTGCAGGCCTCCCGGTTCCTGCTGGACACTTTCAGCACTAACCCGGTTACGGCGGGGGAGGTGCGGGTGGTGCGCTTCTTGCAGCGGACTTACGGCATGGGGGCAGGGCCCGGGTTCCCATCGGACCGTGACCTGACGGCTGGAGCAGCGGAATCCGGGAGCATCCCACTGGTAGCAGAGCTGCAGCGAGACGGCCTGGAGTTCACTCCGATGGCGTTTTTCTTGGCCAGTGGCCGTGGTAACCTGCCAATGATCAGGTGGCTGGTGCGCGAGGCGAAGGCGCCCGTTGCAGACGTGTCCCCGTGCGACCTGATCGAGCAGTGGCCCACGCGCACGCCCTCCGACAGCCGGGACCTGCTGCAGGCGGTGCAGCTGCTGGTGGGCGAGGCGGGGTGCAGGGAGTGGGACGCTGAAGGGGTCCTGCTTGCGGCACTCAACACCGGAAGCCTGGAGCTGGTGCAGTACTTGTGGAAGCAGAAGCCGGGGTACGTGCCGGACTGGAAGGTGCTGGACTACGCAGCCCAGGGAGGTTCTGAGGCGCTGCTGGAATGGCTGGCGGAGCAGCGGGCTGCATCTGAAGCCCGCCCGTAAGTCAGCGTGCCCCGATTAGTCAAGGAGGCGGGGCCGTGTTGGCTGCGGTGGCTGGGCGAGTCCTTGGGCGCAGAGCAGGGAACGACTGGCGGAGCAGCGGGCTGCATCTGAGGCCCGTGCGTGATTGCGATACTAGTGGAGTTGGGGTCACCTTTGCTGCGGCGGCTGGGCAAGATGCAGGTTTTGGAGCAGGGAGCAACTGGCGCGGGCAGCGGACGGAGGCTGTGGCACCTGCATTGGCATTAGCGCACCCTCGCAGCTAGCAAGGGGACAGGGGTACGACATGGACTGTACGGCTCAGCAGTTTGCGCTATGGGTTGGGGGCATTAGGGCATGTGGACCGTTGCGCGGCGGCTGGGCGTGTGGTGGGGTGACCAGCACGGGGCTCATGTGGCGCCTTAGGTTTAACTTTTTAAAAGCTGTAAGGCAGACAGCTGCATTTAAGATTATGGCGGCTGGTTTGGTTGCGCTGTGCGTCGAGGGCAGCCGGGAAGAGGTGAACCAGGGTGGCGGTGGCGGTGTGTCACCTGCCGAGCAACGGTTGGGACGGTACGGCGCTATGGATTGGGAGCGTCAGTGCATGTGGACCCTCCCGCGGCGGCTGCGCGTGTGGTGGGGTGCGCCGATGCACGGTGGTGTTGGCGTGGATGCCTGTAAACGGACGGCAGCTGCCTGGGCTGTTGCGACTGGCATGATCGTGTGGTAGGTGCCTTGGAGTGCACCAGGCCGACCAGGGAGGAGGTGGCGGCGTGTCGCCCGCAGGCCAACGGCTGGGGCGTGGTTGCATAGGATGCTCGTTGCAATGCTGTATGCTGCAATGCCATGCACAACGTGTACGCAATGTGTACGGTACGAGGTGCCGTCTTTACATTCGGTAGCTGCTGTTACAAGGACATTATCGTGGGTTCGAGGTTATGAGGTCTGGCGCGCATGGGCAATGCGTGGCCGCGGGGGCGGTAGGAAAGCAGGAGGTTGTGTATTGGGCATGGGCGCATGCATGGTCCCCGTGAGTTTGCGGGTTGCATGGGTCGGACCGGGCCGCACAGACTGCTGAGAGGCGCGGGCGGTGAGGGGCAGTGGCAGGTGCATCAGGGTGCATGTGCTGTTGCTCGCGGGACACTGGTGCGCCAGTAGGCAGTGGAGAGATAGGCGGTGCGAACGAAAGCGTGTGAGTGCTTCGGGGCTGCAGTTCTTGAAGCCCTGCCATGGGCTGCTCGCCTGCGTGCACCTCTGCGTCGAACTGGAGCTGGGGAGGGCGGGAGGCAGATGCCTGCAGGTGCTGCTCAATGCATGCGACGCGCCAACTGCTGGACAGCTACAGAAACAGTACGGTGGCGTGGTGCTGGCGGCTTGCTGGTGGCACCTCATCCGCGCACGGTGGCAGAATACCCGGGGGCACCTGCGGCGGCTGGGCGTGCCGTAAGGGCACGGGGCATGTGGTGGTGCAGGTGGGGTGACGGTGCAGGGCGAAGCGTGCAGTGCAGGGACTGGCCTCGGCCGGAGGAGGGTCTGATCAAGTCGTAGCTGTCCATGTTTGTGCCACGGGGGGCGTGTTGGGGGTGTTGACCAGAGGACGGGGGCATGCCGGTGCGGGTGCATGCATTAAGCGCCCGTGGGAACGTGCTTCGCTGGTGGAGTCTGGCGCAGCGGTGCAGTTAGGATTTGTTGGGCGGCAACTGCTGTGTGGCGTTGCTGTGGTGGCCATTGTACCGTAGCAGCGGCCGCTCTTGCCGGGGAGGTGGGCGCCACGGCGGCACGTGGCAAGAGAAGGCGGCATGGGCGCAGGAGCATGAGCAGCGTCTCGTAGGATGTTGTGCGGGGGCAAGCAAAGCATGTATCAAGAGGGGCTTAGGGCATTTAGGAGATCAGGGAGGCATCAGGGGATCAGGGGTTCAGGAGCATGAGCGCTGTACGTGGTGCTTACAATGTGTGAGTGGAGCTCTGGTGCAGTGTGGCCGGTAACGGGAGCAGGTTTGTGGTTAGTGCTTCAGGTGCAGGCGTGGGATGCGTGCGCGGTTGCAGCGGCAGAACTGGCGGCTGCCGTCTGTGCCCTGACGCACGAAAATTGTGCACAGCGTGCGTTGTGCGCCTCGCGGGGTTGCACAGCACAGCCTCGTATTTACAGCAACCTGCAGTCGCAAGAAATGGCGTGCAGATTCCAACCTCGTGGTGCTGTAGTTGTAAGCGGTTGTTCATCATACCACTCACGCACTCAGCTGGCACGCATGCGACGGAACCGAAAGATGGGGGGCACTGAATTGCGTTGGGTGTACGGAGGGATTTGGGTGGCGGGCTGTTGGTGTGCACTGACGGTCTGGGCAGGGGGATTCCCTACTAGAAGCAAAAGCTGTCGACGACACAAATGACACAGAACCCATCCTGCTCGAAGGTGCTGGGGGAGTCTCCCTTGTTCCAGCTGGTACAGAAGCACCCCGCGTGTAGCAGGCTCGCAGCTGTACCTACCGGCTTCTGTGGTAGTCCTGGCTCCTGGTGTAGAACACCGGTACACCGTCACCAGCAGCGGTACTGCGGAAGCCAGCAGCAGCAGCCGTTATAATTAGTGCCAGAAAAGGGGTTCCGGACGCGTTATGCTGTGTGCGTTCAGGACTACGGGACTTCGAGGGATGGTATTGAGCGCGCATGTGACGGGGCTCCCCTGACGCATGTGCATGCGATCCTCATACGGATGCCTGCGCCAGATACCGCAATAGCAACGCTTGCTGAGACCAAAGCATCGTAAATCTCCATCAAATCATACTCACTGTGGTTGGGTTGCTGTGAGCCTCCTGTTTTGCGGAAAAGCGTCGCGCGAAAGCTGCTCGGCTTAAGCCCGGAAGGCCACTGCCAGGCCACCATGACATAGAGCTGAGGTTTGGTCAAACACCGCACCTATAGCAGATAAGCTTGCTGCGGTGGGGCGGGCCACTGTCCGTGTCTGTCTGGACCTGTCTGGACCTTCGTGTGCTCTACAAGGCCCCAGCACGGCCTCATGTAACACGCACATTTCCAGGTCCGACCCATAAAAAGGGCAGCACATGCAAATGAATGCTCTATCGGCGCCCGCCTCTTTCACATGGCCACAAAATGGGCCCTTGCGCCCTTGGGTGTTGCCTACCAGTCTTAATACACACCCCTGTGTGCCAACCGCAGGGACATGCCACTTGCCTCGCCCTCTACTAGAACCTGCTTGCTTATTTGCTAATTTGTCGACGCAACTGCATCACTACACACTCCTGTGTGCCAACCGCAGGTTCTACGACAGGACGCTTACCGATGACCTGCAGCGCTCCTGTTACCTTGCAGCATTCTACCTACTACCTTACATTGAGCGGACATGGACGGGAGAGACACCAGCTCGCGTGCACAACGGCAGCTGCCCTCTGCGCTGCAGCTGCACGTCTTTTCCTTCCTGCCCCCCAACGGCCGCGCCCTCAGCGGCCGCATGGCGTGCAGGGACGCAGCCGAGGGCCTCAGTGGCCCGCAGCACTGCACCGCCTCCCTGTCCCAACCACTGCCGCCCCGTGCAGTGCCCTGGGCTCTGGAGGCAGGGCAGCAGCACGTGCGGCAGCTGCCCTTCCGGCACAAGCTGCAGCTGCTGTGCACGGCCGCCGCCAGCGGCAGCGAGGTCAATCTGGAGGTGGCGCTGGCGCTGCTGCAGCCCAGCATCTTCCCCGAGCTGCTACATAACCTTGAGGGCGCGTACACGCGGCAAGGATCCAATGCAGACCCTGGCGTTGTGGCGGTCAAGGCGGGCCACCCGCAGCTGCTGGGCTGGCTGCTGCACCACTGCCCGGCGCTGCTGCACCCGGTGAAGGTGCTTGAGGTCGCAGCAACGCACTGCAACCTGGCGGGGCTGCAGGCCGTGTGGGAGGCGCTGCAGGGCCAGCGGGACTGGGGCACAGTTCGCAGCCCGGAGCTATGCCAGGGTACACTGGACGCGGCGGCCAGGTCGCATACCCCAGATGCCCTGGATAAGGTCCGGTGGCTGCTCGAGACGGGCAGCGGACGGCTTGGGGCGCAAGTAATCGAGGCGGCGATTGGCTCGGGGGACTTGGGCCGGCTGCGGTGGCTGCAGGAGCGGTGGTGCGTGTTGGCTGAACACGACCAGCTGTCTGCTGCACTGCGGCACGCTGACCTGGGTGTGGTGCAGTGGCTGGTGGACGAGTGGCGGGGTGCGACGTGGAGGAGGCAGGGGACGAGTACGACAGCGGCTGGCAGCTACTGCTTATGGATGCGGCGGGCAGCCGCCGTCCTGGTGATGGGCTGGCCAAGCTGCGGTGGCTGCAGGAGCGGGGGGCGCCACAGCTGGACACGGGTGACGGGCAGCTGCTGCGCGCCGTTGCTCATGCAGCCATCGCAGCCGGGCAGGTGGGGCTGGTGCAGCAGCTGCTGTCGGTGTATGGTCCCAGCAGAGTGCTGGCCGACAGCGTTGGCGTGCAGGCATTTCTAGGGCAGTCGGGGAGCATCCCCATGGCGCAGTGCCTACACCAAGCCGGCGCCGCCTTCGACCACCTATCCTACCAGGCTGCCTCCTACAGTGGCAATGTGGCGATGGTCCGGTGGCTGGCGCATGAGGTCGGGGCGTCTGCGAGAGGGGTGTCATTTGTGGCGCTAGTGGGACGGTGGCCACGCAAGACGGCAGCTGACGGCCGGGACCTGCTGGAGGCGGTGCAGCTGCTGGTGGGGGCGGGATGCAGCGTGTGGGCGGGTCGGGATGCGGATAGGATGGCGAGGTTACTGGTGGGCTGTGCAGCAGGGCGGGGTGACCTGGTACAGTACCTGCTGACGCTGGCGCAGCAGCAGCAGCAGGAGCAGCAGCAGCTGCTGCCAGCAGGTTGTGGGCTGCTGGATCGGGAAACCGTGAAAATTGCCGCGCTGTCTGGCTGCGAGGCGCAGCTGGAGTGGCTGGTGGAGCAGCATCCGGGCTGCCTAACAGGTCCTGGGGGCGGAGACTGCCCCTACGTTCTGGCGGCTGCCAACGGTGACCGGTGCACGCTGGAGGTGTTACGGCGGCTGGGCGTGGCGTGGGGGCCGCGGGGCGTGGTGGCGCAGGCGGTGAGGGAGGGGTGCCGGGCTCCGGTGCTGCGGTGGCTGGTGGAGCAGGGGGCGCCGGTGGGCAGTGAGAAGGAGGTGGAGGCGGCGGTGGAGCGGGCCGTGGAAGAGCGGGCTATAGGGGAGGGAACCGCAACCTGGCTGCGGGGTCTGGTGGCGGCGGCAGCGCCAGCAGGTCTTAACGGCTAGCGGCACCTCTCTGCAGCTAGCAAAGCAAAGCTGCCCTTGGAGAAAGCTGGGGTTCATGTACTGTGCCTGTACGGACATGCACGACTGGTGGTGCAGCACGGCTGAGGTACAACTGGTGGGTCGACATTCGCTGTGTGATAGGCAGGCAGGCAGGCAGGCAGGCAGGCAGGCAGGCAGGCAGGCAGGCAGGCAGG
>VFQN01002592.1_pt1 | contig 27557 bp, 44 predicted proteins | sample 3512371 | NCBI WGS metagenome assembly VFQN01 (sample SAMN10412370, study PRJNA504923) | tailings metagenome | isolation source: Replicate 2 from Balatoc abandoned mine | place: Philippines: Itogon, Benguet | collected 2017-08-28
AAGTGCTTGCCAAGCACCGAATTCCTAGCCCCTGTAACCTTCTCACAAAAAAAAAAAAAAAAAAAAAAACACCAAACGCGCCTAACTGCGCCAACGTGGCCAACCTCCGACCAGCAGCCTCACCGCAGTGGACTAACCCACTCTCCACTCGCCTCCCCAGGCAGCACGCACGAAAAACAAAACAGCAACACGGATGAACACCTCAGACGCCAGGCAGCACGCCAATGCTGCCTGTCAACCCACTTCCCCTCACACGCGTACAGGCACCAGCATTTCCATGATTCCCTGCTGATGCCCCAGACAGCACGAATGACAGAACAGCTGCTGTATACGGGGGAACGTCGATGTAATATTCAGCTACACTTTCATTCAACAGTTTGCATCACGGACCCTCCACCAGCACCAGCCTCAGACCCACAAACGTGCCCGCACAGGCACGCCCTGCACGGCTGGCTCCATCCCAGGACAGACCAGTTGTACCGGGGGAGCTCCCCTGGGTTGTGTCAGCCACAACGCAAAAGGCAGCAGCCTCAGTCCCAGTCGCTACCCTCGCCACACTGCGGTACTGGCACGTGCCAGCGACACCGCCTCCTGCCTTGCATGCCTGTTCTTGTTCTGATACACGCACCGCATCCTAATATACACAGGTACACACCCTGCAAAGATTCCAGCCGCATAGTCAGCATCATCACCTCGCCAAAGGTCGTCGCCTTCCGGTCGTGAGGATCCTCTCCTATGCGTCAGGAATGGTCAGGGATTCCTGGAGATCTATGTATTCCCTTCCCGCATCGCATACGATACTCCCTGCACACCCTGCACAAAGCTTCCACGCACGTGGCTGCTCGGTCGGCGCCACCCCCGCAGCTGCCTATTGCGTCACTGCTTCACATGTACACCCGCCATTCGGTTCAGTAGCCTGCCTGCCGGGTGGCCACGCACCCACCAATGCACCATCCCAAGCAACCGACAACATGCAACATGCCACATACACCTGCTAGACTGCGAGTCTGCCCGCATGTTACGCCGCACACGGCTTGGTCCTGTCTGCTAGCGCACGTGCACAGGTGCTCCTATGCCACGCTCACGCATGGTATGTGTACGCGCGTGCCTTGGCAGGCTTATCGGCACGTGTCTGCTGGGCCATGAGCGCCGCCCCCGTCGCTCCCACTCCAGTTGCTTACAATCCATTTCAGACGCCTGCCTCCCTCCCGGCTCGCCACGTCGCACCAGCTCTGTCGCTCCCCTTCTTCGACATACTGTTTGTCTGCCATTTGCTTTAGTAGCCGGCCTCCCGGTTGGCCACGTTGACCAGGGGACGGCCCTCTTTGAACCGCCGGTAGTTTTCGTCGATCTGGGCCACGGCGTTCTGCGAGTAAGGGAGAGGGCGGGGGCGGGGGGGGGGGGCGAGCAGCACGGCACACGCGCACGTGTCAGCGCGTTAAGGCATCTGTGGCACAACGTGAGCACGCGACACAGAGCGGGGCCGCGGGCGGACTGGCCAGGCTCAGGGCGGAGTGGGCGCCGGCAACTTGACGTGCAGCATGGAGTCGCTCGCTGGCAAGTGAGCTTGGCGCCCGAAGGGCCCGAAGGGCAGGTCCCAACTGGGGCCCGAATGCATGGCAATTCAGGGTGTGCGCAACAGTTCGGACCCAGCGCTTACAAGCGCCCAGCAGCTTGTCATGTGCACACATACTGGGATCTGCCGTCTCCCATTGGCCAACGGTCGTCAGGCTTCTGCACGGCACGTGCTGTGCACTGTGGGACACGTGTCAGTCCGGCGCGTGGCATGCTGCCCCGAGCTACCCACCGGCACGTCCGGACGACAAGACGTGATGGACGACAAGAAGCATGCTGCCCTGCCCACCGGCACGTGTCACTCCGGCACGCAGCATGCTGCCCCAGGTACCCACCGGCACGTCTGTGATGGACGACACGTGTGGCGTGATGCGCACGCGCGGGTGGGCCCACAGCGGGGAGTCGGACGGCAGCGGCTCCACCGGGAACACGTCCAGCACCGCCCCGCCCAGGCGGCCTGCAAAAATAGAGCAATATTCTGTTATTTTACATTATTAAACGACGTGGTTGATCCACAGCGGGGAGCCGGGCGGCAGCGGCTCCACCGGGAACACGTCCAGCACCGCCCCGCCCAGGTGGCCTGCGAAAAATGTTAAGTAAAGAAAGGGGAAGACTTGACGTCCGGACTGGCCCGAGTAGTAGTGAACGGGGTGCTGGGCTGGTCCACCCTGAACACGTGCAGCACTGCGCCGCCTAGGTGGTCTGCCTGCGGGTGCGAGCAGGCGTGTGCACATGGCGGCTGAGTGTCGAAACTGAGAGGGACAATTACGTGGGAGGGACCAACAGGTGGGCGCATGTACGGCTGGACGCCGTAACGGAGGATGCAGTACGGTACAGCGCAACGATCGAGTGCACAGAGTAAAGGAACGGAGGCAGGTTTTTCCGCTCTTCACTGTTGGGCAGGTGTGGGTGCGTTGGAAGCCACTGGGGTCAAAGGTCATGCGGCAGTGCCCGACACTGGCACGGCTGGCTGAGGCGACTTGCCCTTTCGAGGTCGCATGTGGTAGCAAACATCGCTGCTGCTCTACGAATGCATTCACACTGCCCACGCGGCTTAAGGACAGCGCCCGGGCGCAGCGCGCCGCCTAGTACGGCAGGGATGCAGCGGGCAGGCACGTGGCACGCAGCAGTGGCACGTGCCCGTGTCGTACCTTCGTCCAGCGCCGCCAGCAGCGCCTGCTCGTCCACGTGCTTGCCACGTGCCGCGTTGACCACGGCGGCGCCACGTGGCAACCACGACAGCAGCTCAGCGTTGATGATGCCTGGGGTTGGCGATTCGTATGAGGGGACATTTGGCATTTTCATTATCACACATGAGCGCTGGGTTGTCGGCTGCCGGGAGGAAGGAAGGGACCAGGTGAGGCAGCACAGGTCACTGCAGCAGCAGCAGCGGCAGGTCAGGGCACTGCCCCAGTCATCACGCGCTGAACGCCTACCTTCATAGGACATTTCCAACGGCTTCATACAGGCGGGACGCAACCGTGGCAACGCAAGGAGGTAGAGCAAAGCCGTCACAAGATCATTGGCAGCTGGCACACCAGCAGCACGTGTGCACCGTGCATGCCCCTGTTGACCCACAGGCTCGTCGTTAACCCACAGCTTACCCTGGGTCTTGGGCGTGAGCGGCAGCAGACAAACCAGCACGCCTACACCTTACACGGCCCTGCTAACCCACAGGGTCCCTCTTAACCCACAGGGCCCCTGCTAACCCACAACACACCTTGGGTCTCGGGCGTGAGCGGCAGCAGGCACACCAGCACGTCCGTCCGCTCCACGAACTGCCGCAGCTCCCCGCGCCCGGCGTACACCCGCACACCCGCCAGGTCCCCATCCTCCACACCCGGTTCCCCGCCTCCGGTTCCAGGACCGCTTCCGCCTCCGGCACTGACTTCCTCACCCATTCTGCTAGCCCCTGCGGCTCCTGCCCCCGCCCCTGGCCCAGCTGCTGCCACTTGCCCCTGCACTGCCTCTGGCACGTCCCCCTGCTCCTGCGGCCCCACCACCTGCACCTGCTGCACCTGCTGCTGCTGCTGCTGCTGCTGCCTTCCCCGTGGCGTGCGGGCCCACGCCGCCACGTCGTACCCCGCCGCCACCAGCAGCCGCGCCGCCGCCCGGCCCATGGCTCCGAAACCCATGATGCCCACCCGCACGCTGCCGTTGTCCCAGGGCCGGTAGTTCTCAATCGCCTTGTCCCACCTGCCGTGCGCAGGCACATGGGCACGTGGACACATGCGCAACTCAGAGCAGCCGCAGCAAACAAGCAGCTTGATAGCCCTTCTCACAGGCCAGTGCATAGTAACATGCATAGTAACGAGCCTACTTTTGAGCAGCCATAGCAAACAAGCAGCTAGATAGATAGCCCTTCTCACAGGCCAGTGCGTGGTGTACTCATGTAGTCTGCCGTCCTGCAGCATAGCAGTACTGGTACACACCCTTTTAGTTTTGCACTCTAATCTGCCCCTCTGCCTGCGACGCGCGCACTTCCTATCTGCCTCCGTGCCAGCGGTGCGCGTGCACATCCATCGCTAACATGCACTTAAACGACATCCCCCGCAACCCGTTTGCACCCCTTTTCCGGCTGGGCCCGCGGGTAGTCTGCTGTACACTGTTTGAAACACCCACTTCCCAAGCAGTCTGTTACGTGGGTCTACCTGTGACTGTTGCCTTTGCCTAACCCCCTGCGCGCACCTCCTCTCCGCCTGGGCCCGCGCGTACTCATCCATCTTGCGCTGGAAGGTGATGACGGCCCAAATAACCCACGTGGCCATGCGCTGGGCCATCAGGGGGTCCACCTGGCCGCGGGAGCAGCAGCACACAGTGTGTGTTAACGCACATAAAGGAGGGACCTAGTAACCCGTGTGGCCATGCGCTGGGGTGGCGATCCACCTGCCAGGAGCATCAGCAGTAACAGCAGCAGCAGCCAACAGAAACAGAGGAGGTGGGGAACGTCCTGGGTACTTGGGGCACCACTCCTGCTATGCAAAAGGCGTGCGGTGGGTGCTGTGGCTGTGGCGGACCAGATGGCCGCCAGAAGCACGGTCCCAGTACCGGTATCGGTACCAGTTTTACAACGCGGACAACAGCGACGCCCTGTGGCCGCCCAGAGCCACAGGCCCATGCCACATGGACGCCGTCACCGAGCTTTCCTGGGCGAGAACGGCATATCCCAGGTGTGTACTGCAGCCAACGCTTCCTGCCGTACAGTACGGCAAAAGGTTGTTCGGCTCGGGGGGATCCCGCTCGTTTCTTAAGGCATGCCGCATGCAGTTGGCATTGCTACTGTGCCCCCTCCCCCTCCCCCCTCGGGCATGAATTCTTACGATGCGTACGACACCCACACCGGGTGGCAGCAGGCCGGAGCCCCAGGGACCTCACGGCCCAGGGCCCATCCTACACGGTCGTTTTCCTCCCTAGCCAAAATGGGCGCGGTCCGAGTGTGTACGACAGTGGAATGTTTCCCCCTCCCCCCGGGGAATCCCCATGTGTGAGGCATGCGGTCTGGCACTGTAACCTTTAACCGCCCCACCCCCCCGACAAAAATGCTCACAATGCGGACGACCTCCACGCCGGGTGGCAGCAGGCCAGGGCCCATGGCGTGGTCCACGCCCGCACCCATGGAGGCCACAGCGCGCAGGGAGGGCATCTGGGGGTACGACGGGGAAAGGAAGCAGGGATGCGGAAGGATGGGCTCAGGAGGCATGGCCGTGATAGATACGGTCGCATTGCACATGGTAACTGATTGCACCAGGTCCACGCCTGCACCCATGGAGGCCACGGCGCGCAGGGAGGGCATCTGGGGGTTATGGGGTCAGCAGGGTGGGGGGTAGGATGGGCAACAGAGGCAAGCAAGCGCCTCGATTAGGTCGTTCGTGCAACAGCAGGGGAGGCAACAGAGCGCCAGCTGTGCAAGGCGGTGTACGGCGGTGTACGGCGCACACGTGCTGCGGGGGATCCGGACCAGCACACCAGCTTCCGTACAGTAACGCGTGCAACGATAACAGAAGCTAGCGGGGTCGTCGGTCTTCGCACCAATCTCTGCCATGGAGTCAGTACGTACCATGGCGCGCAAGCGACAACGTGCTTTGTGCACTGCGGCTTCCGGGACCGGTGCCGTGAACGACAACAGGCCGACAGGGCAGGCAGTGTGCTGAGGCACTGGAAAGCACGCTGGTGCACGCAACAGTGCCACGCACTGTGGCAAGGAATGTGTGTATTACGGTACCTTGGCCAGCTGCTCCGACGGCAAGGCCGTGTGCTGAAGCACATTAGTTCATGCACGTTGATGCTCGGTGGTGCACGCAGCAGGGCCACGCACTGTGACAACCCATGTGTACTACCTTGGCCAGCAGCTCGGGCGTGAAGTTCCAGCCCACCGCAAAGCGCACTGCGGACCAGTCGCGGATCTGGTCGGCCCACGCCACCGGCACGCCCGCCGCCCGCAAGCTGTCAAACCAGAGATCCCGGTTCAGCCAAGCTGCAGAAAGGGGTGTGTAAGGAGGGGTTACTCTCGTCTACCACATGTCATATAGCATAATTCATATGCTGTAGGTCCGAATGCAGTGACAAAGCAGAGCTCCTGGTTCAGCTGCAGTGTGTGTCGTGGGGCCCTACGGTAGCAGAGGACTGCCCCCCTGCAAGTGGCTGCAATTGCAACTACAGCATCTTTACCGGAACATGCTTGCTCCGCACACGTCGAACAGCTGTTTCATAGCCGCTATGCACGCGCTGTACCTGGTAACGCACAAACCATCACCAGCACCAGCCCCGTGCGCAACGAACCCCACCCACCGCAATGCAGCAGGACCTGTTCCTCCCCCTCGCCTTCCTGTCCACGCTCCACGGCGCCACCTATCTCTGCTGCCGCCGCCATCTTTGGACAATAGTCTTTGCCGTTGAAGGTGGTCTTCTCAATTCCCTCTACTAGCCTTGCCGGTGGTCTCTGCTTCTCCACGTTGTCCCCTGGAGCACCAGCCGGCCTGTCACACGTCGGCAGCAGACCTGGTGCTGACGCTGCTGCTGCTGTTGATCCAGGTGTGGCTTGACACACAGAGAACTTTGGAGCACCTGTATATCAGTCTTATGGAAAGATGTGACAGGGCAGACTACGAGCAGGGACTAAAGACGTCCTTGGGCATAACCGAGCCCGCTTGGAGGCGTGTGGTCTGAGGTAGAGCCCCTGGCTGCTCGGCACCAGCCAAGTAAGCAGCTATAGTAATAAGAGGGAGCTTGTCATCACGTATTCGTTTTAACGCAGTGCTGCGGCTGCATGCATGTGCCAGCGTATCATGACCTGTCGTGACACCCGATGCCAACTGCCTCTGCCGAACAGCCTGCATGCAGTCGCGTATTGCCGCTCATGTTAGCAACGTAGTACCACTACGTGTCAGATAAGTTCAACGGCCGACGAGTACATTCGATCCCGCTTGAACCCACGGGACCGGAGCTGCACTGGCAGAAAATGAAAAGCGGGCACGCGACAGCCATCGCTCTTGTACTGCTTCTATGCAGCAGTGCCTTTGCAGCTGATGTGAAGCGTCGGGGTTCCGGTATCATTCGCCAAGCCCAGGATGGCGTGAGGGATGCCACCCAGGCAGTTTCCGGGCTTCTCGAAGGAGGCCCGATTGAATGTGTCAAGCAAAAGCAGCGTAAGACTATGTGGATCTGCAGCTAGTCTCGCTTTCATGATCAGTGGCCTCATTTGCATGAACAGGTTCGGCTTGTCCCACCTTCCGACACGCTCTTGCGCCTCGCTCGTGGCGTTTCCTCCCAACCGCTTCAGCCTGATCTCCCTGCGCTCTCCCATTCCCCCCTCGCAGCTATTGACTGTGACCTGCTAGACCAGTGCGTGTGGTGCATTGGCTCCAAGCTTGGCACCGGCTGCTACCCCATCGGCGCTGCAAAGCTATTGCCCTCGAGTAAGCGCACCTGGGCCCTTACTGCTACTGCAACCTGTACCAATATCCGAAAAGGCGTTCGGTTTTCAGATTTCAAATTGAGGGCCTTGCATGCCAGGACTCGGCAGTGAAAGGGATGCGCCTGCGGGAGCACGGCGCAGCAGACCGTACTGTGCCTGCCGTACTGTGGGAGAGCCACTGCGCCTTGGTGCTCGCTTGCGCGGTTGGCACCTGCGTGCCCCCAGCCCTTGCATGCCACTACTGGTGTGGGCCTTTCAGTCTGGACCTCTTGGCCTCACCATTCCGACTCGAGCTGCTACGACCTGCCAAGCAACCCAGCATGACCCGCTGTGTATGCAAGCAGCCAAGAAGCACTAGCCCTGACCGCCCGCGCGGCATTGTCCACTGCATTACCTTACGTGCAGAGTACTTCGAGTGCGACAAGGACCTGTCGCCGCCGGCCCAGCAGCAGCAGCAGGCCGCCAACTCCCAGTGCGACGGCAAGTCCGAGTCGCAGTGCATCTACCCCACCTGCGTGTGGTGCGTGTCTGCGGCGGTGCCCTCCGCGTGCTACACCCCGGTGAGTCCAGATTTGAGGATGGCGACACTTGGCAGGGAGCCCACAGGTTTGAACGTTGTAGGGAGGCCACAGAGTGCAAAGGCGGAGTGGTAGGGAAGGGTACCGGTATGCGAGGGTGCAACTCACAGGCACTCTCCGCTGTGCTGATGAATCCACCTGGTGTGACACAACGCTGACCTGACTGATCGATTGTGTAACCATATGCAGGATGAGGCCAAGAAGCTGCCGGCAGCTGTGTTCAGGTGCAAGACCTCACCGTCGGTGACAGGGTCGGAGGAGGAGCAGCCCTGAGGCACGACTATCCCGCGCTCGGTGCCTGGCGCACCGTGCGGTGCACTGGTGGCATAGGTTGGCACATGCGGTTGCTGTGACGTGCATACTGCATTCTGTTGGGTGGCATGGTTGGCACGAATTGTTGGCAGCATAGTGGCAAGCGCATGGTGGCAAGCGTGTTACAGTAAGACAGGCACCGGGTGTCGGTTGCCTCCTTTCCTTTTTTGATGCACCTTGGCGCACGTCGGGCACCCCTTCATGGACAGCAGGGGGCTCTGTTGCTTCATGTAAAAAACACCACTTGCTCCTCGGCCCGTTGACAACAGACGAGCTTGAAAGTATTCTCGAGGTTGAAACCATTCGCGATGATCGCTGCAATGCATCTTGACGCATGGCAGGACTCCCCACGTTTGCGGTAGTTCCCTCATGGACAGCCGTATCAAACGGACATGACAGTTCGCTTAACCAGGATACTATTCAGGGAGAGAGCTGCTGCAGCAAACATGCAAACATTATTAGTGCTGCTATATATGGTACACAGAACGCATTCATCCTCATAGCAGCTCAGTGGCATCGTGACGCAAACGGCGCATGCCAGCTAGCCCCCCGCCCACTTGTGCGCGCTCGCGGCCCACAGTATGGCCCCCAACTCCCGCCCGCACCAAATGCATAGCCCCTGCCTTCAAACAGACAAAGCGAACAAGACTCCTCCACCCGTGTCAAACCACCAACAATGTCAGGGCAAATGCAAGCAGAGCGAAGCTGTACCCCTGGAACCCATCACTCTAGCTCAGCTAGCACAAGCTAGCTACGCGCAAACAAGGAAAGCACTTTGCCATTTATCGGCGCCGCACTACGGTATTCAGCACCCAGCTAGCTCAGCACCAAGCCCCATTCTCACCGAGTAACTGTTAAAGAAGATAGCTATGTAGGGTGTCATGCGCGCAAGCGCACACCCAATCCTGTCTTACCGGCAGGCCCCTACGCACGCTGCGTGTTGTTATGCCAGGTGCGGCCACCCCCTATCCCACCGTGTCCTCCCCTAACCCAGCAGGGTGGTCATGCCAAGCGACTGCGCGATCGAGGGCGAGGGCGACGCCCCAAACAGGCTGTACGTTCCACTGCCCGCCCCCCCGCCCTGCAGACCTCCTCCGGGCAGGCCACGGTTGCCCCCGCCCGCCAGGTTCTCCCTGCCGTTCGCTGCCGCCGCGCCAAGGCCCCCGACCCCGCCTCCTGCACCACCCAGCCCCAGCGCCAGGCCCCCTAGCTGCCCAGAACCGCCACCGCCCAGCGCACCAAGCCCTCCCAGCCCACCGCCAAGGCCCTTCCCCTGAGCTCCACCTGCGCCCCCGGCACCGTTGCCCAGCCCACCAGCACCCAGCAGACCGCCCTGCATGCCGAACACACCTGCTCCAGCACCAAGCCCCAGGCCCCCAGCTCCTCCGCCCATGCCGCCACCCAAGCCCAGCTGCTGCTGCTGCTGCTGCTGCTGGCCGCCGTGTGCAGCCTGGCCAAAGAGGCCCCCCGCGCCCTCCAGGCCCGAGGGACCCATGAACCCAGCCCCGCCGCCGCCCGCGCCCGCGGGCTGTCCGAGGTTGGCGAGGCCCATGCTCGGCCGCAGGTGCTGCTGGCCCGCCGCACCGCCCGCCGCCGCTCCCCCCGGTCCAGCTCCAGCTCCGGGCCCGTTCAGCTGCATGCCCCCGTCAGCGCCACCGCCACGCAGCCAGTTGCCCAGCATGTTTGGTCCCAGACCCGCGCCGGGACCAGCAGCATTGGGGCCGTGGTCGAGGCCGCCCAGGCCCATTCCAGCGGCGAGCCTGTCCCCCAGGCCCGCCCCGCCGCCCTGCTGCATGCCACCCGCGCGGCCCATGCCTCCCGCGGCACCTGCACCGCCATGGCCCATGCCAGCAAACAGCAGCTGGCCCCCGGCAGCGCCGCCTGCCGCTCCGCCTGGCACGTGGCCGTTGGCATTCGCAGCGGCAACGGCCGCAGCCGCAGCAGCCACCTGCTGCTGCAGCTGTTGGTGCTGCTGCTGCTGGGCGGTGTGGTGCTGCTGCTGCTGCGCCTGTTGCTGCTGCTGCAGGGTGCGGCCCAGGGCCGTCCAGTGCGCGTTGAGCGCGTCCTGCTGCGCCTGCTGCTTGGCCTGCGCAACCGCCTGGGCCTGTGCCGCCAGCGCCTGCTGCTGCTGCTGCGCTTGCTGTTGCTGCTGCTGCTGTTGCTGCATGTAGAACTGCAGCTGCGCAGCCCGCTGCGCCTGTTGCTGCTGGAGCTGCTGGGCCTGTTGCTGGGCCTGCTGCTGCTGCTGGAGCTGCTGCTGCAGGTGCTGGTTGTGCGCAGCCTGGGCGGCCAGGAGCTGCAGCGCCTGGTGCGCAGCCTGCTGCCGTTCGTCTGCGGCCTGCTGCTGCGCCTTCAGCTGCTGCTGAGCCTGCGCCGTGGCCTGCTGCTGCTGCTGAGCCCGTTGCTGCATGTCCAGATGCTGGCGAAGGTCCAAGTCACGACCGCCAGCGGACGGGAAGTGGCTGAAGAGCGAGAACGATCCGCCGCTGGAAACGCCGGCATTGGAGCCAGTCATGTCGTCCGCGCCGCCAGCAGCTGCTGCAGCGGCCAGCGCCGCCAGCGTCTGGTGCTGCTGCTGCTGGTTGGCAGCCTGGTTGGCAGCCACGTGCAGCTGCGTGTGCGCCTGCACCTGGGCCAGCAGCTGCGCGGCGTTCTGCGCGGCGATGTTGGCATTGGCTCCGACGGCAGGGCCCAGGAGCTGCTGCTGCTGCTGCTGGTGCTGTGGCGGCGGCGGCGGCGGACGGGCCATGCCATGCATCTGCGGCCCCGAGGGGTATCCAGGCCGCACCATCCCCTGCCCCTGCGCCTGCATGTGCGCTTGCTGCTGCTGTTGACCCATGGCCGCAGCAGCTGCGGCAGCGGCTGCCTGCTGCTGCTGCTGCGCGTTGGCATGCGCAAGGTGCGGCGGAGGCACCGGGCTCTGTCCCGGTGTAAGGCCGGCCAGCGGACCGGGCTGCTGCGCCTGTGGCACAGGTGGCGCTTGCGAGGGCTGCTGCAGGGGCAGCTGCCATCCGAAGCCGGCTGTAGCCTGGCCCGCGAGGTTGAGGCCAGGGCGAGGTGCGTTGCCTGCGTTGGGCACGGCAGACGGGCCCCCGAGGTTAAGCAGGCCGGAGTGCTGGGACTGCAGGCTGGAGGCAGTGGTAAGGCTGCCAGCTGCTGAGCCTGCAACGCCCGCGTCAAAGGCACCCATCCCGGGCGCACCTTGCGCGAGGGCGTGCGGCGGCAGCGGAGGTGCCGGCGGGAGACCCTGCTGCATCTGTGGCTGCGGCTGGCGGCCGAAGGGGTCAGGCGACGGCCTGCGCATGTTGCCGAGGGCGTCCGGCGCCGGCTGCTGGCCCCCTGGCAGGAGGGACAGTCCGCCCATGCCGGCAACGGCCGCCTGCAGACTCGCCTGTCCGGGCGCTGTGGGTGCAGCCGGCTGCTGCTGCTGCATCTGCATGTGGGGCTGCTGCTGCTGCTGCTGCATGGCGCCCGCACCCATGGGCCCGAGTGGAGGCCGCATCAGCATACCCTGCATGTGCTGGGGCTGCTGTTGCTGCTGGTGCGTGAGCAGCAGCTGCTGCTGCTGCTGCAGGTGCATGGGGAGCATGTTGGCCACAGTGGGGTCCACGGGGCCGGCGCCAGCCATAGGCACGTGTGCGGGCACGGGCGCAGCGCTGAGGGGCGGCATGATGGGCATGGCCTGCGAGGGGTGGGGCTCCATGTGCACTGGGGCACCAGGCGACAGGGGCTGCGGCGATGCCGTGACAGGCGGCGCAGGAGGCGGCGCAACCGCAGGAGGCGGTACGGGTGCCGCGGTGGGCGGAGCGACTGGTGAGGGTGCGGGAGCAGAAGGCTGAGCAGCGGGTCGCTGCGGTGGCACCGCGGCGGGTGGGGCCTGCGGCGCGGACGGTGCAGCGGTTGCGGCAGGAGGGGCTGCTTGCTGCTCCTGCTCCACAGCCTCGGGCTGCACCGCCGCGGGCGGAGGGCCTGCCGGAGCATGTGCTGCCTGCGCGGGCGCCTGCTGCTGCACCTGCGGCGCGGCTGGCGGCGGTGCCACGCCGGCAGGGCGCAGCGGCGGGAAGTTGCTGTGGTTCAGCTGTGGAGCCGGCGGCTGGTTGCTCACAGCCACCGAGGTGGGCCCTGCAGCGGCAACCCCATGCCGTGGGGGCGGGGGCGGGGGAGGCGGGACTGGCACGCCGGTGCGGCCGGGTGCCGGCGCAGCCGGGCGGGCTGCGGGTGCCGGCGCGGGCTTGTGCGGCGCTGCTGCGGGTGCTGACGCAGGCCCCTTGGCTGCTGGAGCGGTGCTGCTGCTATCAGGAGCTGCTGTGGAGGCAGCGCCGGGGCCCACCGGCTTGGTCGCCTTGGGCTGTGGACCAGTAGCTGCGGTGCCAGCCGGCCGCTGGCTGCCCTTGGCCCCTGTTGTGCAGCTGCCCGGCGGCGCAGCCGCCGTCACTGCGGTTGGACTCCCGTCCTTGCCCTTGGGCCCCTTATCCGCATCGTGCTGCCTCGGCGGCGGCACCTGCTTCAGCGTCGCCGTGGACACCGTGATGGTTGCCGCCTTGCCCGTCAGCTTGGTGGAGCTGGGCTTATCAGACGTCCCGTTGGCGTGGGGCCTCCCAGGCGGCTTCACGGCGGCCCCGCGTGCACTTAAAGGCAACGCGCTGTCCGGCAAGCCATCCAGATCCAGGCTCGACGACCGCGACTGGCGCCCCGTGCTAGCGGACGACCCTCCTGCGGCCGGCCGGCTAAGACCCTTGCCCCCCTGCTCCTTCTCCTTCCCGTGCGGGGCCTTGCCGCCACCCGCCACGCTGCTGCTACTGCTCGCCCCAGATGCGCCGTGGGGAGGTGCGGCGACCGCCGTGGAGGGCACCGGCCCTGTGACAGGCTCCGGCTTGGCGGCCTGCTGCGGCTGGTGCCTTGGCGATAGCGGCTCGTCACTAGTGTCGTCCTCCGACTCCGACTCGGGCTTCTCGGGTACCTCGCTGGACGTGGCGGTTGCGCTCGCGGCTGTGCTGGCAGCGGCCTGCTGCTTCTTGGCTTTGGCCTTGATGGCCTTCTTCTCCCTGCGCGCCGCCTCCTTCGCCTCGTCCTCTTCCAGCAGCCTCAACAGCTCCTCCTGTGGACAGCATCGGCAATGCAGCGCCACAGGCTTGATCGTGCGCAGTAAGGATGCCCCACAACGTATTGCTGCTTCTGTCAAGGTCCTGCTTACACCTGCCCCTGTCTGTTCAGCACACAACAGCGACCCGAAACAAAAACCTAGCAAATGGGCTGCCGTACGGTACACCCTAGAGTGTAAGACGGCAGCGCCCCGGTCTGCTGGACCAAAACGGTTATGAACTTATGCTGGACCCACCTCCGCCTTCTTGGCCCCCAGCTCCTTGTAGGCGTTCGCCAGCTGCTGCTCCAGCAGGCCGTGCACCAGCACCGAGAACAGCAGCAGCGCGTTGCGGCACGCCGTCTGGTCACGGAACGCCACCTCCACCTGGGCATCGCAACGGTGGCATTATGCCGATTGAGGTCTTGCCCCAAAAGCACTATGTTGAGCAGGCATGTTGACACCAATCAGCAGCTGTCCCTCCACCTGTGTACTTTTGACCCGCGCATCCAACACCCGGCCGTCCGCGTGGGAGCCACGGTCCTTAATCATGGCCATCGGTAGCAGCTGGCAGCTGTCCGTACCTGCGCCTTGAAGATCAGCAGGGCCGAGTCCTGCAGCGCCTCGCGCGCCAGCTCGGGCGTCTCCGCGTGCCGAATGGTCTCGGGGCTGTCCTGGTCCCCAGCAGCAGCGTCGAACGCCTGTGCGCATCGGCGACAACGAGTTGCTATGGTATTCCATGCGAGCCATACAAAAATAACGCCTCCTGCCGCTCGTGGCGTTCCCTGGAGCTGCCCATACAACTGCGACCCCTGCCGTTACACGTGCTCAAGCCTGGATACCGTGTCATGCGGTTGGTGGAACCAGTTTCTGCTCTTTCTAGTCCTGGCGTCAAGTGAGGAAGCGCGTTCAAGCGCAACGCCTGCCGCTCAATTCGAGAAACGCACCTTCTGCTCCTGCACCTCCTCCGCCTTCTCAAACAGACACGCCTCGCCAGGGCCCTCCACCCGCACGCGCCCCTCGCCCGCACGCAGCTCGTGCCCCTCGCACAGCGGCAGACCGCCGGGCGCGGTGGGCTGCCCGCTGGCGTCCCGCCCGGGCTTGAGCTCCTTGAACGCCCGGGTGACGTTGCTCCTGCAGCAGTAGCACAACACACACCTGTATTCAACCAACTGCCCTACCCATTGTTCCCGCCACAAGTATCGACGATACATAAAGCAGCTCCGTGACCCCGGCCGTCAACTTCGCAACTGCTGGCTACCGCCTGCTGGACCAAGAGCGTAGCACAAGCTCCACACTCCCCGCCCAGACGCACCTGCACTCCTTGCATATCCGCAGCTGCAGCTTCATGCTGACGTCGAGCTCCCCCAAGAACGTCTCCTCGTCCAGCGTCATGAGCGCCTCCCGCCGCGGGCCCGGCAGCGTCGCCCAGTACGCCAGCAGCTCGTCCGGCGCCACCGGCCCCGTGTGCAGCTTGCACTTGTTGACGCCCGGCCGCTTGCACCACCCGCTCCCGCACACCTCGCCGCACGAGAAGTGGTGTTCCCGCTCCAGGTCCCACAGCCGCGCCTGCTCGAAGCGGTTGAAGGGGTGCGCTGAGAGCAGCTCGTCGGTGAAGGTCACCGCCCCGTCGTCCAGCACCGCGAGCCCCGCGAAGCACGCGTGCCCCGCGACGCAGATGGGGCACTGCGCCAGCCCCGCCCCGCCGTTGCGCGCTACTGCCACCTGGTTGTTGAAGTACTGACAGAGCTCGTCGTACTGCAGCTGGACGAGCGAGAAGCAACCCGAGCAGTACAGGGCTCGTATCCGCGCGAAGAGCTCTTTCTTGGGGAGCCGTAGCAGCTGGCGTCGCTGCTGCAGGCTGAGCCCCAGCCAGTAGCTATGTAGTCCGGGGTCAAGGTAGCCCGGCACATGCGGAACGGCCGCGATGAGGTCGAAGTGCTGTTGACACACGGGAACGCGAGCTAGCGCCGCCGAGCTTTGGTGATGCTGCTGCGGCTGCGGGTGTGGCGAGCCGTGCCCTAGCCGCTGGTGCCCTTGCCCCAACCCTTGCCCCTGCCCCGCCTGCTGATGCGTTCCCCCTCCCCGAGCCTGTGCACCACTGTGTGCACTCTGTACCCCCTCATGCTGGAAGGGTTCCGCCGGTGCCGCGTGCCGGTGAGGGTTGACCCCAAGGTTGGGCCCGTGTGGACCGCCGATGTTGCCTGACGGGAGGGGTGCGGGCGCGGCCGCGGTGCCAGTCGGCTGAGTAGATAGCTGCTCTTCGTCTTCTGATAGTGCCCATCGATCCTGCTCATAGCATTGCCCTGGTAGCGGGGGCGGGGGCGGGACGGTGAAGACCGCCCTGCTCCCTCCGCCCTTCCTGTTGACGCACGGCATTTAGGCTCCCAGTATCAGCTGCATGTACTGAGCCTATGAGAAAAAGCTGTAAAGGGCGACCGCAACAGCTGAAATAGCCGCCGAAGAGCCGTCAAAGGTGCAGCAGGAGCTTGACCTGCGATATGCAGCGTGGAATCAGAGAAAAGATGCGAATGTTGAAATAACATTTCCTTACATGGGGCGAGCTAAAGCTGCGTTCGGGTCATGTTTGCAAGGAGTTTGCATATGACCGCGCACTGCTGCTGCGCCCGGAGCCCCTTGTTGTTCCTTGGACGCAGCAGTGCAAGAAGATGATCTTGTCTCATTCAGGCAAAACACCAGGAAGACCAGCAAGGTGGAGCGCAAGGATGGAGATCCGTCTCAGCCTTCTCCCGTCCCCAGCCCTCCACTGCATCCCCCGCGCCCGGCAGGCAACTGGGTTCTATATTAGGTAATGGAGTCGATGAGATAGTGCACGTTGCTGGGCATGCTACGCACCTGTGCCTTGCAAACGGTATCAAGTTGTCGTCGACACTGGTCAAATATCATGCAATGAAGCAGTGTAATATCGTATAAGACTATGTTTTTGGTCTTCAAGTTGGAGTAAAAGGAGTCGCTAAAGTCGTCACCGCGTCGGGGCAGCTGTTTCGTCAATCGGCGATGGCAGCGCAAGATCGGAGTTAAGCGCTGTTCAGCAGGATCAAATTTAAAAGACATGCAATTTAGTCTCGCACCAGTCGGCTTGACTCTCAAACCACGGAGCTACAGTACAAACAATCAGTAAAGGCGAGCTGACGCTGGCAGCCGGTGCCTTAGCATGCCGTGCAGGTTGCGCAGCTCAACAGGGACAACGAAAGCCAAGGGGTAGGTTAAGTACATGAGAGGGGCTTCCGCCGCAGGGGTAAGGCCAAGGTGCAGCGGACACGTGTCCGAGGCTTGCCCAGCGCACACAGCTACCGCCCGTCTGCGCGGGTAGCAGGTCCTGTCCAATACCACTACGCATGAGCCCCCAGCCATGCACATGTATGCCCTGGCTGTCACAGCACTGCACGGAAGGGAGATCTTGCACGTGAGTCCAGTCTGCCGACCTGCGGACCGTCCTCGGCCGTCTGCACTTGTCTCCAAACAAAAGGTGTGAAAGGTGTGTCGTACGCAAGAATGGGAGCATCTGTAGGGTGGGCTTAGGGGTTGAGTTACAGAATGAGGTGTAAGGCTTTAGCGTGCAGCAACATTAAGGTGACAAGTACCGTAACTGCCCTTGCTGCCCACCTCCCGTAACCACCTGTCGAGAACATCAACGCCCCGAGAAGCCTTCACAGGAGAACTATGATATTCACATATGCACAAGAGATTCGGTTACCACTTGCGACGTTCATGTCGTAGAGCTGCATTGCTGACAGGTCATTGGCAGTGAATCCCGACACGGCACGCAACACTTCAAAGTGCCGTCCAGTCCGAAAGCAAGCCGCGTGCAAAATAGACACTACACGCAGATAATTGTTGTTCGGTTTGCTCACTCTTTCTGTACTCTACTTTGCGCGACTTAGGCACGACAGTAGGCCACGATGCTGCGCTGCTGCCCACTGCGGTCCGCGGGAGCCTCGTCCGCACCACGGTATGGCGCTTGTTTAAAATGCACCATACCACGGCATTCACCTCGCGTACTTCAGTTACATGCACCACACCTTGCGCGCTGACGTCGGACGCGCTGCCTCCGACAGCTCGCGCCTCTTCGCCATGTCACCGGAAACCCCTTGCTTGGACCGCAGGCGTGCACCTGCACTTGCTACATACCGCTGTCGGAACCTTGTGGCTCGAGTGGCATGCCAGAGCGGACCTGAGGCTCGCCGGCAGTACCGGGCAGGTGAGCGTTCAGCCCCCGCTAACCAAGTTGTGCGACGGGGTGCGCACCCCGTCGCATACAGGGTCCGCACGTGCCTTGTGCGGGCGTACCACATACACATCGCTCTGCTTGCACGTACACCTCAATGCTGGCGCTTCTTGCAGACCACACACCCATCCCGACTGTACGCGTTCTAACTTCACCTGCTGTTGCCTTGCCGCCGTTGCACTGGCCGCAGGGGTTTACTACAACGCCCGCTTGGGGCGCACTCCCCCCCCCCGTTACAACCCCTTCCCCATATAACACTCAACCTATCACCTCCACCATGAAACACCCCTGCCCACAGAGTTCAACATGCTGAGCAACCGCCTGGGTGGCACGGTGTCCAATGCCATTGAAGCGGCGCTTCACGACAGGGTGAGTAGCAGCAGCGACACAGCTGCACCTACGCAGCAGCCCCACCATCGATCAGCCACTTACATGCCATCACATGTCCGACACATCGTTCCTATGGGCCTCGTGAATTTTCGAAGTGCCCTACCGGGCCTGTGCTGCACCGTTGGCTTACAAAACGTAACTGACTGCTGCTGCGCAGGCCGCTGCCCCGTTCGGCATGGCCGCCTCTCCCAGCCCTGCGGAACTAGCAACACACCTGCTGCGGTGCACTGCTCATTACCTTTATCCTTACCTCCAAGATGTGCTTCTGCTTCTGCCCATGCTCATGTTGCTGCCACCTCCGTGCAGGCCGCTGGCCCCACCTCGTCGCCCTCTCCCAGCCCCGCGGAACTGGCGGCACACCTGTTGCGGTGCATTGACAAGCAGCTGCAGGCGCGGAAGTACGCCAGCGGAGGTACGCACAGCGTGCTGCGGCGACACGTGGCCAGCGTAGCAGGCCGTGTTCAGTGGCAGTGCTGCGGCCGCCCTCCCTGCCCTTGTGCAGGAGGGCAAACACCTGGCCCGACCCGTGCGCCTGTGCCCTGTGCGGGAGGGTGACACGTGGCCTGACCCGAAAGGCCAACCCGTGCGCCCCGCGTTTTGTGGCAAGGGCTACGTTTGTGCCGGGAGCTTACATGGTATCCTCTTGAGCGAACGCTGGAGTACAGCATTGTTTCATGCATGTGCAGACTCCATTGCACCCACCTGCACCCGCAGGCGATGAGGCGGGCGACGTGCTCAATTGGATTTACGGCTCGACTGTGCCATCAACAAGTCTCATTGATCGTAACCACGTACGCTTTTTGACTCTGAGCGAACGCCGTTGCCCAACCCATCTTCTACCGCAGGCGATGAGGCGGGGGACGTGCTGGGCAGCTTCCCCAGCAATACGCTGCTGTACTACCAGGGAGAGGGCCTGCAGGTGGGAGACAGTTATTGCACAAGACTGCACCCACATACGAGCTTGGATCGGTGCAGGCCAACCAATCTACACGGGTGTAGGGTGCAAGTCGTGTCTCGTGGCTCAGGCCTCGGACCAGACCTGTACCTAACACGCAAAAAAAAACACGCACCCATCAAGGCGCTCGTTGCGTTGCCGCCTCTTCCCAAGTGACCACACTCACCCGTATTCGACAGGGAGTACCGGGGCATGCCCCGGAGCTGCTATGCAGGTGCATCAGGACACCTGCATTGCCTCCTCAACTCATGTCTGCCTACATTCTTGCAGCTTGTGCACAGTTTGTTTCCTTGCCCGTGTTGCAGGGCGTGCTGGAGCACGTGGCTGCGCCGTCATGCATGTGCACCAAGCCACCTGCTTTGTACCCCTAAATGTCTGCATACCTTTTTAGTTTCTGTGCACTATTTGTTTCCTTTCACGTGCTGTAGGGTGTCCTGGAGCACGTGGGCTGCGCCGGCACCCACGTGCAGCAGGCCTCCTGCTTTGCCTGCTCATGTCTTGTCTAAAAGTGTGTGTGTCTCACCAATGCATTAATTTCATGTTTGAATATTGCAGGGCGTGCTGGAGCATGTGGGCTGCGCCGCCACCCACGTGCGCGACCGCGCCGCCGGCCCCTCGGCTGTGGCGCTGCTGCGGGCGCTGGCGGCGGCGGTGGGGCGGCTTGCCGTACAGCCGGGCGCGCAGGCGGCGCAGCAAAAGGCGGCGGCGGTCATGACCTGCCTGGTGAGTCGGAGGATGTGGTGCAGGGATAGGTGTACAAAGCTTTGAAAGGGCAGGGTCGGTTACTAGTGAGGTTAGCAACCGAAGCTGAAGCTGTAGGCAAAGTTGCCGCTGTCTTAATCAACTGAGCACATGACCGCGCATGGCCGCGCATGACCGCATGCTGTCACATACCTGGCATGTCCAAAAAGCTTTTACGGCATGTCACAGCGCGTGTGCCGTACGGCACTGCAGAGGCGCTGGAGGGCGGCATCAGGCACGTCGCGCAGCGGCTTTCCTGTCCTGTCCTTCCCGCTCCTCCTCCTTCTCCGCCTGCCTCTTCCGGTTCTCCTCGCACAGCTCCTCCACAGCTCCTCGGGCCCGGGGCGTTGGCAGCAGCGGCAGAGACCACACACCAGCCTCTCGTCCCACGGCCCTCTCTGCCCCCTGACGTTGCCGTCTTCATCTCGCGCTATTTGCCCTCCACCTAACACTAGATGTGCCTGTGCCTGTGCCCCATCTGTACGGCATCCATGCAGTACGGCACTGAAGAGGAGGCGCTGGCGGGCGGCATCAGGCGCGCGTCCCATTGCGACAACCATGGTCAATTTGCCACAACCATCTGCCAATTTCCCGTTTTCACCCGTACAGTACGGCACTGCGGAGGCGCTGGAGGGCGGCATCCGGCGCGCGTCGCGCAGCAAGAACAAGGGGAGCGGAAGCGGAAGTGGCGCCGCCGGCTGTCCGTCTTCCTCCGAGGACCAGGGCGGCGTTGGCGGCGCCGCCGACACGACGGCTGTTGCGCTGGAGGCGGGGGAGCTGCTGCGGGAGGCAGCCGGCCTGGTCGACACCATTGCAAGTGAGCACGTTGCAATATGTTTTAATATTATTATACCTGTAGTGCCGCGCTGCACCTTCTCCTTTGTTGCATGCTAGCAGCGACACACCTCGGAAATTTGGACCGTGTACTCTCTCGGAGCTGCTGCGGGAGGCGGCCGCCCTGGTCGACACCATTGCAAGTGAGCATGTAATGTTGCAGTATAATACATAGTGTTTCAGCAGACGCCGACATTGCCCATACATGCTCCTTTACTGCATAGCCAGCGATGACCACGCTTGGCATAGTGGATTGTTGTATCTTGCGTTTGCGACGTCTACTTGACGCGGGTTACTTCCGTGCATTTTAACCAGTACTACAGTACTTCAGTGCATGCGGAACCAAGAGCGTCAACGCAATCCCGTAGTGTCCCCGAATCCCCGTATGCGGCGCCCAAGCACCAAACGCCAAACACTGAGCTGCTCTAACCCCATGAGCCACGCTGCTCCTTGTCGCTCCTCTCACAACGACACGTGCCCGACACCCGCCTGCACACACACACCCAATTCAGGAGGTTATCGTTCGCACCAGTACTTGCAACCCGTTGTCCATGCTTTCATGCCGGCACAGGCGGCGCCTCCCCCCTGTCCTCCCACAACGTTGACGGCCACACCTTGTCCCCCTCCGCACCCATGCACCCACCCCCCTTGCATGAATGCCCACGCGTCACCTCAACCGTGTCCTCCTACACGCTGGATACTGAGAGTCTGGCGGCTCCACACCCACCCCATCTGCACCCCACCCTCCATGCGTGCCCAGGCGGTGCCTTCCCCGTGCCCTCCCACACGCTGGATACTGCCTCAAACAGCACGTAATCAGTGTGGAAACTACTTGGCAAAGCGCAGCTGTTTTTAAACCGACCCCGCCGCTGTGCACCCCATCTGCCCCCCACCCTCCATGCGTGCCCAGGTGGTGTCTCCATCAAGTCCCCTCCCCCCGCGCCCTGCACCCCATGCTGGCGGCTCCACGCTCACCCCATCTGCACCCCACCCTCCATCACTCTAACCCGTCTACAACAAAGCCATGCCGTTGCCAAACCCTCCATGCATCCCCAGGCGGCGTCTCCATCATGTCTCCCTCCGCACCCGCGCACCCCATGCTGACAGCGCCTCGCCCACCCTTATGTGCACCCCACCCTCCATGCATTCCCAGGCAGCGCCTATCCCATGTCCTCCCACACGCTGGATACTGCCTCAAACAGCAAGTCGTCATTGTGGAAATTACTTGGCAAAGCGCAGCCGTTTTACAAAACCGACCCCGCCGCTGTGCACCCCATCTGCCCCCCACCCTCCATGCATGCCCAGGCGGCTTCTCCATCATGTCCCCCTCCACGCCCGCGCACCCCATGCTGGCGGCGCTGGAGACGCGCCTGTACAGCTCTACCACGTGGCGGCCCGCCTCGGCCGCCGACATCGCCAGCAGCCTGGTGGACCTGGTCGCGGAGCTACTGGCCCCAAGCCACGTGGGCAACACAATGGCACATGGCAGCCCAGCAGCCAGGACGGTGGCCAGCGACGCACTACACTCCATGGCCCGGGCCCAGGTGAGCATGGACAGGGTGGACACACTTGGCACGCCACGGGTGTGGGTTACAGGTGCGGTGTGCAGCACTGCCCAGCAGCATGCCGTGGCGGGGCCCAAGGAGGGTCTAAGGGTCGGACTTGATGGTAACAATTGCTGGCCCCAACACGGCAGCACGGTTGCAAGATAGGTGGCCAGGACGATGGCTAGTGGCTGGGGGCGGGTGTGTGTGTTATGGTGTCACGCTGCTGGGGCCAAGAGTTAGGGGTCCATTAATAACCGTGACACAGCCAGGGCCTACGGTGTGTTCCGGGGCATGTAGGTGCGGCAGCGAGGACGGTGGTGCCCATGAACGCGCTTCACTTCGTGTCGCGCACCCAGGCGGGTGTTGCCATATGGTGGCAAGTGGGCGTGCAGTAGGTCTGTGGGTGTGGGTTGCGGGGTTGCAGGGGGCTTCGCACGCGGTGTGTGAGCAGTGCCCCACGTGGTTTTTCGCGGGCCAGGGTGGGTCGAGCATTAGGCTTGACGAATAAGTTGACCCCCAGCAAGGCAGCGCAGCGGCCAAGTGGGTGGCCGGCGACGGGTGCTACTCCGTGCCCTCCGGGCCCAGGTGGGTGTTAGGTGACTGGGTGTGATGTGGTTGTTGCCTCAAAGGGTCCGAAAGCGGTTAGAACTGTACTACATGAGACGCTTAATGCTGCAGGTTACTGTGCACTGCGTGTTAGCTACAGCTGTCAGTTACCTGTAGGTGCCTTGCTCGCTGCTGCTTTGTTCCTCGCGTTGCCGCAGGAGGCCCTGAGCGCCACGCTGAGGCTCCATGGGGCGGCCCCGGCGTCGGCTAGCAGGTGCGTAGCGGATGCGGTGCGGGAGCTGGGTTACGTAATGATAGGTTACCAGAAGCCGCCCATGCCCGACCTTATCGCTTCAACCGATACCTTGATTTGCCTTAGCGCCCCAGGCTGTTTGCTGCGCTGGTGGGGGCGCTGGCGGCGCGTGTGGTGACGCGGGACGCGGAGGAGGAGGCGGCAGAGACGCAAATGAATATGTAACGAATATAATATATAATAAATATATGCATACATAAATTATTATTCTCCTGCTCTTCCCCAGGCTGTTTGCTGCGCTGGCGGAGGCGCTGGCGGCGCGTGTGGTGACTCGCGACGCGGGGGAGGCGGTGGCGGGCGGCGGGCGGCCGCAGCGGCTGTTTGGAGAGGCGCAGGTGCTGGTGGGGCTCAGCCTTATGGCATCAGGAGACGGCCTGCAGCAGGTGAGGGATGGTGCGAGGGAGTTGGTCGTTGACCGTTGGCTGTAATACGGCCTCTGCGGGCCTGGATGCCGGTTGCCCGTTGGCCGGAGGCGCTCGGATGGGACGGCCCTTGGCGGGCCTGGGTCGGGAGACGAGGGCCGGGACCGCGGCTGAGGGTCCGAGGGGTCGGTGTAGGGCATGCATTACTGGGTTGGAAACAGGCCCGGGAGCGAGGCACAACTTTGAGGTAGGAAACCAAGCGTGGCTGGGTGTCACAGCTTGAGCTCCTATTGACCCTAATATGACATGGCCCCCCGCGCGCCCCTACCCACTTCCTCTTCGCGTGCAGGCACCAGCGTTTCCGTGAATCCCTGACGCCTTACCCCGGTTTCTCGCGTTTTACGCTTACCCCCACGCACACAGGGCCCTGGTGCGCAGCAGCAGGCCGCTGCCGTAGGGAGGCTAGTCCTATTTGTCTACCACAATAAATCATAATGTAAAAATAATAAAAATAATGTATAAAAATCGGTTCTTTGCAGGGCCCTGGCGCGCAGCAGCAGGCCGCTGCCGCTGCGCTGGCGGCGGAGGCGGCGGCGGGCGACGCGTCGGCAGACCCCGGAGTGCAGGTACGTGTGCCCAGCAGCATGAGCCACACGGTTGCTCGTATCCTGGCAAGTCTAAACAAACGCCGTGCCGTTGTTCATGTGCCTTTGTTGAGGGTACCGGTACCCTGCTGGTGGGCCCAGGGGAACTGGGGGAGGCTGACGAGCCCTAGCCCACGTCAAGTGGATGAACTGCAATGGTAGTTGCTCTCATGGTATATTAACCCGGATAAACACAAAGCTGTGAAGTTGTAGGGCGGCACTTGGTCTTGGCGGAGTTGTTGACACGCCCGGCTTCGGCTCCAGCGGCATGGCAAACAGAGCTCATCGTATATGTTTGATATCAACTGTGTCATCCAGGTGAGCGACGCGACGCTGGTGCTCGAGGTGCTGGCGGAGGAGGCCAGGCGGCTGGCGGCCACGCACCGGGCGCACATCCGGCAGGTGCTGCAGGTGAGCGAGGGGGTGCAGCTACGGCTAATACACATGCAGCTAACACACAGCCGGCATAGCGGAGGAGACCAGGCGGCTGGCGGCCACGCACCGGGCGCACATCTGGCAGGTGCTGCAGGTGAGCGGGGGATGCAGTTGTAGCTAATGCACAAGTAGCTAACACACAGCCGGCATAGCGGAGGAGACCAGGCGGCTGGCGGCCACGCACCGGGCGCACATCCGGCAGGTGCTGCAGGATAGCGGGGGGTGCAGCTACGGCTAATACACATGCAGCTAATACACAAGCTGCATTCAGGTGCATAATTATAACCAGTCTAGTAAGCTGTACGCTGCAGATGCGCTGTGCAGGATTTTCACGACGTGCCCCGAAGCCTCCCCTTTACGGTACCTATTCCCCGTAGTGCAGGGGCTGATAAGAATGATCACTAAGCATGACACATCTGCAACGGTGCGCTGTGCAGGACCTGCGCGACGTGCCCCGCAGCCTCACGGCGCTGTCGGGGCTGCCGGATGAGTCCGTGTCGTCCTCCGGATCCCTGTCAATGTCAGGTAAGGCGACGTAAACACAGGGGAAAGCAGTGTGCTGCGGGGGGTGGCAGAGAGAACAAAGAACCGGAGGGAAGGGGCACGGTGGGTTACGGCGTGCTACTACACTGCCACGGTAGGTACCGGTCGACCGTTGACAGCAGCGTCAACGCACTGTAGCAGTTTGACCGCTGACCGTTGACCGCAGCCAGCCTGATATGGCCTGTATGTTGACCGCTCCCCGTTGACCGGTGACCGCTGACCGTTGACCGCAGCCAGACTGGGAACTATGAATATCTTCTGGCATTAGCCGAGTGCACTGCACGATTGGTCGCGGACCATCGACCGCTCCCCGTTGACCGTTGACCGCGGCCAGCCTGGCTCCACGGGCACGGGCCTGGGCGTGCTGGACCCGTACGACACGTCGGCGGTTGACCGCTGAATCCTGACTTCTGACCGCTCCCCGTTGACCGTTGACCGCAACCAGCCTGGCCTCGATCATGAACCTGGTCCCACCAAAATGCCTTGCATTGGTCCCGCATAAGTGTACTGCACGTTGAATTGCTGCCCGTTGACCGCTCCCCGTTGACCGTTGACCGCAGCGAGCCTGGGCTCCATGGACCTGGGCGTGCTGGACCCGTACGACACGTCGGTCAACGCCGCCGAAGCCGCCAGCTGGCTGCTGCGCCTGGCGACTGACTCGCGGGCCGAGCTGGTGGCCACGGAGGCGGCGGCGGCCATCGCGGCGGAGAACGAGGCGCGGCAGCAGCAGCAGGGAGGTGGTGCTGGTGTGGCGGAGGGCAAGGCCAGGGGTGGCACGGAGCAGCAGCAGCACGGCGCGGCAGGGAAGCTGTGAGGACATAAGGTGGCTGGGTTAGGCGGGGTGCTGCTGGATTTTGGTACTGGTTGACTAGCTTCCGCGGTTGCTAGTGTTGCAGTTGACGGTTGCAGAGGCAGGGAAGGAATGGTGTTGTGAGGGTTAAAGCATGGTCCCGGTGTGCGGTGTGCAGGCGTCCATCCCAGCTGAAGAATAAGCCGTGTCAGCAGCAGGGTGGCTGGTGGCTGCAGGCCAGGGCCTTTGACGGGATGACGGCTCATGCATTTTGTGTCTTTGCATACGGCGTAGCAATCCCGAGTGTGGAGTTGTTGCTGTCTGGACGCGCTAGGCAACACTGTGCCGCGGTGTGACAGTGCCACGTGTGGCAACATCCCAAATGCGAGTCACGTTCGGTGTCGGTCTTGAAAGGGGCGTCCCATTTGATTGCATCAGCCGCGTTGCATGCAATAAATGGAAGGAGTTCAATAACACTCAGTCTGCCCTACCGGTAGTTTCTGCTGGAATGGTATGTGCACCTAGCGGTGTACCTGGTGCTGGGCGACTGTACTGGCTAGGGTGCACCAGCATGCACAAGGGATGCGCAGCTGGTGTCATGCGCTGCGCGGATGGTTGTACCAAACAGGAAAAAACCTGTACATAAGTGACGACGCGCCAACTGGATTAGTCTCGGTATCTGTAGGTGTCGTAGGCACGACACCGGAGGCCGTACTAATGTACCATCTGGAGGGGCCTGTACTGGTACCACTTGTAACGCCGTCAGCCATGGCCTTCCTTTCCAACTTGCCTTTGGCGGAGCTGACAATCACGGCCATACAGCGTTTAGCGCTCTGTATTTTACCGCTCACTTTGGTCTCCGCCGTCTTGACTGGGTGCGCCTGGCACTGCCTGGCACGTGGCAGGAAACCAACTGCGTGGTTCTGGAGCAACGGCTTCCGCCAGCTACGCGCCTTTTCGTCACAGGTTCATGCGACTACGTGCAATCTCAATAGGCCAACCTACATCTCTCGCTAACATATTCAGGAAGTAAAAAAACATGTGGTACTACCTGTTCTTGGCGCTGTTTGTGCCAAGCTTTGTGACCTACATCATACAACATGTGATCTGCGCTTTTTTCTACAAGACGCAAAACCTTAAGAAGCGATACAACGCCGAATGGGCCCTGGTCACCGGTGCTAGCTCGGGTGCGGAAGCGGGAGGAAGCATATGCGCCTGATTGAGGTCATTGATTTGACAGAGACGCTTGCATATATTACGTGTGCAAGCTATGCAGCTTCTGCGGGTGCACGCAGCTTGGGTGCGGGGCACCCGATGATCGCCAGCCATTTGGCGCGCAAACCCGTTTTCTTCAGCACGACAACTACATAAGCATAGAGCCAGTAAAGATCGCGTACGTTTCCCCTAAACGGGGTCTTGCTGGAGCTCGCTGCCTGATACTGGTGGTTGCCTGCTGCCTTCTGCGGTCTCCCCTGCCTCCCGGCCTCCAGGCATCGGCAAGTCCATCGCGACGCGCCTTGCTCGCCAGGGGCTGAATGTGGTGCTTGTGGCTCTTGGAGACAGCCTGCTGGATGGGACCTTTGAGGAGCTCAAGGCAGCCTACCCAAAGTGTCAATTCCGCAAGGTGAGCGGCGAGGGGCCGGGAGGGGCGCAGCCGGGAGGGGGGGGGGGGGGTGGGGGGGGTCGCCCCCACACACCCGGTTCCCCAAGGGGGGGGGGTTTCAAACAGGGGGGATTACGCTGGGGGGG
>VFQN01002593.1_pt1 | contig 27548 bp, 23 predicted proteins | sample 3512371 | NCBI WGS metagenome assembly VFQN01 (sample SAMN10412370, study PRJNA504923) | tailings metagenome | isolation source: Replicate 2 from Balatoc abandoned mine | place: Philippines: Itogon, Benguet | collected 2017-08-28
TTCAGGAGAAGGGTTATGGGATTATCGGAGACCTATTTTTTGCGGGTAGGTCCTCGTGTGTGCTACCGCCCGCCCCACGCACGCGCCACTCAGATGCCACATGCCAGGATCTGTATGCACCCAAATTAGCTGAGCAATCGAGCAGTCATTCCCGAAAGTAGAGCACCAACGCACCGTGACAGGGCGTTGCGGAGGAGCCACGCTGCGACAATGTACGACAAGCAATACAGTATTTGGCCACGCCAGCGGAGGCCGGTGACGGTGCTGAGGAAGGCCGAGGACAGGAAGTAGAGGCCGACAAAACTGCCATGAGTAGTGGCCATCTCCGGCTGTGGCAGTTAGCAGTGGGTGTGTATCAGTTACGGGCCGTACGGGGCAATGTCCAGGGAACGAAGCTAGGGGCGGTGCATGCCTGAGCACTGAAGGTAGGGTTGAGGCGGGTACTGCTGGTAACCTGGTATTGTGTGCCCATGCAGCTGTCACCAGGGGCGCACATGCTGTTGTACTCCCTTGCTTCCCGCAACGCCTAATGCATGCGACCAGTGTTCCGACCTTCCGTGGGGGCTTTTGACAAACTTGTCGACACAGGTGCGTCTGGGGTACCCAACAGCTGGGGACATCGTTTTTGTCTGTTTGCGGACCTCTGCACGCAGCACGCACACACGGTGTTCCCTGCGCGGCGTCCTGCTACACTATCCCTATACGCACGGTACCATCCTTACCATGTGGTGTGCCTGCCCGTGAGCGACCTCGTGTGCCAAAATGGCGTCAAGCTCGCCGTCCGAGAAGGCGAGGTGCTTCAGGTAGAAGCTGCTCAGAAGGACCTGCACAGGAGGTGTACTGTTGTCAAGGGCGCAGCGGTGCACGTGCGTCAATGCGATGCAGACGCACGCGCTGAGGCACGTTGGCAAGCCATGCCCTTTCTCGGGCACAGACTGCTGCATGCAACCCAAGCTGCTCTCAGCGCATCCGTCTACACCGTAGCACACAGAGCAACACCGTTGGCATGCCAAGGCTGCCCCTCGTCATCTTTAATACACCGAACAGGCATTCCTTCAGTTACCGGCACGGTTACTTGCCTTGCCTGCAGGCGTCGCGGCACCGATGAAGGGCATCTCCTCTTCGATGCAAGTTATGAACAGCTCCCATTCCAGGCGCCGCACGTGCCCGTGTGCGCCGTCGCCGCCCGGTCCGTCAGCAGCTGCCTTCACCAGTGCCGCCAGCTGCCGCTTCAAGCGAGGCGCACGGGCGTGGTCGGGAACCACCCATGACTTGCCCTGTTGCTCCCGCGATACGCTGATCTGCACTCCAAAATAACGTATCGGTATGAATGCAAGCGACGGCCCGTGGCATACACAGGTACACTGCACTTGAGTACACTCGCTCTCGCGCAGCGGTGCTGCGCCGACCCTTCCCATCGCCCTCACAACCGCTGCAGTACCGTACTGCACGCTGCGGTACAACAGCACTCAAGCTACCGTACGAAAGGCGGGTAGGGCAGGCTTGCAGTGTGCCGCATCCCTATCGCTGGGACATACAGCACCAGGGAACAGCACTTGGACTGACCATTTCGATAAGCTCGTCAGCCGCCTTGGCGAACACATCCGCGATGGCGGGCGACACGATGGCGACGCGCCCCGTGTACGGCACCTGTACGGCCTCTGCCTGGTACAGGCTGTAGTACAGCAGCCACCCTGACCCGCCCAAGATGACCAAATGGCCCAGGGCCGGCAGCAGCAGGCGGCGGCCTGCCGCCCTGAAGCGGGAGCGCAAGGACGGGGCGCAAGCAAAAAGCACCCATTGATGGTCGCATTGTGTATATAATGTACAGCGTGTACGTGGCACGTGGCACGTGGCGCACGCTGTACCACTGATCGTTCAAGCCAGGGGGGGTCCCGTGGTTCTAGCCGCGTCGGCACGGACCAGCACGCAAAAGTTCCCGTAGAGCGCATTGCACTGGAGTAAACCCACAAGATGCATGTAGACACGCAGGGGTTGCCCTCATTGCCATACACGCTACAATGGAGAGTATTTGCTTTCGATAATGGTACTCACTTGCTGATGCTCCGCTCCGGGTGCGATGACCCACGGGCCAACAGCGTTGCCGTGGGCGCCTGGCCGCACACGTGTACGGCACGCGCGGCGCCCCAGCAGCGCCCGCCGTAGCCGCTGCCACCGTAGCTGCCACCCCGCCCCTGCTGGCCCTGCCGCTGCAGTGACCCAGCCAGCGTCAGCCCGCGGCCGGACACCTGCTGCCGCCGTGCACCCACACCGCCGGGAAGGGCCGCCACACCAGTACCGCTCTGGTTGGACCACAGCTGCGGCTGGTACGGTGCAGCGGCATGGGGTGCAGGGCCGGCTGACACACCCGAGCGGAGAAGAGCACGCAAGGGTGGCTGTGTGGCTGTGCCGGATTGGCGCAGAACTGGAGCTGCTGCTGCTGCTGCTGCTGTTCCTGTCACGAGCTGCTGGTGAGCACCCACAGCTGTGGCGCAACGTGTAGCGGCAGCAGCAGCGGCATGGCCACCGGCAGCGTTCCACAGGCTTCTCGCCAGAGGCTGCAGCGGGTGCTGCATGTCCGCTAGTGGAAGGAGGTCTCCTGGTGGACAGCTGTCTGCCACGTGTCAGCGTGCATCAGCGCAAAGGCCCCAGCGACAGGTGGGTCCGGCTGCGAGCCACCATCGGGCTGCAGTCACGCAGGGTGGGCCTCTCCTTGTCCGTGATACCGACCGCCTGAAGGATGTAAGTGAACGCACAGGCCCCCTCTTACGTTTATGATGTATTAAATAATTGAAGGTACGTTGTCTCGCTATTCCCGTCTTGGTCGCCGTGCAGCCTAAAACAACGCAAAGTCGTCCAGGTCGCGCCGTTCCCTACTAAGTTTCTATGAGTTGAGTACATTAAGTGGTAGATACATTTGCACAAATGAAAGTTTTACTACGAGATGAAACTAAGCAGGCAAGACCCTCAGGAGACATAAACAGGCGCGAAGTGCACTGCGGTTGGAAACGAAGGGGTACAATCTGGCCGCGCCACACTCTGCTGCACAGCAACCAGTACGTACTCGACAACGCGCATTTGCTTTATCCTACTCCATGCTCGCCGCTTCCGGGGACGGCAGGGTGTCCCTCCGAGGCACGATGCGTGCCGGCATGCCGCTGCGGACATGCCGACACAGGGCTTGCGCAGGTGGTTTCCGCTCGCCACTGGATGTGGTAGTTTCCTACTTTTGGGCAGAAAGTTGTAATACATGTTTCTCCACGCCGCTGGCACTACGTTGAGCGGACCAGCTATGGGTGTCCCTGCACCGCCACACACCTGCTGCTGGTACAGCTATCTTTGGACGTGAGCTGCTAACCTTTGAACAGCCGGGTCGCCTGGCTGGTTGACCATCTTACCCGTCATCGGTTGAGGCCACGGCAAAGGGTCGCCCATTCGCTGGGTAGCGCAAGTGGCACCCAACACAACTGGTATGGCGCCCTCCTCCCTCGGCCTTCTACGACACGCTTACGGAGTTGCATTGGCGTTTGGACATCAATATATTGCCATAGCATGCTATGCGCATTAGCCTTAGCGCCGTGTGTGCTATCCCTGATGATGGCCGTGGGGGCAATGGTCGAAGACACGGCAGTACGTAGTACCGTACCGTAGGCCTTACCTCCCCTGCCACGGTCTCATTCGCCATTCCCTGTACCCATCACCCCCGCGCCGCCGCCCTGCACCCCTAACGCGCGCGACCCAAGTTAGGCACAGGCAAACCCGCACCACCTAGGGCCCTCTGCTGCATAGCTTCACCTGCCAGGCTTTGTGCATGTACGCACGTAAACAAGCCTGTCCAAGTACGGTGCGTGAAAACCCTACTGCAGGTACCTCAGTGTGAGCTGGTGTTGTCAGATCAAACCCTCACCTCGACGAGAAAGTGGCTCAGGGTAGCTACCCATGCCGCCATAGAATGCTTTCCTAGTCTTCTCCAGGTACGCCTCTATATTAAAGTGCTCTGCAGTTGAAAATCAAAACCTTGCGCACATCCAGGCACAGGCTATACCCTCTTGGGGCCAACAGTGCACGTTGCCTGGTCCTTGCGTGCTGCTCTACTTCGCCTTGCACCCCCAGTCCGACCCGCCCACTGCTCACGCTGCAGCTCTAGGAAGCCACCAACCAAGTACTACGTTCAGCCACGATCACCACCACAGCTTGACGGGCCCTGTGGCCCTGCCTGCGCTCTGAATCCTGCCCATGCCAGTACGCAGCCCTTCGCCCTCCTGCTGCCCCACCACCCAGGACCCAGCTGCTCCCCACACCATCAGTCCGACTGCCTGCACGAGTGCCAGTCACGCGCTGCTCCCTTCGGCACCACCACGCACGCCGGCACACGCAGCTGCTTTCGTACCCTACACACACTTGTATTAGTGAACACGTCCATCCGGTCAGGCGCTGCTCCCTTCACACGCAGCTGCTTCCGTACCGTGCACACACGTGTATTAGTGTACACGTGCATCCGGTCACGCGCTGCTCCACCTGCACAGGCTTGAGCGGCTGCCGGCCGTTGAGGCGCGCTGCAGCAGGCTACAGCAGGCGGCACTGGTCCCTCCACAGCCGCCACGGCACCAGCAACGTGCAGCATAGCTGCACGTTCCGCAACGCTCCACTTCCACAGCGGTGGAGGTTGCTGACCCGCTGTGTCTCAGCCGCGTCGCCGCTTGCCTCCTACGCCCCCGCAAGCAGCCACGGTGTGACCTCTTCAGCCCCTGTTACCCCCATCCTGCTGCTTTGCCTTCTCCTCTGCCTCACGCGTCCGTAGGAGCACGGCGTGCGCAATGCAGCAATGCCTGCTGCAGTACAGCGGAGCCCCGCCATCGTGGTCGTGGTCACGGGACTGCCACGTGCCAGTGCTGACCGCCATGCTACCCTCCGCCTCGCCACCGGCACCGCCACCGCCACCGCCGCCGCCTCCGGCCCTTTTCCCGCTCCCCTTCCCGCTCCCCTTCCCGCTCCCCTTCCTGCTCCCCTTCGCGCTCCCCGTTGCGCTCCCGTGGGCCCCTTCCGCCCTCACCGCCGCCCCCACCCCTGCACCCCCCCCTGCACCCGCCCCTGCACCCGCCCCCGCTCCCCACGCCTGCAGCTCCATCCCCGCCTCGCTGTCCCCTTTCAGGTTGGTGCACAGCGGGTAGCAGCAAATGGGTAACACGCGCCACGCCTCGCACGGCGGAGGCAGCACACATGCTGACGCGCCCTCCCGCCTGCCCAACGCCTCACCGGCCGCAGGCACCGCGCCGCTCCCGCTGCCCTCCTCCCGCCCCTCTCCGTCGTCAAGACCACCACCACCAGCATCTGCACCGCCACCTGCACCCTCCACAACCACAGGCACTCCCGGCGGCGTCCCATGGGTCGGCCCCGCTGGCTCCCAGCCCCTGCGGTGCCAGCAGCCCGCCGCCTGCCGCCCCGGGGCCCGCAGCTCGTCCAGTGCGTCCCGTACCCACCCGTACGACGCGATGTCGTACAGCAGCTGCCGCCAGCTTCCCAGCGCCCGCCCGTCGCCCGCCTGGTGCGCAGCGTCGCACGCGTCCAGCACCACGGCCGCCGCGGCCCTGACCGTCAGCCGCATGCCTGCCGCTGGGCTTGCAGCGCCAGGGACCGCTACTTGCAGTCTGTCGCACACGTGTATCATGTGAGCAGCTAGCTGCAGCCACCGCGGCAGGCCGAACGCGGCAAGCTGCAGTAGCTGCTCCCCCTGCTGCTGCTCCCCAAGCTGCCCCTCGCTTGCTGCCGGTGTCGGGGTGCCCACTGCTGCCGTGCCCGGCACCCCACAACCCCTTCTGCCGCTGGTGGTGGCGCGGGTTGCAGTCTCAGCCGCCGACAGCACCGCTGCCGCTGTCGGGTACACTGGCCGGGGGCAACCCTGCACCTGTCGGCTGCCGGACACGAGCGTGGACACGTGCGTGCTGAGCACGCAGTGGGCGCCGTTGACGACGACCTTCAAGGCCTGCACCCAATCCCCACGTGCGGCGTACCAGCTTTGGCACGAGGCGACTGGGCCGTTGCTGCCGCCACCACCGCCACCACCGCCACCGCCGCCACCATCACCGCCGCTGCTGCCCCTGCCGCCGCTGCCGCCCGCCTCAGCGTCCTTCTTTGCTTTGCGCGCAGCCGCGTCGGCCATGACCAGCAGCATCTTGATGACGCTGACGCTGAGAGCCGCCGCCTGACGTACCTCGCCGTGGGCTAGCAGCAGCTGCAGCAGCGGCCCTTGGCACAGCGCAGCTGCCAGGTCCTCGGGGGCTTTGGTGGACAGGGAGCAGTACGTCTTGCGCTCGTGGTCGACCATGTACGGCACCAGGTGGCGGCGCAGTACGGCCTCCAAGCAGGGGATGTACCCCGCAGCCAAGGCGGCGTGGACGACACTAGGGAGGGTGGATGGCGCCGCATGCATCTCCATAGCTGCAGCCATCCGGGGCAAGAAGAAGGTACAGGAGAGCTGTCAGTTGTGCGGGAAACAGCAATCGCTGAGGCAAGGTAAACGTCAGCATCTTGGCCCAGTCTAAATCCAAGCCGTGCCGTTGTTGGACGACACTTGGTCGCGGACGGCAGCATGTGCGCATGCCTTGATGCATGCGGTATTGACGGTTTGGAAAGACCGCACCGGACATGCGACCATGATGGGTCATACTGTCACACAGCAGACTCCAACTCCAGCCTGCACAATGTTATCAACAAGCACGACATGGTACACGCATGCATGTCCAGGCAAGTCCAGGCAAGTAGTAAGCACATCTCGCACCCGCTGCTAACAAGCACCCACCGTGTTTCTCCGACGCATGCAGGCGAAAAGGAAGCAGGAGGTGAGCGCAGCCCACTGCCGAATCGCATATCCCCCCCTCCTTCTCCTCCTCCTGCTGCTGCCGCTTGCACTTGGCCTGCTGCTGCTGCTGGCTGCTCTCCTGCTGGAAGGCAGCCCGCGCAGCGCCCAGCGCCAGACGCCACCAACCAGCCGCAAGGGAGGGGTCACGCAGCAGGGGAGGGCACCTGGTGCGGGGCCGCCAAAAGCTCGGCCCTTCTACACCTGCTATGCCGCTGCGAACACCGCCAACGCCATCTGCACCCCCGCCGCCTTTGCCCCCGCCTTGACCTTCACCGCTGCCGCTGCCACCGCAAGTCGTGCTTCCGCTGCCACCGCCGCCGCCACCATCGCTGCTATCGCCACCGCCACCGCCGCTGCCGCTGCAGCCCGCGCTGACTACGCCAACCTGGCGACTACCGCCGTTGCCACCCGCCACATTCTCCTCGCCCGCCCTGCCTCTACTCCTGGTCTGGGCCGTAAGCAGGCTGCTTGCCAGCTCCATCGCTGCGGCCGCCAGCCCCGGGCAACCCTGCGCCTCCAACCGTCGCCGCAGCTCCAGCGGCTCTAGCAGCGCCCACCGCACCCCATCCAGCTGTCCCGCGCTGGCTGCGCCTGGGATGCGTTCAGGCATGCACCCCGGCTCCACCTTAGCCCTCTCCCACTGCTGTTGCTGCTGCCCCTGCTCCTCCGCAGCCTGCTGCGCTTCTGACCGCCCTACCTCGAGCGACACCAGCGCAACGCGTGCGGTCCGCAGGCACATCGCCAGCAGGTGCCGGGGGCGCAGGGGGAGCAGAGACTCGGGCGGGCACTGGAGCCAGCACGTGTACCACAGCCTGACTGACCAGCAAAGCCCGTCGCACGACAGGGCCTCCTGCCCTCTCCGTTCGCCGGGCTGGCGGTCCGTCATCACGTACGGCAGCAGGGCGTCGTACGGCAGGCCGTACAGCGGTCCGCCGTCCGCAGCGTACAGCTGCGACACGGCTTGTACGGCAGCGAAGTACTGCAGGCGGCGGCCGGACAGCAGCTGCGGTGCCGCACCGGGGAGGCCGGGGGGCGGGGCACGCCAGGTGCAGTGGCTGCTGCTGCTGCCGTTGGACGGAGGAGCACCCCACATGAACACCACCAGGTTTTCCACCGCCCTGTTGAAGCTTTCCAGAGCGCTGGCTGCATCTCTAGTCGCTCCGGATTGGGCGACGGCGGGGTCGCCGTTGTCACCTTTGCCCCTGCGCCCGCCCGCCGAGGGAAGGCTCTCCGCCCGCACACGGCCCATCACAGCCGGCACCCAGTGCTCGATAAGGTAGCTGCCAGCGACTGCGGGCAGCACCTGGGCCCCCAGACCCTCGTCGTGAAGCGCGCAGTAGAACAGCAGGCACAGGAGCTGGGAGAGCTCCAAGTACTGCGCCGGCGAGAGCAGCTTGGCGCCCGCCGGGCGGCGGTTGTCGGTTACGAACAGGCGCGCAGCGGCGGCCATTGCGCCAGCGCAGGGAAGCGCCTCGCAGGTTGCGACCCACTCCCTCGTCCTGCGTGAAGTGTCTCCGGCATCCTTTCGCACAAGCTCGTGGTAGATGTTTGCCTGGAGGATGTGCGTGCAGCCGATCAGGATGGACGTGTACTGGTATTGCCGGGGTCCCGTGGGTGCGATGGCTGGCGCTGTGAGGTCCGCCGCGCTGGTCGCGGGACCGGGACCGCGGCTTGTGTCGACGTCACGCGCCGCTGGGCTGCTGCTGCTGCGTGACATCTGTTGTTGCCTGCTGCTGCAACTGTTTGCATCTGCCAGCGCTTCCGGGGGCGCGAGGGCGCACAAGGCGGAGGTGAAGAGCTGCACCAATGCAGCGCGGGGCTCTGGAGACGCAAATAAGGATACATAGAGCTCAATTATCGTGTGGCTTCCGGGCTCGTTCAAGTCAGGGCAGCTAAGCGCCGTCAGCGCACGGTTCAGCTGTGCTATTTGGCGCGGAGTGGCGCCGGCAAGGCCGCTGCTGCTCCGACATAGGTCAAGCGCTGTCGCAAGCTGAACAATTTCTCGGACAGCGTTTTCGCGCTGCTGAATAGAAATTGGCGTGTAGATAGTGTGCGTCCAAGGCGGCATTTTGGGCCACCTTGGCCCCAGCTCAAGCAAGATACCGCAAAGGCAGAGATGAAAGGGTCTAAGTGACAACAATAATCGTTTTGCATCAGCTGCTGGATGGATAGCAGTATGCACCAGGTCTGGAAGGGATTGGGATGGCGCCGAGCCTGAGCTTGGAATGGGCGCTACATCCCCTGGTTACGTCCTTGCATGGACGGTGCGTGTGCGCGGCTGCGTTGCGGCCCTGAAGGGCAGTCTTCACACGAATGCCCTGTTGCCCTCTATCGCTCATGCACTGATGCTCATGGTGTGTTGAATTATTCTGCACACGGCTGGCGACAAGTCGAATCTCATGTAATGCGGCCCATGGCCATGCCGAGCGGCCAACCACTAACCACTTGCTCAACGACAGGCGCCGCCAAACGCCCCTCCACCACCATCAATCGCCGCTTCATCTGCTCCGTCCCACTGCAGTTCACCACGGCACTGGTACAATGCTTGGTGGACCGGGCGTGGGTACGTGCGTGTTCCTGCTCCGGCACGCACCTGTTGCTGGTGCAGCTGTCGTTGGAGGTGTGCCTGTGGTCTGCCTGTGTCCCACTTCTGGTACCGGTATCCTTCCACCCCCACCGCCCCGTCGTCACCTGCAACCCGTACGGACAACAGCCCCCAATGAATTGGCCTAAGCTGGTCGACATGCGTGGCATGCACGGACGCATACATACCGTACGACGGCTGCCTTGCATCAAGCACACACGGCTGCTGTCTGCCAGGTGCCACGTGTCGCACGCATGGGATCCCTCCGTCCATGGCTCCGTCCTTGCACCCGACCGGCACGCTGCACGCCTCCCCATCGGCCAGCACTCCTAACACGCGCAACCCTTGTCCTCATGCGCATGCTTTTCCTTATTACCCTAACAGACCCTACACGTCCAGTCCGACCCACCCCCTCCTCGCACTGCACTCCCACTGCTCGCGCTGCAGCGTCAAAAGCCGCCACCAAAGCGCTACGCCTAGCTACGTTCCTCCTCCATAGCGTGACGGTTGCTGACACGCTGTGCACCAGCCCCTTGCCTGCACCAGCCCCTTGCCCCTGCAAACAGTCATGGTGTGACCTGTTCAGCCTCTTCCTGCTACGCCCCCTGCAAACAGTCATGGTGTGACCTGTTCAGCCCCTGTTAGCCCCCTCCTGCTTCCACCAGCAGCTTGCTCATATAAAAACACACAGGCTACATCTTCCAATGAATCGTCATCCATTTACGCGCTTGGGATCACAGTACCTTCCCTGGTATTCAGGTGCCTGACCAGGCCTGCCCTACTGTAACCTGCACTTCCCACCTACTGAGCCGCCCTGAGCGCTGCTTCCCACCTACTGAGCCGCCCAGAGCCGCCCAGCGCTCACGCCGCAGCTCTAGGGAGCCACCGACCAGGGCTACCAACCGACCCCTACACCGGCTACCGCTGACCCGCTGTGCCTCGGGCCCTCTGCTTCCGCGCAAACCGCCGCGTTCCCACCTGCATCAGCCCCTTCCTTCCTGCTGCTTTGCCTCCTCCTCCACCTCCCGCGTCCGTAAGAACACGGCGTGTGCAATGTAGCAATGCCGGCTGCAGTACAGCGGAGCTGCGCCATCGTGGCCATGGTCACGGGACTGCCACGTGTCAGTGCTGGCCGCCATGATGCCCTCTCTCCTGCCTCCACCACCACCCGTGCCTCCGCCTCCGCGCCCCTTCCCGCTCTCCCCTGCCGCCCCCGCACCTGTCCCTGCACCCGACCCTGTCCCCGCTCCCCACGCCCGCAGCTCCACCCCCGCCTCGCTGTCCCCCTCCAGGTTGGTGCACAGCGGGTAGCAGCAGGTGGGCAGCACGCGCCACGCCTCGCACGGCGGAGGCAGCACACCCGCTGACACGCCCTCCCGCCCGCCTGACGCCTCTCCGGCCGCCAGCTCCGCGCCACCCCCGATAACCCCGCTGCTCTCATGACGACCCTCGTCCCTGCCAGCACCACTACCAGCAGCACCTGCACCGCCAGCTGCCCTCTCCAGAGCCACAGGCGCCCCCGGCGGCGTCCCATGGGTCGGGCCTTGTGCCGTCCCGTGGGTCAGCCCCGACAGCGTCCCACGGGTCAGCTCCGGCACCGTCCCATGGGTTGGCCCCGCTGGCTCCCAGCCCCTGCGGTGCCAGCAGCCCGCCGCCTGCCGCCCCGGGGCCCGCAGCTCGTCCAGTGCGTCCCGTACCCACCCGTACGACGCGATGTCGTACAGCAGCTGCCGCCAACTTCCCAGCGCCCGCCCGTCGCCCGCCTGATGCGCAGAGTCGCACACGTCCAGCACCGCGGCCGCCGCAGCCCTCACGGTGAGCCGGATGCCTGCTGCTGGGCTCGCAACACCCGGCAAGGCTACATGCACCTTGTCGCACACGCCTATCACGTGAGCGGACAGCTGCAGCAACCGCGGCAGGGCGAAGGCGGCAAGCCGCAGGAGCTGATCCTCCTGCTGCTGCTGCCCAAGCTTCCCCGCGCTTGCTGCCAGTGGCGGGGTGCTTACCGTTGCGTTCCCCGGCACCCCACCCGCAGGGCCGGAGGAGCAGCTGGCAGCCCCGCCACGACTGCTGCCGCCGCTGGTGGTGGCGTTGTTGTTGGTGGTGGCGATGGTGGCAGAGGCCGCAGCCTCAGCTGCCGACAGCACCGCTGCCGCTGTTGGGAGCAGTGGCTTGACCTGGCCTTGCACCTGTCGGCTGCCGGACACGAGGGTACATACGAGCGCGCTGAGCGTGCAGTGGGCGCCGTTCACGACGGCCTCCAAGGCGTGCACCCAACTCTCACGCGCGGCATACCAGCCTAGGCAGGAGTCGACTGGGCCGTTGCTGCTGCCGCCGCCGCTGCCGCCACCGCCGCCGCCACTGCTCCTGCCGCCCGCCTCATTATGCTCCTTCACTCCGCGTGCAGCCGCACCGGCCATGACCAGCAGCATCTTGGCTACGCTGACACTGAGCGCCGCCGCCTGACGTACCTCGCCGTGCGCTAGCAGCAGCTTCAGCAGCGGCCCTTGACAAAGCGCAGATGCCAGGTTCTGGGGGGCTTTGGTGGGAAGGGAGCAGTACTTCTTGCGCTCGTGGTCCACGATATACGGCACCAGGTGGCGGCGCAGTACGGCCTCCAAGCAGGGGAGGTACCCCGCTGCTAGGGCGGAGCGGAGGCTGTGGATGGCAGACGGGTCCGGGACCTTCCCTACCGCTGCAGCCATTGGTGGTAGCACAGGAGTACAGACTGCTGTCAGTGTTGTGAGTATCAGGAGAGAGGCAATTAAAGGTAACATGCGCATGTGCCTTGGTGCACGCGATACTGCCGAAACACGGCAGAGGTGGTATCTTGTCCAATGGTTGTGCCCAAGTGGCTTGTAACGTTTCAAGACACACGTGCAGGTGTGGGCAGACGGGCAGTGGGTACAGTGGACCCTCCTGCTGGGCGCTCAACTTCCCCATACACCCGCACATGCAGTCGAAGCAGTAAACAGTCTTCAAGGACCGCCCGTTCTCCAACCTGTTGCCCTCCCGCTGCTGCCATCCTGCAAAAACCGCGCAGCTCACACCCGCTCCTGACACGCACCCACCGCATTCATCCAGCGCACTCAAGCGAAGAGGAAGCAGGAGGCTGGCGGAGCGCACTACCGGATTGTCTACCTCCGCCCACTCCTTCTTCATCTTCTCTTTCTCCTTCTCCTTCTCCTGCTGCTTGCTGCTATCCTGCTGCAGGGCAGCCCGCACAGCGCCCAGCGCCAGGCGCCACCACCCGGCCGCGAAGGAGGGGTCACGCAGCAGGGGAGGTGGCCTGGTGCGCGGCTGCCAAAAGCTCGGCCCGCCTGCATTCATTGTCCCGCTGCCGTCACCGCCACCCCCATCGCCGCCGCCACTGCCACTGCCGCTGCCCCCGTCCTCGCAATCGCTGCTGCCTCTGCCGCTGCTGCCCGCGCGTGATACGCCGCCACCGCCACCGCCACCCCCCCCGCCCCCCCCACCGCCCCCCCCACCGCCACCACCGCCATTGCAAGTCACGCTGCCGCCGCCGCCGCCATCGCCGCCGCCGCTGCTGCTGCCGCCGCAGCCCACACTCGCTGCGCCACCCTCACGACCACCGCCGATTCCACCCACCGCATGTCCCCCGTACTCCCCGCCTCTTGCCCTGGCCGTAAGCAGGATGCTTGCCAGGTCCATCGCCGCGACCGCCAGCTCCGGGCACTCCTGCGCCTCCAACCGCCGCCGCAGCTCCAACGGCCCCAGCAGCGCCCACCGCACCCCACCCAGCTGCCCCGCGCTGGCTCCGCCAAGGCGATCACCAGCCATGGAGCCCGGCTCAGTCTCCGCCCCCTCAACCTGCTGCTGCTGCCCTTGCTCCTCCGCCCCCTGCTGCTGCTGCTGCCCTTGCTCCTCCGCCCCCTGCTGCTGCTGCGCCCTGGGCCGCCCCAGCTCGAGCGACGCCAACGCGACGCGTGCGGTCCGCAGGCACAGCGCCATCAGGTGGCGGGGGCGAAGGGGGAGCAGCGCCTCAGGCGGGCACAGGCCGCAGCACGCGTACCAGAGCGTTACGGACGAGTGGATCTCCCCGCACGACAGGGCCTCCTGGCCTCTCCGCTCGCCAGGCTGGCGGTCCACCATAACGTACGGCAGCAGGGCGTCGTACGGCAGGCCGTACAGCGATCCGCCGTCCACAGCGTGCAGCTGCGACACGGCTCGTACGGCAGTGAAGTACTGCAGGCAGCGGCCGGACAGCAGCTGCCGTGCGGCGGCGATGGCCTCTGCGCTTGCGGCTGGCTGTGCGGCTCCGGGGCAAAGGATACGGTCAAACATGTGGCCTGTGGCGAAGCCAAAGGATTCAAACGATGCAGCGGTGAGAGGGTCTGCGCCCTCGTGAGCTGCTGCGCCGCCAGCGCGCCTGTTCCTCCGCCCGCTGCTCCCTGGCAGCACCAGCTGGTCCTTCGCCCGCTCCACTTGCTCCTTAGCCCAGTGCTCCAGGAGGTTGCTGCTGGCGAGCTGCTGAAGAAACTGTGGCAACCGGTCGTTCAAAGAGGACAAGGCAAGCAGCCAGCTTGCCAGGCTCTGCAGCTGTAGGAGATCCATTATAGAAAATAGCTTTGCCCCCTTGGGGCGGCGGTAATCGGCGGCGAGCAGGCGGCCCATCGCGGCCAGCGCATCCCCCTGCAGGAGAGCCTCCGCCGTTCGGTGCCAGTCCACTGACAACTGCTTCTCACCTTTCTCCTGTGCCTGGTCATACTCGTAGTGGAAGTAGCAGTGGTTGAGGAGCGCGCAGGCAGCTAGGACCGCTGCGAAGCTCTCCTGTCGCTGGCCCACGGGTCTGTAATCAGCAGCCGCGGTGCCTCCGCCGCTGCCTGAGCTGTCCGCCGCGCTACTGCGGTTGTGACCCTTGCAACCATCTGCTGCGATGCCGCTGCCTGAAGAGCATAGCTGGCCGCTGCTGCAGCTGCTTTTTCCCGCCGTCCCGTCCTCGGAAGGCGTCACAACCCGCACCGCAGAGGAGAAGAGCTGCACTGCCGCGACACGAGCCTCGGGCGAGGCTAATAGAGACCAGCTCTCGTCTAGGCACCCAGCATTTCCAGATGCGCCGAAGGTTGGATAGTCCAGCGGCTCCAGAGCCCGAGTAAGCTTCGCTAGCTGGCGCGGAGTGGCGCCGGCCAGGCCGCTGCCGCCCCGCGAGGGGTCCAGCGCCTTGGCCAGCTGTACCATATCATGAACAGCATTTGTAAGCTGCTGAACGGATGGCAATGCGTAGGCACTGTGTGCCCGAGGTGACATATCGGGCCACCTGCCGAAAAGCGCAATTTCACAGGAAGTGGCAGACTTCTAAAGCGTTCCCATAAGCAAAGTTACAGCTTTACATCCGCCTTGGTGAACAGTGTACAGTATCCAGGGTGGAGGGGCTTGGGATGGCACTGCGCCATCACAAGAACTACATCCTGGTGTTTGCATGCGCGGTGTGCAAAGTTGCGTTGCGGCCCTGATGAGCAGTCTTTACCTAAATGCCCTCTAACGCGCTAGCACTACAGCGCTTTGTGCTCCAGTTGCGTACGGTCGGCGGCAGATCTACCCACAACGCGGCCCATGGCCGTGCCGACATGGCAGTCACTCACACCGTTTCGTAAAAAGACAGGCGTCCCAATCAGCCCTCCACCATCAGCCGCCGCTTCATCTGCTCCGTCTCGCGCTGCAGCTCCTGCAGCTGCAGCAGCAGCACTTGACGCAGCGCCGACGGCTGCGGCGACCCCCCCGCAGTGGTGCCCTTGCCTCCGCCCTCCCCTCCGCCTCCCACCGCCGCTGCAACCGGCAGCCCCAGCCCCACGCCCTGCACACCGTCCCCTGGCACGCCACTGCTGCTGCTCCCGCGTCCCAGGCCATACACAGCAGCCGAGATGGGGCTGCTAGGAGGCGGCCGCTGCCACGCGGCCCCTGCCTGCTGCAGGTCATCTCTCCCCTGCACCTGTCCCCCCTGCCCCTCCGCTGCCTGGGCGTGGCTGTAACCGAAGGCACTCTTGTGGGCTCCATTGCCATTGATGCCACTGTGCCAAGCCTCCGGGTCAGCCAGGGCTGCTGCGTGGGGCTGCAGCCCCCCACAGGCGCTGAGGGCGTCGGCCAGTAGGGGGGCGTAGGGGCTGGCGGGCTGCTGCGTGAAGGCAGCTGCTGGAAGTCCTGACGCAGGGGCGCCGGTGGACGCGAATGGTGCCCAAGGCGGCAACCTGGTGGAGGGGATGGTAGGGAAGGGCAAGGGAGTCTGAGCTTGCAGCGGCGGCGCAGTACGACAGTGGATCCATTTGTAACGTATCCATGCTGCATGCGTGTATGCACAGGCGAGGAGGAGCAGGTGTGGGCAAGGCGGTGTTACCTTCTGGAGCGGCAGGGAGCCAAGTCGCTGGACTTCAGTTCGTCTGCAGGTAACTAAAGACCTCGCAGGGACCCCGGCATAGCGTGCTAACAGCCTTATGTATGCCTTACGTGCCTTCGACAGCACCGGTACCTTACAATCCGCAGGCAAAAGCGGCAAGGCCATGAGTCCGAGCGATGCTACGGCCAAGTATAGCCCAAAAGCACCAGCAACAGAATCGTACGGCAGCTCTACGGCCAGCACCCGCGTGCATCGACACCAAGGACCATGCAGAATGCAACAATCCAAGCCAATACAGTACAGTACAATGGATCATGCTATATGCAAAGCACACGCAAGAGTGAATGTGTTGCCCAAACACTGCGCAAGCTAAGGGCATGCGCGGAAGTGCAGGGACAGCCACAATCGTACAAGCAAACCTACCACAACGCCTCGGCTTTCCATTTAGCCTCAGCCCTCAAACCGGTCCAGCTGCCACGCCCTATTAACGTTCCTCAGCATCTTCAGGGCCGCATACTAACAGTGCTGGTACGATACTGCTAGTATATCTGCTCCAGGGACTCATCTGGCCGAGTGCTGCTGCCCTCTGCCCCAGCCCCCACCGCGAGGAGACAGCGGGTTGGTGAGGAGCCCCACCCGCTGCTGCAGCTGCTCCGTTCGCGACGCAAGGCGCTGCAGCCGCTGCGCCAGCTCGTCAGGGTGTATGGGTCCCCCGAGCCCCTCCGTCCCCGGCTCCTGCGCCTGTGGCCCCAGCACAACGTCCACATCGAGCCAGCTCCCTAGGGAAGCGCTCCGCCTTTCCCCGCCCCCGCAAACGCCCCTGCCCCCTGGCGTGCACTGCTGCTGCTGCTGCAGCCCTTTTGGCTCCTGGGTGGCAGCTGCCGGCAGTTGCACAGGGGTTACCTGACCGCCCGCAGCGCCCATGCGCTGGTGTGGCTGTCTGGCATGACGGTGCGTTGGGGCGCCCACCGGTACCCTGCTGCTGCTGGCGCCGGCGCTGCGCCGGTCCTCGGCCACCTTGGGCGGCGTGTCCAGCAGCAGCTGCATCCGCAGGGCCTCGTATTCACTGTCCCCGAGCGGCTGCCTAGCAGGGGGCGCCATGGTGCCCACGCCCTCAGCCGCGCCGCACTCCGGGCTGTCCCCCACACCTTCGTCAATGCCCAGCGCACGCTTCACCTCCTGGAATGCCAGGTACTCGCTTTCGAGCAACTCCTCCGGCACCTCCGCCTGCTGCTGCTGCTTCTGCTGCACCTGCCGCTCGGCGCCGTGCGCTGCTGACCCACCGGCCGCTGTGCTGCAGCGTGGATCCAGCTCACCCCCTGCCCCGCCTGCTGCTTGTGGTGAGGCTGCAAGCTGCTGCCGCAGCCTCCTGAACTTCGCCAGGGTATCCGAGGCCCCAGGCACCCCCGAGGGTGAGGCGGCCAGCAGCTCGGCCAGAAGCGCGTCCTCGTCCTCCTGCTGTTGGGCCTGCGCGCTAGGCACCGTCTGTGTGCCACGCACGGCACGAGGTGCACGTGGGTTAGCAGGAGGTGGCTGAGCTTGGGCTTGAGAGTGGGGCGGCGGTGTGTCTTGCTGCTGCAGTTCCCGGAGCAGCTGCTGCATGGCGCCGTCTCCGGGTGCGGCATCCTTGGCTGCTGGGGCTGGGGCTGTCTGGCCAGGTGGGGGCGTTTGGTTGGGAGCTGCTGCAGCGTTGGCAGGTGTTGGAGATGAGGGGCTTGCCGAGGGTGCGGCGGGTGAGACTGAGACCGCACCGGGGGTGTATGCGGAGCCGGCAAGGGTGACCTCTCGCACGACGGCCATGTAGGAATGAGGGTCTCCATGGGGAGGAGCGAGCTGCAGGGAGGGCGAGGGTGCACTGCCCTGCGGGCGGAAGCTGGTCGTGGTGTGGCCCTGCTGAACAGCTGCCGATGCCAGGTCAGCAGGCAGCGGTGCAGCGGCTGGTGCTGCCCCGTACAGCACAGCCGGGACGACCGCGGCCCCGCCGTACACTGGGGCCCACACAACGGGAATGGGCAGCACAGCCTGCATAATCGGTCCTTGCAACGGCGCGCTAGGCGGCAACCCGAACGTGGTCGGCTGCGCAGCGGCCTGCGGGAGCTGCTCCTGAGCCGCTGCGTGCGCAGCAGCTGCTGCTGCCGCCGCGGCGGCAGCAGCCATGCTCGCCTCCGCCGCACGCTCACGCGCCGCCACTGCTGCGGTGCGGGCCGCCGTCGCCTCCTGCGCCAGGCGGAAGGCCGGGGCACCGGCGTGCCATGCGCCCTCCGGAGGCGCATTCTCCTGCGTACCCCGTCGCGGGGGGCTATCCCGTGCTGCCCCCCAGTTGGGCTGCCCCGTGCCCAATGGCGAATCCACAGCAGGACCAATTGCTGACGCTGGGGGCGTGGCAAACATGGATGCCAGGATGAGTCCGTCCGCGGCCGCGCTGCTGCCCGCGTGTTGTGGCGGCGAGTAAAGGCCGCCGCCCGCTGGCTTTGGTGTGGCTTCGGTTTCGCGGGGCGCTGCGCTGAGCCCGGTTCCGGAGCCAAGCATGTCGAGCAACACCCGCACCTCCTCCGAAGCGTCCCGATAGGCTTCGAAACCAACGGCGTCATCTTGGTGTTGCCCCTGGTGCTGCTGCCGCGGCTGCCCTCCTTGCTGCCAATCCCTCAAGGTAGCACGTGTCCCAGCGGCTGCCTCGTGCGACCCTGAGCCAGTCCCACTGGGTACAACAGGCCTCCAGGGATCGCGGAAGGGGCTTCGGGCGCTGGCAGGGCCGCTGTGGCTGCTGTAGGGGGTCCCCGCAGGGCTCACGCCATGCCGGCCCATACCACCCGAACCGACCCAGGAGTCGTAGCTCCCCCGCAGCGGCGGTGCCGCGTCCCCGCCGCCGGGCGTGCCCCGTAGGGTGGCAGCCGAGGGACTGCTGGCATGCGCCTCCCAGCCCCCGGCGTAGGGCCCGTTGACACCAGGCGTAGGCATGTCACCCAACCAGGTGGCAGGCCCGCCGGGGAGACCTGCCTGCTGTACACCATGCGTCCTTCCCGCAGCAACATTCGCATGTGCCGGGGTGTGCAAATTAGACGCGGCCGCGGTCGCTCTGGGTAGACCCCGGGCCCTGTCCTCTCCCCGCTGCAGCTCCTGTCGCACACGGTCCTGTGGCCCCACCAGCAGCTCCGTTTGTGCCTGCTCTATGGCGCTTGCGGCCACAGCGCTGAAGCAGCCAGCCGCCACGCCCCCGCCCGCGTGGACGTGGTCCCGCAGTGCTGCTCTCAGATCAGCCGTGGCGTCTGGGGCCAGGCCCAGGGGTGATGCGGCTAGGGTGATCAGCCTGAGGCCCAGTTGGTGCGCTGACTCCTGTGGGACAGGGACAGTAGTAGATACACGTGATGCACTAGGTACCAAGAGCAAGTAGCCAGCTGGCCGCTTGTTACACGTACGACATCCCTCTCAGCAACCCACATGAAAAATGCCTGCTGACGGACACCAATGGCAGCTTGTTGACTTGCCTACCCACCTCCAGGGCGTTCAGGATGTCGTACATCAGGGCCCGGCGGGCCTCCAGCTCCGCCAGCGTCTCCGAGGCGGCCCGCCCCGCCTCCTCCGCCCCCAGCTGCGACTCCCGCTGCGACCGCATCCCTCCTGCCTCCTCCCTTGTTCCCCCCGCCCCCGCTCCACCAGGCCTGCCCAGCGACAACGGCAGCAGCAGGTTCCGCACACGCGACAGCAGCAGGGCAACGTCGCTCCGGTACTCTGCCGCTGCGCTGGCGGCCAGGTGGCGGAAGCGCATGGCGGCGTCCTCTTCGCCGCCGCTGCCGTACAGCGTCCTGGCGGCGGCGCCGTGGGACCCATGCACGTCCAGGCGGCGCTTGAGGCGGTCCACTGCCCGGCGGAAGTCCGACAGGGCGGCGCGCAGGTTGAAGCGGTCTGCCAGGCGGGAAGCTGCGCTGGTGTGGCTGCTGGGGTTGCTGCTGACGTGGCTTGCGCTCCGGGGCGGGAGGGTGGGAGGCACGCCGGATGGATAGCCCGCGGGAAGCATGTCTTCCATGCTCTGCAGCACCAGGGGAGGCATGAAAAAGGGCGAAATAACTTTTAGGTATGGGATGGTTATGTTGGTACACAGTCCAGAATCAGCAGCTACCGCCTGCGTGCGTTCAGCCGGCGAGGACGTGCCTGGGGCTAAAAGAGTTCATGCAAGGCATGGGTGATGCTCTTATGCATCGTACTTAGCCCTAGGCTAGACGTTGACGCAAGTACAGGTGCACGTACACGCACGCGGTAGGACTGGCCATAGCACCCCAGCGCCGCACCTGCAGACGGCGCTCGAACTCAGCAATCACGCCCTCTGCGTCTGCGTAGTCGACCGACGCGCCCCACAGCGCCTCGGGTACTAGGCCGCCCAGCTCGCCGAACGCCTTGCCCCTTGCTGCTGTGTTACCCCCAGCCCCTTCACGCAGCCCACTGCCACAGCTGCGAAGCAGCGCCTCCGCATCGCTGCCACCTGTACCAACATGCGAAGCAGTCTTAAAGTCCATGGGTCCGCGGTAGCCGTCTGCAACGCCATGTGCGTTGACCTGGTCCCTCTGGGCGCTCCCGCTGCGCAACGGAGCTACCGGTGGTACTGGTACGGACCGTCCGCTGGGGTCCGTGCTGCTGCTGTTGCGCGCCAGAACGGCATTGGGCTGGCTGGGCCCAGGCGGCCCGCCGGAAGAGCCACGCACCGGTGCGATGCGAAGGAGCTTGGGTGTGTCCTGCGCCAACACTGCACGCCGGCTGGCTATGCCCTTGGGTGACAGGTCCACCGATCCTTCCGCGTCCCCACCTGAGGCAGACCTGTGGTTCGCTGTCTGCTGTTCCGATGGCTGCTGTTCCGCTGGCAGCTGCTGGTGGCTGCTTTGCGCCCCGCCCGCCGAGGTCCCACGTCCCTGCCCTGTATTGCTGCTATGCCCCGCATGATCCCCAGACATCGCTGCCCTGCTCCCTGTGCCCACGCCAGCCTGGACGTTTTCCGTCGTTAGGGGGCTTTGGGAGGCCGCGCCGGGGTTGGACTGTTGGCGGCTGCCCCCGCCCCAGCGCTCTGCATGCAGCTGCTGCTGTTCTTGGGGCTGCTGCTCGCTGCCCTTCCGTGATCCGCTTGCACCTCCTGTCGTGGCGTGACGGCTGCCTTCAGGGGTAGTGCTCCTGCTGGCCGCAAGCTTCCGCTTCGCCATCTCCGTGAGAGCAACGGCGCTGGGCACCGGCGAGGAAGGGGTCAGGATTGACGTGCCGCCGCGCGAGGATCTGTTATGCAGGCTGCCCAGCTTGCTGCTGGCACTGCCACGCCGCAAAGGGCTAGCGGACCTGGCCCTTCCGCGCGTAGAGGCTGGCGTGGGAGGCTCTGACCGGGCCGGCAGCAGCCCCTGCCCCACAGCTACTCCGTCAGCTGAGGTGCGAAGCTGGTGCCGGTTCCGGCGCTCGGATGTTCTCTCCCGCGGGGGTGGGGCCAGGAGCACGGGGCTGCGTAGTGCAGGCGGTCGCCAGAGGCCTGAACGGGCAGCGGCTGCAGCCCCGAGCGCGACCTGCTGCGGGCATGCGGGAGGGCTGGCGAAGCGCAAGGTCATTGGTGGCGAGCCCGGAGCACTGCCGGTATGCTGGGCCCCATGTGCACGGGTAGGAAACCGCTGCCCCTGCGGTGACGCACGGTTGCAAGCTGGGGTGCTAGGAAAGCTCCGCGTGCTGTGGCCACCAACGTAAGCCGGAGCACCCTCGTCCTGCCACCCGTCTTCCTCGGCGGTGCTGCCTTCCCATGGGAGAGCCTCAGCGCCTGGGGCTCTGGCTTCACCAATCAGGTCGCCAAAGTCAAACTTGACACCGCGCTGCGCTGCTGGCCCTGAGGCGGCTGGTGGACTGTCAAAGGCCTCGCCTGCGCGACCGTGCTCTCCCTGCTGCGGCTGCCTGCCAAGCAGCAGCTGCGGAATGAATAAGCCGCCACCCGCTGCCGCCTGCTCCGGCCTGTACGCCCGTTCGCCCATGGCTTGCGCAGCGGCCTCCTCCGCTGCAGCACGTAGCGCCCTAGGGGAGGACCGCATGCGCCTGGCAAGATTGTAGGTGTGCACAGGGTCCGGCCAGCCGCCTCGCTGACCGCTGGGTGGAGAGCGCGGGCTCCGGCCTGGGCTCCAGGGGCGAGCATCTGGGCTGCCAGGACTCATCTGTTGCCCGTATTCGCCGGACCCCATATGGCGTGGAGAGGTCCGGAGGCGGTAGTCAGGCACCGCGGGTGGGCTAGCTGAGCCCTGGCCTTGGGGTAGCGGTCGCAGGCTGGGGTAGGTGTGGTCTGGAGGTACTGCTTCGCCGTGACTGCGGACAACGCGAAGAGGAGGCTGGGGTGTGGGGCGGAAGGAGGGGCTGGGCGGGCTGTCCTTGGGCTGGGGGCGGGTGGGGGAGTGGCGCGGGGCAAGGCGCAGCGCGGGCTGGGTCCAGGGCTGGAAGGGGCCGTTAATGCTTGTGGGGATGCTGCTAGCACCGTCATTCGTCACGCCATCGCCGCGGTCGGCTGCTTGCAGCTCGTACATGCTGAGGTTCCTGTGGCGCGAGAGTGGCTGCGGCATGAGGCTAAGCTTGGTGGCGGTATGGGGCGCCTGGTGTGGGGCGCCGGTGGCGGGGCTGCCGTGGCGCGCTGCTGAACGGCTGGGCGCCGTCGGGTCCCGAGGAGCGGATGCGGTAAGGAGCGCGCCCGGCTGCTGCTGCTGCTGCTGCTGCTGACATTGCTGGTGCACCCAGTCTCCAGCCGCTGACCGCACACCCGCTGCTGCAGAGCCCTGGAAGCCACCGCCGCTGTTGGCGCCAGAGCGCACGCTTGCGTGCACCAGATTTTCAGGTCCCCAGGCCGCAACACGTGTGGGCGCTTGCGCCGGAGTTGTAGACACGTGCTGCCGCCCGGTGATCGAGGTTGCCTCTGCAGGAGTCCGACCGCTGCCGGCGGCCGCTGCACTGGCAGCTGCCGCATGTGCCTGTGAGGCGGGCGCCCCGCCCCCGGTGCTGCCGCCCCCGCCTGTCGTGGCCCGGACCCGGGGGCTGGCCAGGACACGAGAAGCTGCTACAGCTGCTGAGGCGCTCTGGTGGAGCCACTCGTCGAAGGCACCACTGCTGTGGTACGAGTGGCGCTGCGGGGAAGGGAGGCTACTTCCAGCGGGAGCCTGGTTTGCGGGCCGCCGAGACGCTTCAGACCCGCTGAGTGCCCGGCTTGCAAGGCCTCCGTTTGCGGTGGCGCTCACGGGACCGCCGCTGCCAGCAGCTGCGCTTTGGCCGCCATCGCTAGCGTGTTTCCCGCCGCCGCCGCAACCTTCGCCAGGGCTCGTATCTTGAGCTGTGCTGGCAGGCAATGCCTCCCTGGCATCGCCAAATGGCAAGCGGAGACGGAGCCGAGCAGAAGCGCAAGGCAAGGAAGCAGGAGAATGCGTACGCGTGAGTGGGAGGCACGAGCCGTGGGGCACAAGGGTCAAGAACTTGCTAAGCCCTACCAAGACAACCCGTCCCCTGGCACTACGGCTGAGCACCTGACCCTTGTGCCCCACGGCCTTTATGCCATTATCCCATGATCCCATGATGACATTGAACTTCAACTCCACGTTCCCTTACACACGTGAGCCACGCAGCCTAGGCCTCGCTCCCCTCACCCTTTTCCTGGGCGCCACTCACCGGCCAGCCGCCAGCCCGTCCACGCTGCCCCCGGGGGACGCCCAGCGCTGCTGCGAGCTGCCGTACCGGCTCATGACGTCATCCAGCGCCGCCTTGGTGGCGGCGTTGCGCTGCTGCCGCGACGCCGCGGCCGCCTCCGCGCGCGCCAGCGCCTGGTCCCGCTCCTGCCGCAGCTGCTGCAGCTGCTGCGCCTGCTTCATGGCCTCCACACGTGCTGCGATCTCTGCCTCCTTGGCAGCTAGGAGCTCCTCCTGGGGCACAAGCAGCGGGTGCAAAGTCAGCTGTGTGCAGCTTGTGGAAGGAGGTGTGTGCGGGGCTACGTTTGCTTCACACATCCCTTGTCAACGGCGCACTGAAGGGACCCAAGTGAGGCTACTGCGGTGCTTCCTGATTGCGCGGAGCATACCATGTGGGTGTCGTCGGAGGCAGAAGCCGGCAGGCTGTCCTCTGCACGCAGCCGCCCACCGCTGCGATTGCTGGCGACAGCCCCAGCACTCTGGCGCGATGCCCTGGTGCCTCCAGCGCTTCCCTGGTCGGAGAACTTGACCCTTGCGCTGCCAGCCGCTGTGCCGCCTGTCTTGCTGCTGGCAAGACTTGTCATGCTGGGTTGCGCACTCAGGTTGTGCTGTGACGACTGGCCCCTGGCGCTCCTCGCCTGGCTGCAAGGCAGGTAGCGAGGTTGTACAGTTTGTTGTTGGTTAGCAGGGGAGAGTACAATGATCAGCTATGAGACGGCAGGCCAGCGACACGCACATACGGGTACTATGGCGGGTATGAACCCAATCCTCACCTGACGTTGCTGCCAGGCAACTTGGACAGGCGCTCCTGCATGTTGTTGTGGTAGGTCCCAACCAGGTTCTGCACCTGGCTTGGAGCCAAGCCGTGGTGCTGGTCGTTCGCCCGTGCAGTCCGTGCTCTGCCTCGAGCTTGCGGGGAAACAGAGCCGCTGCGGGCCCTGCAGTACACGTGCAGCAGTAAAACCACCACAGTGTAAGCCAAATAATAGGCCAAGTAACTATAAGAGCCTTGCGTAGCTAGCCAATTTCAAGCTGCTGGCTGTACGGGTACCGCACCTGTATGCGAGGTGCTGCGGCAGGTTTGGGAGGGCCCCGTCAGGAGGGGCCGAGGTGAAGGGAGGACCCAGGGCGGCCTGCTGCACCTGGCTCAGCAGGAGGGCTGCATACTGGTTCCGGTTGCGCTTGAAGACCGTATGGCTTGTCTGCGATGTTGGCCGTAAATGTTGTTTCAGGACTCCTTGGCGAGCAATCTTTACTCTCAGGCCCTGGTGTCCCTCCTCAGGGCCTCCTTTTTCACAGGCAGCAGCCAGGAGTGCCCAGTGTGCAACACCCTCGTGGTCACCCGTTGCTTACTGGCTCTCGGAGCTTCCCTATCCATGCCTTGATGCGAAGTTGCACGGGACGAGGCTGGCTGAGCGCCAGAACTGTTATCTGGCTGAGCACCTGCAGCGACCATGGTGCGCCCAGGGTGTTGCCATCCCATCCTTGGCCATCTTTATGCATTACTCATGAATTGAAAACGTAAGTAACTGCTTACTGTACCTGCTCAAACTGTGCGTCCAGCGCCTCGGCGGTCTCCGCCATCCTCGACGAGTTTAGTATTGTTGCCGCAAAAGACGCGAATGTCTATGACAAGAGTGTCATTTTGCTGCTTGTTACAGAGCTATCAGCTTGAGCTCTTTGTGGCGGTCAACGCGAGAGTCAAAGTGTGCGGCGAACATCCACAAGCCCGCGAGGTATACTATCTACGTCGTACTACACACTCAAAGACTACTGTAGATGTGGATGGCAACTTGCCGGTGATGTTTCCTTGGTCTCGGCTGCCCCCCATGCACAGCAGACCGTACACCCGAGGGTACTGCCCTGGCTTTAGTACACCTTGTGCGCATACTGTCACGGAGGCGCACAAAACTGTGATAGCACACAACTGTGATAGCACAGGGGAGCACTGTGTCCCTGTCCAGCTGCTGCAACCCGACTGCAACAGGGGATGTGCACCGACCCTGATGTGCACCGACCTGGGCCTGCCTGGACCAAGGACAGCAAAGCCAAGGAGGAGCTATGGCCGCACACGGACACAATGGAGCGGGGACAGATAGGCTGTAGGGGTCGTAATTGTGGTGTCGCTGATAGGTGGAGAGCTGCAACCCACCTCCCGTACACAACGAAATAACTTGCCGCAGACCCGCTGTGCCGTTCTCCTGACAAGAGGCAAGCTAGCGTGACTTCGGGCTGCGGATGTGGGTCCTGAGTCACGCAGCCAGTGCCCGCACGCAACACCCTATGTGTATACACACGGGTTGTTGTGTCTTAGAGCGTGCCTGCCTGGTGGCCACCAAGCAGGCGCACGTCTCAGCAACGGAATGGTTCCGTCCTAGCACCCTAAGGTGGCATGTGCGTAGCATCTCGCACCGGCGACCGGCACGGACCGAACGACAAGCCGTCCTGTCAGATGATTGCTGCCTGTCGGTCCCTGTTTCATGGGCCTTCCGTCGTGCGTCATGTCCATGTCCCTTGTCATTTACTTTCTTACCTAATGGCTTCTTGGTGAAGTGTTGGGAGATTGACAAGGGATTGGTGCAAATGTACCGGTGTGCAAGCCCTGTTTCTTATGGGTGCAGCGGGCGGGGATAGCATGGCAACAGGAGCGGGTGAAGGAGCTGGCTGCAGCAAGCGACAAAAAAATAACGACCGAGCACTGACAATCCATAAAGATGCTCATGTCCGTCATTACAGCCGCAAAATCAAATGGCAGGTTGCTTCCCGTGTATGCATGGCAGGCAGGTGCATGCAGCTGGCTTGGGATGTAGCAACCGTTTGCCGCGAGAATGCCTTCTGTTCTCCTAATGCCACAACGCCCCGCCGCGTCCCTTCAGACCTGTTACTGATCCCCACAACAGAGGATACACAACGGATGTGGAAGGTTGACCCTGCGCTAATGCCATCTTGAGCTAATGTGAGCTGCCCTCATATGACGCTCAGCCCCGCGGCGCTGCAGCAGCGCGAAAATGCTGTCACCAATATCGTTCAGCTTGCAACAGCGCTCGACCTGTGTCAGAGCAACAGCGGCCTTGCCGGTGCCACTCCGCGCCAGATAGCACAGCTGCACCGCTCGCTGACGGTGCTGCGAGTTCCTGCCTTGGACGAACCCGGAAGTCATACGGTGGTTCGGGTAAATGCATCCCTATTGGCGTCCTCGGCGTCTCGCGCTGCCTTGGTGCAGCTCTTCTTATCCGCCTTGGGCGTCCTCGCGCCCCCGGGAGCGCTGGCAGTTGCAAATGCTAGCGGCAGCAGGCAGCAGCAGATGACAGGCAACAGCAGCGGCAGCGTAGTGGAGGACGACATGCTCACAAGCCGCGGTTTCGGCTCCGGAACAGCCGCGGCCGACGCAGCGGACCCCCCAGCGCCAGCCATCGGACCCACACGCCCCCGGCAAAACCAGTACACATCCGTCCTCATAGGCTGCGCGCACGTCCTCTGGGCAAACACTTTTCACGAGTTTATGCTGTTGGAAGGCGGCGCTGCATGCAGGACAAGGGAGTGGGTCACAACCTGCGAGGCGCTCCTCAGCGCGGGCGCCATGGCCGCCGCTGCACGCCTGTTCGTAACCGACAACCGCCGCCCGGCAACCAACAAGCTGCTCTCGCCGCTCCAGTACTTGGAGCTCTCACAGTTCCTGACCCTGCTGTTTGGCTACGCGTTTTTCGACAAGGGTCTGGGGGCCCAGGTGCTGCCCGCAGTTGCTGGCTGCTACCTCACGGAGCACAGGGTGCCGACCGTGCTGTGGCGCGTGCGGGCGGAGAGCCTCCCGCCGGCAAAGGGCCGGAAGGGCACCGGCGACAGCAGCGACCCAGCCTCCCAGTCCGGAGCGTCTCAAGCTGCAACCAACATGCAGGACAGCTTCAACAGGGCGTTAGCAAACCTGATGTTGTTCACGAGCGGTGATGCTACTGCTACTCCAACAGGCACCAGCTACTGCACCTGGCGTGCCCCTCACCCCAGCCTGCCCGGTGCGGCACCTCAGCTGCTGTCCGGCCGCCGCCTGCAGTACTTTGCTGCCGTACAAGCCGTGTCGCAGCTGTA
>VFQN01002594.1_pt1 | contig 27523 bp, 16 predicted proteins | sample 3512371 | NCBI WGS metagenome assembly VFQN01 (sample SAMN10412370, study PRJNA504923) | tailings metagenome | isolation source: Replicate 2 from Balatoc abandoned mine | place: Philippines: Itogon, Benguet | collected 2017-08-28
GCCGTTGTATCGAGAGCTGATTCGCACTCCATCGCTGTAGAGCGTTGGAGATAAGCCCATCTCTACCTGCAAAGTCGTTGGTTTTTTTGTGTTGAACATCTTGAAAGCTGTTTCGTCATTATTACTCACGCAATAAACGGTTATCCTTTTTCATTTATATTGAGACAATTATCACAGGATGGGATGCATCATCTCATATAGTAATAGTGAAGGAGAATCACCCACTATCAAGAAGACTCTCTCCGTGCAGTTATTAAGAAGAAGTAATACTGTAACCTCTGATGGGAGCCAAAAGCCTTCCGATGTGGAAAGATTTGACGATTACATTCGAAGACCTGTAATGATCTTCAAGAGAAGATCTTCTTTACAGCGAAAGAAAGAATTAGAATCCTACACTAACCTCTTTACCAATAACCCCTAACAATCAAATTTTGAAACATCAAGTAGAGAGTTTTCTGATTTCTTGATAAATTCTTGGATTAAACATCTTTCTGTCTCTTGCAGCCTCGAAAGAATGACGAAGATCAAGATGAAGAATTACTTCAACAACAAGTGTATAATAATACCCTTCGACAAGCCTTTGATCAACTTATCCGTAGAACCCTTGGAGAGAAGATGCTCGTCGTCGACGAATTATACCACACAATCTTCTCAGAGTATGACCTCGACCTGACGAATGACGGACACAACAAAGTCGCTTCTTTGAATCAACTAAAAACTCGTCGATCTCCCTCTGCTATAGTCAAAAGCAAAGATATCAAAGCTATTCCTAACCCTTACCTCTCGATTCATCTATTGAAGGATTGGTTGTTATTAATTTTCTGGTCTTTATTTCTCGAACATCGAATACTTCCCTCTCCTCCTCCTCCTCCAGTCTCTTCCAACAAGTTTTCCTCTTTATTCTTTAGTATTCCATCTTCCAAGAAATTTATTATCAATGTTCATAAAGAACAAACTCCAGTCCTTCCTTTTGATCCATTGCCTCTGGAAAACAGCTCTAAAAGGAAGCCATCGCCCGAGACGACCTCGAGAAGTAAGTGGATATTTCCTCGCTTTAAGTCGGAGAAGATCGCCATTACCACTGAAAGGTTATCAAACACAACGGTGGTGCCAGAAAAGAATTATGACTTGACATCAAGAGAAATAAGAAAGAAACACGCCTTGTTAAAATACTCTGATGTTGTTGGTGTCAATGCTAAATTGAATGAATCAGAATTTATAAAATATGTTCTGACAGGTTCTTGGTGGAATCCCGGAACCTTCTTCACATCATTGGAGCGACTAAGTCTCGCTATATGTATTTTTTCAGTGGATAAAAATGGAACATACTTCCCACACGTCTATGTGAATAAGTGTTGGGAAAGTATGACGGGATATCCTCGTGAAGACATGTTAGGAGATGACATCACCTTTCTCATGGGTAACAACACAGAAGAATCTCAATCCCGTCGATTAGGATCGTGTATGAAACATGGATTGCGATTAAAGATTGGGATTAATCTTGTCAAAGCTGATCGTAATGATATGTATTGTTTATTGTCGATGATCCCTATATTTGATATGAAGAAGAATTATAAGTTTATTGTGATGAAGTTATATGATGTTGAAGGATCTAGTGCAACTATATGCGATCTTAAATATTCTGATGAAGTTTTAGTAATGATCGCCCTTGCATTAAGAAGCTTTTAATCAATTATATATCTTAGATCATGTAGTTCCTCTTCTTTTGTAAAAGTCTTTTGTACATTAATTTCATTATTTTGTTTTAATTGCTTGTTGTTTGTCACAGTCTTTCTTTCGTTCTTCCTTTCTTTTTTTATCCTTTTTATGGTTTATTTATTTTGTCTTGGTTTAATATTGATTCAGTTGTTTTAGATTCTCCTTCTAATTTGTTTTTTGTTTTGCCCTTCAGATCTGATTTTTGGCACGTAGCAAGTAGAGTGTATAAAAGAAATCTTTTCTTGTTGGCTTGTATGTAGTCTATTCAAGGGGATTGCTCTCTCTAGATTATTTGTTGTAAGTTTGAAAGATCCAATAAATTAACTTCCTTCTCTCTATTTGACGCTGCATCTGCTGAGAAGGGATTAAGACAGCGTCAGTGAATATCATAATATTATACTATAATATATACGACTATTAATTAATATGAGATAATGCAGTCTTTGATCATTCTTAGATCTATTAAGCCCGCTAACAGAAGTAATTTCACTCAGCCTATTAGATTGCAGTTTTTCTGGGAAAATGAAACAAGTTCTTTTGACAGAGAGTATGAGGTTAGCTTACCTACTGCTATCCTCCTACCACATCACAACATACTTGATGGAAAACTTTCCATTAAAGTTCATCAACCAATAACCTTCCATATAACAAAGAAGGAGAATGATGTTGTATTGATTGATTTCAATTTTCAACAACAGAAAATCATTCGCGCCCCTCCACCCAATCTAGCATCCTCACAAAGCATAGATATCTCTATGATTGTATTCTTCATCATTCTGATACTTTTAAGAAGAAAGAAATTTCACTCAATATTAATGAAAATGAAAAATGAAGTCTATGGAAGACTCAAACAATAACAAAAACAAAGCAGCCGATAATAAACTCTATGAAGAAATTCACATTCTTATGAAATTATAATTATTATTTCTATTGGAAAACAGTGACAAGGCTGTATTATTCTTCCTTCATGTTTCTTTCTGTTTGTCGTCGGATCGAATTATTGCCATTGCATCATTCTGACTCCATTTCAATGCTTGTGAATCAAAGACAGGTTGAGGTAAATGAGTTAAAGAGAAGGATCGAGTAGGTAATTGTGTACTCACTTGCTCATCATTGACTTGTGGAGTTGTCTGTGTTTCTTCGTTATTACTTTCTTCGAATTGATCAATGTCAATCAATTCGACTGTATCACTCTCCCTGGCAGCGATATTAGCATCGTTCTGGAAGTATTTCTCAGCTTCCGCCATCTCCTCTAACAGATCCTCTTTACGTTCAACTGCTGCGTTCGCACTAGACGAACCAATACTATCCAATGCATTCTGCAGCTCTTGAATGACTTCTTGCTCTAATTCCTGTAGAGACATCGTCGATTCATTGTCAACACTCTTCGATTTCTCTTGTCTGAACTTCGCTTCCTGTTCCTTCAGCTGTTGCTCAAGCTCTAAGATAGAATCTAAATTATCAAAACGATGATTGGTAAAGAATTTCACATGTGAATTAATAAAATCATAAGTAGATTCAATAGTTTCTTCTGGTCTACGAGTGAAATGACGTCCTTGTATAATACTATACTGAATATTACCATAAATACTTAATAATAAAGTAGGAGACTTCCCACCTTCTCCCCCTTCTTCTTCTTTCTTTCCTTTAACTTGAAAATGATCATTTTTCCATAATTTTGCTAACTTTTCACCATGTTGTATGGGTATATAATCATCATTATCTGCAGATAAGATACAACAAGGGAAATAATTAATACTAGAGATTAATTCAATAGGTTTAATTGAGAAAACATTAAAACCATTTAATCGTTTAGCAATATTTTTCATAATCATTTTAATTACAAAATAAATAATTGATTTTGTGACATAATATCCTTTTGAATGCATTTTCTCGATACCATTTCTTATCATATCTTCTACAGATATAAACGGTGAATCTAATATGACACATTTTGTAAATTGTAATATTTGTAATCTTTGCTTAATATCTTGTTCAATTTCTTCGGGAGAAAGTCCTGGGAAGAGACTATCTGGTGTTGCGAACTCTGCTGGTGTTGCAGGTGTCTTTGGTGTGGTTGTTGACTTTCTAGAGAAAGGCCATCGACTCTTCTTCGGCGTTACCTCCGTAGATACGGTAGCTGCAGCTTTTATGGATTCTACTTTCCATTTATGATATTGAAGCTGTTGTTTGGTTAGGCGAGAGAGGAGCATGATGACGAGGGCGGTGGACATGCCGCGAGCCCAGAAGATCATACTCATAGAATTCTCTCCAACTGTTGCTTGGAGATAGTTTACAACATTCTCTATATCAACATCGATTTTTTCGTGCATCGATCCATCACTTTTCCCACATCCTGCGTAGTCAAAGGAGAAGACATCGCACTTCAACTGCTTCGCTAGTGGGAGCACTTCCACCGCCTCATTGAGTGCCCTTTGGTTCGTTGGGAGGTAAATTATACATAATCTATTCTTATCCGAAGAATCAGAAGGTGTGTTGTTATTTTTCTGTGGGTCTGGTTCAGGTGGTCCCTCATACCTCCAATAACAGCAGTGAATGCGATTACTCAGAGAAAGAAGATCAAATTCACGAATTTTCCATAAATTATTATCTAATTCATTAGAAAATTTTGGTTTTAAATCATCTGGGCCATAATTAATTGGTGGAGGATGAATTAAAGTATCACAAAATTTATTATAAGTTCTATAAACAAGTTGGAAAACACTTTCATTCTTTGGACCATATTGTTCTTCATACATTTTAATTAATTCATCATCTTTTGAACATACATCTAAATCATTTCCCATTTTAAAACAATTTTTTTCCTTATCCTAATTCAATAATGAGTTAATTCAACTTGTAATCTAACAATGTGATAATCTTTCTCTCCTCCCTTCTACCCTCTGCATCATTGCATAATTTTACAGCACTAGCGCTTTCTTTGTGAAACCTATGTGTTGTTTACCTTGTTTCATACCGCTGATTGTGTGAGGTGAAGTTCGATAAGTTGATGAGTCAAGGAACTTTCTTTGGCTTGTGAGAAAGATTATATATAAATGCAATGATTGAAACCTCGTTAGATGTTATAGGGAGATTTCGGAATGTTCAGCTTCAGAATGAATATCTTCAGTATTGTATGGGGCAAAGATCAAAATTATCTTATCCAATAATTACCTTGATGATTCTCGCATGGGCGATTGCTGAAACAATTGCTTCAACTTGGCTTTATAAAGAAGGTTTGGTAGGTCATGATCGAGAGGAAATTGAATGTTTTGGCATCATTTCATTAATTCTCTCACTCGTTGGTCTCGGGACATGTTCCTTCCTCTGCTACTCCTCAATTCGTGGAAGATCAGATGATACCCTTCTTCCTTCTTACTTACAAGTAGTTTTTGTAGTTTCAATTAGTTTACTTTTCATCTTAAAGACCATAAAACAAATTCACCTTGGATCACCGCCTTGTCTCCCAACACAACTCAACCTACAGAAGCTCATTACTGATAGTTTACCATCGAATATTCCTCTTGCTCAGTTGGAAATGATCGATAATCTCCTTGCTATAGCGAATTTACCTCCTCAATGTCCACCAGATAACAGCATCGTCTCTCTGATCTCTTATGAGATGATTTTAGTCATGAGCTTCTGTCCCCAAATTTTAATGGCAATCCTTTTTGAACCTCGGTTATACCTTCTGTTAGGTTTCCATTTTCCAACCGCCGTTTTAGTTTGTTACTCCATTTATTCCTCTTATTATGCTCTCGTGCCTGTTTCCATCGCTTTTATCATCATCGCCTTCCTTCTAGCAGATTTACACTATCAAAGAATACAAGGCTTTCTCGATCAAAGAAAAATGAAGCAGCTATTAGGTGAAAACGAAAAGAATGCTGATATTAATCATGCGACAGAGATGAGACACATGATCGGGAACGTTGCTCATGATCTAAAGACGGTAAGCCACCAATAATACTTTTGACATTTTTCCCCTCCTTACCTTTCTTTCAATGTTAGCCTCTTGCTTCCTTCATAAATGGTTTGGATCTCATCAAAGATATAATCCTAACAGCTCAAGACAGAGCGGAGAAGGAAACTCAGTGTAGTTCAGAGATCTTAGGAGAGTGTTGTTCGTCTATCAACTCCTGTCTCTTGAATATTCGCAATACCAACTCTTTCATGCTCATGACTATTAATCGTTGCATCGATTATACTAAAGCGAGTAAAGGTATGAAGTTAGTCCCGAAGTATGAGACAGTGGATCTCAGAGAGGCGTTGCAGTTTCCCATCGAATGTATGAGCAATATTCAAGAGAGAATAGGTATTACAGTAGAACCATTATCAAAGGAGATTTGTAGCCATATTATTACTGATAAACAATGGCTGCAAGAGAATCTGTTATGCCTACTCTCCAATGCTGTGAAGTATTGTAATGCAGGGAATGTGACAATCTCTGCTTCATTAGTCACTGAGACAACGATGCCAATTGCCAAACCAGAGATCCTATCGAAGCAATCGACGATTAACATGAATAAAATCCTTCCAGTTATGTCCACTGATAGCAATGATACAGCATCTGTCTCTACTACTAGTCTGATGTTTGAGATCGAAGATACTGGGATAGGCCTCTCCGAAGAAGCGATGGAAAACCTGTTTAATCCTTTCAAACAAGCTCAGAGACTTGCAGGAGGGACAGGATTAGGTCTCTACAGCTTAGCAAAGAGAATGGAAGCATTGAAAGGAAATTATGGAGTGAAACAAAGCATGCAAGGATCTTTATTCTGGTTTGCGATTCCATATCGTCCTGATTCTGTTCTTTCAGCAGCTCTTCGAGATCCATCACTACAAGAACCATCAAGATCGTGCAAACGAACTAAATCTGAATCGCCGCGTTCAGCGAAGTCTTTAGAGATTCTCGTAGTGGATGATGCTCCCTCTATTCTCAAGATGTCTTCCATGTTACTGAAGAGACAAGGCCATAAGATAAGCACTGCTGGAATGGACAAATAGCTCTGAAAAGTATTGAGGAAAAATGGCGAGGAAGTGGAAGAGGATATGATTTAGTTCTCATGGATCTTCAGTTGCCTGTGATGGATGGATTAGAGGCAACCAGGCGATTGCGTCAGATGGAACTGGAAGGTAGAGACTGGATGGTGTGGAACGAATTACATGGAAACCAGACTTGTCATCAAGTGATTATTGGTCTCACGGCTAATTCGGATCATGATACAATGAGTGATGCCTATCAGGCAGGTGTTGATGAATTCTTCGGAAAACCTTTCTCTTTAGAAACCTTTAATAAAACTATTGCAAAGTTTTTCTCTGTTTCAAATGTCTAATATGTATAATGGTATTGTATGAGCGGTGTGTGGTAGTATTATTCGTATTGAGACGAAAGAAATCCTTCTTTCTTTCTTCTTTCATCCTTCATCGCTCTGTTGTTGTTGTCGTTTGCTTTGTTGCGATTTTTTCATTTTTTTTTCTCATTTCTTTTTGTTTTCTTTCCTTTTCATAGAGGCTGTTCAATGCTGTTACATGCAAATATGCCGTTGTTATTTGAGTTGAATGGTATTATCATCTTCTTCAAGCTGTTTCCTTCTTATGTAAACTATGTTCACTCTTCTCTAATGGTAGTAATCGGATAAAATAATTACCAAGTCTAACAAATAAATTTACTTCTACACATCTATATTATATTTTTCATCATCTTTTGAAATGAGCTTCAAGTCTTATCTCAGAGGGGATGTTATCACTATTATTCGTACAAATAGCATGGATCAAAAGCTCTGACATCATTGAATGATAGAGCAATCCTCTTGCTCCTAAACCTGAGAAGATCCATAAATTTGAGTAATTCGGATGTGATCCAAGAATTGGCAATCGTCCATAGTTTGTTCGTTGAGTCACGAGTCGCAACCCAGCCTTTGTTCCGAGAATCTTCTCTTTCTTTAGATCTGGGTAAATTCTTAAGAGCTTAGGAAGAAGATTCTCCGAAAGCCCGTCAATTGAATACTCAGGTAGGATTGGTTGCTCTCCTGTCTGCGGAAGGTGGTCGTGTGTGGCGCCTGCGACGATCGTTGGACTTCCTGTGTCATCAATCTTTGGTACAATATACTCACCACTCAAAAGAGCTTGAGAAAGAGGGTTCTCGCCATTATTGCTAAATATCATATTACTACCAGCTACGTATTTAATACTGAGTGGTGGCAATGTTTGTTTGGGTAGCTGTGAAAGAAGGTGAGGTGTTTGACTTCCAGCACAGAGAATCACCGCATCGTACTCAGAAACGAGCTCTGATAGGTTCGTAATGTTCTGATGTATCCACTGACTGTTCTGATTTGTTAGTTGAACCGCTTTCCACAGGCTTTGTAGATATCGTGGCGAGTCGATAATTATCGCTTCTTTGAATTTGTATGCTGTAATGATCCCTGACATACTATCACCATAGATTTCTCTCATTTCACTCTCAGATAGCCTTTGAATCCAATCTTTCATACTTTCATAAGACTTCCTCCAAAGAATATCATCACTATCTTTCGTGATGGGTCTAATGAGAGGTGTTTTCCGAGCTATGAATGGCATTCCTGATATTCTCTCGACATCCTCGAACAATTTCTTCGATGATAGGTAACTCTTCAACCCATTCCATAAAAAGGCTCCTTTAGGAGATAATGGGTGCATTAAGCCCCCAGCAGCGGAAGAAGCTGGAGCTTCGCCTGCAGGAAAAGCGTCGAAAAGATGAATAACCGTTGCCCCAAGCTGGGCAAACTGATAAGCTGAACTTAATCCAGCGAATCCACCCCCAATAATAGCAACTTTCTTATTCATAGGTTGAAGAGAAACTGACACTCTAATCCACACTATACTCCAAAGAAAGACGAATAAAAGTCTTCCCACTCTTTTCATAATAAATGATTGTGAGAATGACGTTACGCAATTGTTTAAATTTGTAGTTAGTCCTTTGCGTAATTATATCGATATGTATATAAGGAAATGTTTAAATGAAAGTTTTAAACATTTCACTAAACGGCTCTTTGTTTATTTTTCTTCTTCCTCAACAAAACTTTAAGAAACGAAAGAATAAGCAAGGAAAGGTTACTTGAAACAGAGACAATTAAGAGGTGAAAATGTTTAATCGAGGATATGTACAAGTTAATAAAAATGAAGATCATCTTGGAGATGAAGAGGCTAATATAAATCCCATGATGAACGTGGAACTGACTCCATCTGATTCTAAGAAACCTGCTGAAAATACGAATGGTTTTCGAATCAAAGTACTCTACAAAGAGAGAACATATGAATTAAATGACCTTACTCCAACGACGACCATCATGGAGTTGAAGAGGCGGATTGAGGCAATCACTGAAGTGCCTGTTCTTAGGCAACGATTAATAGCCACTGGGAAACCTTTAAAACCTGATGAAAAAACTTTAGAATTTTTCAAAATTATTGAAAACACATCAGTCCATCTCTTTCCCATTCCCGAAGCGACGGCTGCTCCTGTTGTTGCTACTCCTACTGCCACTAACGCCACGCCCACCGCCGACATCGTCAATACCTACAACAACGCTTGGTTGACCCCACCTAATAACGGTCCATCCTTTCCAGCATTTCGTAGCATGTACTACGACATGGCCATGGAGCAGTCAGTGAGAGAAGTGAAGCTGTGGTGCTTCATCCTCGTCTCTCTTTCAGCGATGGAACTTCTCTTAAACTTCAATTACCTTACCGCTACTGGTAAAATTGGTCATGGTACATTAGATTCTATACTTTTTGTGTTTGATACTATCTGTAGTATTGGAGGAGTGTGGGTTGGCACGATGGGAATGAAATCGTTGAGAACGATGGATATTGCTGATATTCGCAAATATGTTCAATGGCTAGGGATACTAGCAGTAGGGTGTATCATCCTAAGAATTTTATGGGTCGCTGATGTGATAGAACAAGTAAAAGAGGCGGTTAAGGAGAGCAAAGAGAATAATGCGAACGGTGATTCCAATGCTACCGATGATCCTAAGCAACAGCAACAATTAGATGATCGCGCTGTTGTTACGTTTGGAGTTCAAGTAAGTTAGATATCCCTTTTTAACCTCTTCGTCTTATTTGTGGTGATTTCGTAGGCTTTCATCGTCGCTACTATTTGTATCGGAGCATGGATATCATGTTTTCGTCGCGCGATTAGGTTTCATCTTACGGTCATGAGCCAACCAACCAATGAACAACAACAACAACCTGGTACATCAGCTACTGTCAATACTGCGGGAGAAAATATTCCCACAGCACAAGCAAGTGAGTGATGGTTCGCTTTCTTTACTCATTCTAACTCTTTCCTTTACGTAGCAAATGCATCAACAGTTCACAATCCTATGACGGTTGTATAGAGAATAGAAATAGTAAATGTTTGTCATTATTTAAGATCGTAGGAACACTGTGAAGATTATTGCCTATCATCATCACATGAACGCAGCATCATTCATTCACTTATAGCTTTGAGGATGCATTCATTGGTATTGATTGTAAATAATTTAAATCTCCTTTAATGCGTTAGTTCTCAATTCAAATATTCGCACCATTTCTTTTTATTGTCCAGGAATGACGTAGATATGGAAGGTGCAGTCGTAGTTGAATCCTGCTCTCTCGAGAGTTACCCCAGTGTCTTTTATAAAATGACGTGGTTCTAAGTGAAAATGTGGATGAGACAGTCTCTTGTCGCGAATTAATCGCTTCTTAATAACCTCTAAGACCGCTATCACTGTGGTGTTGCAGCAATCAACGAACACTCTCGAGCGATGAATGGCAGAATTGAGATAACATACTACACAGGTCACCTCAATGTGTGTCTCATTTAACAACTCAATGGAGATCGATTTGAAAATATCTACCAAAGAGAGTGTTGGCGTCCAGTCTATGGGATGAATCGGATAAAAACCTTGTGAATCAAAGACCTTAGGTATCGAATGACAGTTATGGCGAATAATCTCAATCAAAGGCGGTTGATAGGGGTAGCTTGAAGGTAAAGTGATCTTTGCTTCAAAATCTACTAACTTAGCAATTAAAAACCTTCGTATTGATCGCAGAATCTTCTTAGGCAGCTGTCCTAGAGTCATCGATCGATTAACCTGATGTTGAGGCAACAGACAACACAGAAAACTGTAAAAGCTCTTCAATTCATTCGATCTATCGTGAATTAGAGAGGGCCATGAGCAATGAAAACGAGCTTCAATCAAGGCAGAATCAGTAATAAAGATTGGAAAGATCATTCTAAATTCTTCTTGTCTTAAGATCCGATTCTTTATCTCCGCATGAAATCTTGTAAGACAAGTTTTTGAAGGCTTTGCTTCTTCTAATTCATTAAAACCTGTCATATTAGGATCAAGTGACTGCAATGATAGGAGATAAATCTCAAATAATCGTTCTGATTAGATTGTTTGAAGTGGCGAATCTTTCACTGACTCAAGAAATTTGAATTTATTTTCTAAATTAGGCGCTGCTTCACTTCCTAATTGTTATATGGTAGGTGATAAAACACTCTTTTCGATCTCTTTAGACTACTGTACATATTTAATGTAGAAACTGCGCTAAATTACTTAAAATTGATGTCTTCAATTGATTAGATTGAATTAATTGGAAATCTTCTTTGTAGTTTTCTGGAATTGGGAAATCAGGGAATTTATTTATTGCGTAAGAGAGAAGCTGAAACACATATCGTTGATGGAACTCATCTAAACATGACAAAACGATTCGTTCCATTTCCTCCAACACAATAGAATCTTTGATTTCTAATGAAGGCGAAAGACTGGGTGAAGAAGAACTGCAACTTTTGTAGGCAGGGATATAACGAATGATAAATGCTTCCTTCATGTGTTGAAGAAGTAAAACAGCCGCAGCTATTCTTTCTTTGTCTTCAACCAGCGCTATTTCAGTTTCTGGTTTCAAGATGATTGATAAAAGCTTTTCTGTTACTTCACACTTTGATTCAATCAACTCAGACCACATTTTCAGCTGCAATCGTCTCGTTGCTAAGCTTGCTGCTTGAAATTCTCGCTTGCTCTTTGATGCTTTATGCATTCTTAATTGAATAATCACAGAAGGCGAATTTGCAATCGAGCATGGATAGATATCTGAAAGCCTTGACCACAGATAGTAATCTTCGATTACATCTACATAATCCTTATCCTCACAGCTCCCAATACTTTGATAGCCTCCACACTTCAATACAACTGACTTCCGAAACATGACACTTGGATGCAAGACAGGACAATGAAAAAACGAAGAAAACTGAACTAAAACTGGGTGTGTTTGCATGGTAATACAGCTATTTCCACTATCATCAGATGAATCATCCGATATTCGTTGTGCCTGACCTCCTAGAACTGCAATATGCGGATTATCGATGAGATAAGAAACTTGTCTCTGAAGTCTGCCTTCAATGCAACAATCATCAATATCAAGCCTAGCAATAAATTCTGTGTTTGAATGGCCTATGGCAAGATCTAATGCGTAAGGTAGGCCTTTGTGGTCGCTGTCCAGTATAGTCAACTCAGCTTGCCTCTCTTCGATAGAATATGAAGATAAGATCAAAGGGGTTCGGTCATTGGAGCCATCGTTCACAACGATGACATTGAACAAACATCCTTGGTCGTTATTGAACAAAGAATTGAGACAGGATTCAATGTACTTTTCTCCATTGTACACAGGTATGATCACAGTAACCTAAAGAAAGATTTAAGGCCTCTCTTCTCTGATCTATGACATAATCGCTTACCTTCGCGGTAGCTATCGGTTTTTCAATTGCTGAAACCATCTTTCGTTGCTGAAAGAAAAGATCACCAATGTGCACACTCAGATAATCCTTGTTTGAATATCTTGTGAGATCATAGTTGATGGATTCATCAATCGTCATGTCTAACTCAGAGAGCTTAATAATCCGAAGTAAACTGCGATTCATATAATCTACACTTCCAATTGACAGATCACTAGAATGGTTGTAAATTGGAACCTCATATGTTGTTTGAACTTGATTGACGGTGACAACAGTGAGAACGGGTTGAGCCAAGCAAAGGATGGAATCATATCTCTTCCAAAGCGAACTTTCCCTCCAAAAGATAGCATTTCCAAATACTTCCAAATTGTTTGGATTGGTAAAGGTAGATTCCTTAGAGACATTTCCATTATTTGGATCGCAACGATAAGAGAGAACGTGGCGAACATCGTCAGTACGATAGATGGAGCCACAAAGATCAAAAGGATAGCGCCAATCAGATTTACCAACTGCTAACTCCCACTTGAGCCCAAGAACTTTGTAAAATTGTTTGGTCTTTGACTGTGAAGTGATGCAGTTTAAAGGTGGTGGGAAACATGTTTTACCGCTGGAATGACTGAAGCGAATTCCTGGATGCAACTTACAGTGCACTGTAAAACAGCGCTCATCTAACGAAACAAAAACCACAAAAGGAATGTTAATCTAGAAAATAAAAGTCTCTGAAGGAAAATACCTGTCGTTAGAACTGATGCCGCTTCTCTAGAACAATAAAGAGTAAGAGCTGTAGAAGGCTTTTAGTGGAGGTGGTACCTGTAATCAAATGGAGCTATAAATATCAAATCATCTACGCAAAACATTAAGTGAGAAACCGAGGGTTGTTGAGAGTAATGACTGGTGATATTAAGAAGATCTAGAGAAAAATCAACTTCCTCTTTTGCAACAACATCTCGGTGCAATTTGAACACTTGATCATACTCATCCTTATATTTACCACTAACATATAGTATAATCACATTCGTCGGAGCAACTATGAAATATCTTTGAATTGATAGAAGAAGTTGATGAAGTTGGTAAGGACGTTCCTTTGAAAAGATTATAACTGAGAATCCTAATGGGTTTAATTTTCCTCTTTGAGGTTCAACAGCTTTACTGTCATGAACTGTCTTAGTTGGCACAGTAGAGCCCTTCCCCGCCTCTGCAAATTGCAAAATATTTGCTAATATCTTATCCATTATCCATATATCATTCGGAAAATCGACTCGCAGCGCATAATTATGAAAAGTTTATATTGTTCATTCCTGTCTATTGCACTCAATACTTACCCTGACTTCTATTCTGGCAAACAAAAGAAAAACAAGAATAAAATTTGAAATATTGTTTAATCAAGTAATAGCAATGACAAACGTAGAAATAATCAACGTAAGATTTAATTAAACAATAAAATTGAGTTGACTTCTTATTTGGGGATGTATGTTACACGAAAGTAAGGAGAGCAACGAAATTCCTCGGCTTATTGCTTTCGTCTTAGATAAGGAGTGGAGTAGTTTCAACTCTGTTGGGGTCTGGGATCTCTAATAATCAGAGATCACAGCGAACTCGCCGAAAATATAATAATGGTTTCTTCATGAAAGGATTCAATCAGATCGGAGTAGACTCCATTAGCTCTTCTGCTCTAACTCTTCTTGGATTTGAGATTGCTTAACAACATAATACCCTTGATGATGAGGCATCGAATCATAATGTCTTTCAAGATCCTTCGCTTCCCATAATGTGATTTTCTGTTTCACTAAGAATCGGCAGCCGTGCGTATCAACTCGAATTAAAGCATAAAGCTCCAAACCACCTTCTGTAATACTCTTTTTTATTGAAAATTTGCGAAGTTGTGAAAATAATAGCATCATGTGTGTGCGAAAGTGTGCTTTGTTTTAATAATTTACGCTTCATCGAGTAACCTCTCCTATAAATATTTATATTTTTTATTTACAATAAACACAACATAGATCATCTCATTTAGGTCGATTTTTTTGCTGATGAGAGTGTATAGTTAATAACTTTCGGATTTTTCAGCATAGAGAGGTGAGGATTCTTCTTTTCCTTCCTCTCCTTGTCTATCCTAGCTTTATCTTTCTTTACTCGCTCATCAAGAGCGAGATTTATCACCGGACTCGAGGCAGATGACATTAATTGCAATGAACCAGGTAAACTCGTCCAGAGAGAAGACTGCGCAGCAGGAATGCGCTGCTGAGGTGGGGATCTGAACCCAGATTCACTAACATCATCCTCTAAAGAATTTGGTGTCAGAGAAATGCTAGATTCATTTCCTGTTTCGAGAAGGTGAGTTGCCAATCGGAAGGGTGTTGATGCTTGACTTATAGAATCATTCTTCTCCTTTGTTGGAAGGCCTCGACTTGAGCCTCTGTGCATATCCACCCCTCGAGAATTTGGAACTTTAATCTGAGGGAGCTTCAAATTTTTCCCGAGGAGATTTCGATCAGAATGTGAGGAAGATAATAAATTCGCTGCACTATTAGCGCGACTAGTCATTGCAGAACTCAACATAGATGATCGTCTTCGTTGGGGAACAGTAATTTTGACAGGATCATCTTTCTTAACAGATGAAAAATGTATCGATAAAACCGGCAAATTACTTGACTGACGTTGTAACATTTTTCTTTTGTCGTTTTGCTCGCCCTTTTTCAATGACTCAATTTCATGTTCAAAGTCAAGCGGGTCGTCGTCTTTGATTGGTCTGAGCATCATGAGGTGCTCACGACGATGAAGGTCAGGAAGTGAAAAAAGTTCAGCATGAGGAAGATTTGGAGGTGCAACAATCTTTTCTGGAAGGGTCAAATTATTGTGAGGTGATTTAATGGATAGATTCGGAGCTGAATGATGCTGTGGGGATTTATGGAAGGGTGATGATGAAAGAGATTGGTGTTGTTGATTTGATAGTATATCTTGTATCAAGAGATTGTTATTCTGAAGAATAACATCATTTGCATCAAATAAATTCTCGAAATCTAATTCCACTGGCTTATTGCTTCCAAATTCTGCTTCTGCCTTACTATTATTGCTTTTCTTACTAGCATCATCATGGCTTTCTCCTTTCGACAATAATAATTCCTTTGTTTTCTTAACAATCATTTCTCTTTCCTTACGAATCGCGTATCTCCCAACTTTCGTAACAAACTTTTCTAAGTTTTCTGTTTCTAATATATGATCGGGATTCTTTACAAATTCTTTCTCCAATTTAATCTTTTCGTCAACTTCATCTAATGTTGATTGAAGAAGATTTGCTTTCTTTAACTCTTTCATTTCATTAATAATAGCTCTCTTTTTCTCGAAGGCTTCAACCTTTCTCTGAGTCATCAACTCCACTTTATGGCTAGCTTCCATCTCTAACTTCGGAAAGTGCAAGAGAAGATCTTCTTCGGTGTTTTCTGAGAGCATATAATTCCATTTCTTGATGATGTCATCAACTTTTTCAATATGATGGTTAATAGATGAGGCTGATGAAATCGATCGAGCGTTTGAAGTTGTAGACTGAGCTGTGAAGTGTTTTTTTCCGAGAGTAGGAGTCTCTTCTTTTTCCCCTGAGAGATAGGCCCAAAGGTTGTAGACTGCTCCTGGAGAGGACGTTGCGTGAATCGCAATAAAATACATGCCTGCATGCTCTGGTTCGATGAAAAGGCGATGAATCTGATTGTTTCTCGGGTTTTCCTCGATCTCTTCCTCCTCCTCTTCTTCTTCTCTTGGTTTCTCGTTAATATTAGGTAGATCTGTTGGGTGAGAGCCCGCCGTTTTTGAGGTATTAGGACGAGTAATATTAGGGCTTGTGCAAGTAGATTGACGCGCAGATGTAATCGAATTCGAGGAAGCGGTCCCTGGTCTAGACGCGTTACGACCTGGGGACAGGGGAGACATAGAACCTACTGGAATAGACGGAGATCCTGGGCGACTTGGCGAATAGCTCATGCTTGGCGATGATGGGGAAAGAACAGTGCTGCTATTGGTAATAGTTGCTTGAGTCGTGGTAATTACTGGATTAAGTTTCTTCTTTTTCTTCTTTCTCATCTGACAAACAAGCCGATGGTCATATTTCACAGTTGACGGTAACTTCTCGTAATTAACCAAGAGATCACAAGATCCTCGGATCATCTCCAATTCGATTGTTAAAAGTGAGTGAGGCTCATAAATTTCTAGTTGGTAAAACTTGAGTTTATCATAATAGACTTTCTCTTTTTTCGCAATTTTGCCGAAGGGCAGAGGAATCACATCTTTCTTAACATCTTTCGGCAATGACTCTAACAGAGTCTTTGGAATCTCTTGAAGAATATTTGGGTTAGATAAAAAGGAGCGGCTGTCTGCTAGCAGTAATCTTTTCCGAAGGTCTTTCGTGTCTGCACCATCGTCATCAGCAGAATGCATAGCACTGAAGAAGGTGGCTTGAGAAGAAACTGTACGGGGTGTTTCCAATTCATCTGTTGTGTGAGATCGCGACTTCAAATTAGCAATTAAAGATTTTTCTAAAAGTTCCTGCTGCTCTCTCTCGATTTCAGAATCACAATCATTGTAACTTCGCGGATCGTCTGCCTCTGCTGAGTTCAAAATTGCTTGGCCCATCTGTTTAATGATGTCTAACTTTGATTGTTCCTTCTTGAAAAACTGCTTCCAATTCACATGAGAATGACGAAAGATCGGGGTCCATTCATTGACAGGCACATTCATATGATCTGTGGCGAAGAGTAATTTTCTCTTTTTTTCCATTGTTTTTCGATAATCCTGAAGGGTTTGGGTGATATCGTCAAATGGGTTTGAGTTTATCTTCTTATTTCCGCCGTAAAGTTCATGCATCGACGCATCACCGCCGCTGATCCCATTGTATGAACAATATGACAGCGCGTCATCATCTTCATCATCTTCTACTTTCTTTCCCTTCTCTTTTTCTTTATCCTTTTCGTTGTCGTCTTCATCAGTCTTATAAAGTGGAGATGCTGCCGTACTACCCCTTTGTTGAGGAGTCCTGGAGCGATTCGGTGATAATGTACTAGAACGGGAATAAGTCCTTAAAGCCGAACCTGTCCTACTGAGTGTTCTCAGCTGGGGCTGCTGAGAGGCTGAAGTACCGAAAGTCGTTAAAGCTGAGGCAAAATGATCTATCTGTTTTGCCGCTTCTTCCTCTTTAGCAATTTTCGCTTCATCTTCAAGGTGTTGCAGTATTAGGTCATTCATCTGACTTATGTTTGATTGAAATGGATTGAACTCCAAGTCATCTGAGAACATCAAAGGGATAAAGAACTTTCCATTTTTCATCATTTTTCTGGGATGAGTAGCATGGTCCGACCACCCAGCATGAATATTCATGATTAATTGGCGAATATGTTCTTCAATGACACTTGCTGGTCGACTGTCATCATCAGTGGTGTTAACTTCAGTATGAGTATCAGTCGCAGTTTCATCAACTTTCTCATCATCATCCCTTGCTGACAAAAGAGGAGTGACAGTGGCGGGTTCAAAATTCTCCAAACTTGGACTAAATGATCCAAAAATTGATTTTGATCTCGTCTTCTTTGGTGAATGGTCGTCTGCACTTTTTGAGATGATTGGGGAAGCAGGAACGTCAACAGGTAGTGGAACCAGACTGGTTGGCTCTTCTTCGTCCTCTTCTTCTTCAAGGTCCTCTTCTTCTTGCATTTTCTTTCGACGAAGGGCTTCTTCCTCTTCTTGTTTCTTTCTTAATGCATTCAAGCGCTCCTGTATTTCAGCATCTTCTAATGCTTTCTTTTCATCCCTACCCTTTCTTTCCATTTCCTTCGAATATTGGCGTTTTCGAAAAGCTGCTTCGTCCTCCTTTCTCATTAGCATTAACTCTTTTTCAATCTTCTTCTTTTCATTTGTATCATTATCTTTATGACTCTTAGTTCCTAATCTATTCATGACTTCTTGGCGATTCTTTTCCAGGATTCTTTGGATTTGATTCTCTTTTTCCTGTTTATCTAACTTTTCCTTTTCTAAATTCTTCTGGAGAAACAATTGTCCTAAGTGCAACCGGCGATACCTTTCTTCTAAAGCTTTGTAGTAATAATCCATTCCAACAACATTCTTATGATACAGTTCACGTCTCAGTTGATTCCTCATTTTTTCCTTTTCTAATCGTCGTTGAAGATAAAGTTTCTCCTCTTCAAGATAAAGATATTGAAATTCCTTCTCAATGTTTGCAAGATGATGCACTCGACTGGAAAGTTCTTGAGAAATTAAATCATTCTGCGATGGAGGTAGATTGAGGGACTGAGAACGAGTGGCTACGCTAGTTTGATGCTGATGTTGATGCTGAAGGATTGAAGGTGCAGTATGACTCAATAAAGAGGACGGAAATTCATCAGGAATCGAGTTAGAGAGATGAAAAGATTGCCCAAGAAAAGACAAGTCAGGTTTATTCTCATCATATTTGATAAAAGGAGTCAAAGCGCTATTTCTATTAAAAGGTTTGATATCCACCATATTTGGCTGCAGCGGTGAGGAGGTATTCTCGGTGCTGGAGATATGAGACGGTGCAGTAAGATCCGTATTTCGAGGAATATTGCCTCTACTTGGTCCTTTATCATGGAAAGGTGAAGCTCTCGGCACATAAGGGGGAGACGAAAAGCCTTTCATATCCAAAGGTTCATTGGTAGGAGATCTCGGAGGAGAAATGGTTGATGAGACGGCGGTCGAATCTAAGAAAGAATGAACGGCGGAGACACCAACTTCTCTTTTATTAATGGCAATATCATACTTTTGGTAATTGCTGTCTAATGAATTTGTTGAATCCTCTTTGTATATTTTAAATGCCATCCTCTTCTCCCCATCGTCACCATCTACATCATCATGGGAAGCTTCACTCGGATCAACATATTGGAGGGGTTTATAATTTTGGTTCGGTGGTTGGACTACGCTTTGGGTGATATTTCGACTGGATGTTTGAACTTTAACAGAAGGGTAATTTCCTTCAATTAATTGCATCAAATCCTCATCAGATGCAGTGGTAGGTTGCATTAAGGAGTCATAACTATCTGTCAGATAATATTGCAAATTAAAACGATTATTTTCGTCAAAATATTGATCCATATTGTTAGGATTGGGTGAGTTCAGAACTTCGTTGGTCGATAAATCAAGGCTTTCGGTCCTCCGAACAGACCGTCCTTGTTCGTGTATTTGGGAGGGTGTCATTAATTTGTCCAAATGAATATCCATAATTGATCGACCCGCATTGCTCGAAATCGAGCCTTCTGCCAATAAACCGAAATGGTCATTAACTGCGCTCGGTGAATTTGGGGCGATAGGTGAAAATTGCATCGGAGAATGCGAACGGTCAGTATTGGAAGGTAGAATAGAATTCATATCCATGTGTTCAATTACGCGAGAATAACTAGTTCTCACAGGACTTTCTCCGTATTTTGAATAAAGCTCATAATAGACATTGTTCACATTTTGATTCATTAAATCATTCTCAGCATCAACGTTTGGCCGAGATACCAGCTCATTAACACCTCTCACCTTTATTGCCTCATCATTAAGAGAAAGAATATGTATAGGAGCAGGATTAAGGTGGGGCGCAATTACTCCGCTGATAGGCTTTGCTGTTTCGCCAAACAAGGACTCCTTTGCGCGATTCGTTCTCAATATAAGAGGAATAAGACTTCGATTATATTCCATCTCTTTTCGATGAGCTTCGCGAATTGCTGTGACATGGCGCATGACATGATTCAGTTTTTGATGCTGAAACTTCTCCAAGATAACAGGCTTTACGTGTAGCAGGCCCGGCCTATCGTCAGGAGGATTTACTTTCGGGAGCCTCCATTCTCCATCTAAAGGAATACTTAAAGTTTTCGTTTGTTCCGTCATAATAGGAAGATCCTTTAGGGAAGTAGAGCTTGCAGTCACATTTGTAGTTTGAGTAAGTTTGTTTGTTAGCCCTGGAGTCATTACTCGATCTATTAGATCAAATCCTTCTTTCGAAACTGGTTGGTCGACAGGTAAACCAATCACCCATAGCGGGTTTTCATAATTCTCCAAGGCACTAACACACGTAAAGTATTTAATTAAATCTTTAGCAAGGTGCGTATCAATGCTTCTTTCAATATAATTGATAGTGTTGACCAACTCATCGATTAAAAAAGGTTTCACTCCAGAATTTTGTTCTTCCCATGCAAGTAATACAGCGATAACATCAATGTAGCTTAATTTATCTTCAATTGAAGTAATTTTTGTTTTCTCCTTTGCCAATTGAATAATTTTCTCTGCGTTTAAAATGTTTGTATATGCAGCTGGAACACGACTCACATCAAGTAGGATCTTGACAAACATTTTCTGTCCGATTATTGGATCAATCTCACCTGATCGCAAAGGATCATATCTCATAAAGAGATGTAAAATATCGTGAATACGCGAAAGGTTATGAGCATGATAAGGTCCAAAGCTTCCAGCGTCATCATCCAAGACTAACGGCCTCTTTGATTGGTCTGCTTCATTAATCGATCTTGCCTTCGCTGTAACAGCATTATTTGTTGAGTACTCTGAGCCAAATACAAGGCCTTTTTGAAGTCGAATATTTCGATCTTGATGGAGGAATTCAAAGTATAAAATTTCTAAAAATTTCTCTAAATCTATCATCAATTCATTTGGATTATTAACCATCTTTTCCTCAGCTGTCTCCTTACGATTATCTCCATTTTCCAAATTCCATTTTTCCGGCACCCCAACGCCTTCTAAACCAAACATTGAAATATTTGGAGCGCCATAACTGTCAAGAGCAGGCATAGAAAGAATTCCAGCTTTATCTTCAGATTGAATTTGAGTTAAGGTTGCTGAAGGTAAAAGATCGATAAGATGAAGGACAGTCACATACATGTGAGGGCCCATTTTGCCTCGAATCCTTAAAAGTTCGTCACAAACGTATAAAGCATCAGCTTTAGAGATATATTGCCATCGCATATCATTCGCTCCTGTAGTAGGGAGTAAAGTTGGCTGGTGCGGAGGATGAGCTGATGTCTCCACGTAAGTAAACGTGTTCGAGGTCAAGAGAGTTGAAGAGATCGAAATGTTATCGAAGTTGTTTATCCCTGCATTCGAATTTCCAGTCCCGGAATCATCGTAGCTCGGTTGTATCACACCTCCAACTACTACACAACCCCGAGAAAGCAGTAAGTTTCTTGCCTCAGTAATCAGCCATACCGCGAGTTCTAAGGACTTTGGATGATGTTGCGCACTACTACGATGTTGTGCAGACTGAACGATGGGAGAGAGTAAGTTGGAAGGAGTCGCAGTGTGCGGGGATGGTGGTGCAGAACAGCTGAAGGACTGCATTGGCGAAGAACCGGTATTATTCCCTTGAATACCCTCCTCACCTAACGATAATAGATGCTTAAACAAATGAATAATTGCATACTGTGAATACTGATGGCACGCTTCTAGATAATTGATGATCTTATATCGAGTCACATTCATCATTTTAGAACATTCTCCAAACTGTCGTTCAAAATACTGAATGAGCATTTTAGGAATTGAAGACACGAAGTCTGGCGACTCATCTTTGCCAGAAGGAAAAAAGTTAGAAATATTCATCTTTTTTGGATCATGAAGAAGTTCATACTGCTCAATATTTCTCATGTCAAGAATGCTTCGAGCAATACGAATTGTTCTGATTAAATCAAAGAAGTGCGGTTGGCTGGGAGTATTCGTCCAATAATGATTAATTGCATTAGCGGATTGATTATATTCACTATTTAAAAGACTGGACAACATTTTCGACCCAACTAATTTCTGGAAGATGAAAGGGATAATTTTTAATTGCCGTATTTTTGGTCCAATTTTATTATTCTGATCACCTAGGGGAAAATTATTGGTTTCTGGAAGAGTTCCCGTAAGAGTGACTGGTAATGGGAGTGCAGGAATAGGATGATTGTAATCATTATAATTGGTTTGAAGATTCGTGTAAAACATTTTTCGTAATGCACTGACAAAGCCATTCGGAACTCCCATTGTCTCCTTCGAAAACGAAACTTTTTCATACACTTTTTCTCCCATAGAATTATAAGATACTTTGAATGTCTTCGCTCGTAATTTATTATAAATGGGTGGTCGGCCACCGACTCCTAGTCGCGATGATGAATCGCTGTGAACAGATGATGCTTCAGAATCATCAAGGTAATAATGATTATTTTTATTTGAGACTTTCGTCGAAACTCGTTCCCCAGGTGAATTAGTTACCACGTGCGCAGATTTTTCGACAGCAGACATCGTAATGGCCGCAACTTTCGCCAATTCAATGAACTTCAAACGGTCGTTAAGTATATCAAAATCTAGCAAATGAAATAGCTCTTTTAAATTGTCTTTCTTAATTTCCAGTAAGTTATTACTCAATTGAGTTGCTGTGGTAACGTCTTTACTCAGATTAGTGAGATCTGAATCACTTCTCTTCAAAACTGAGCGATTATGTTTATTAGATCCTGAGGCAGGACTAGACGCGACAAGTCCAGCTCCGCCTGGAGGTTTACCGAACTTGAGAGATTGATAGTCCAACACCCACAAATAAATAATATCAATCGCTTGTTCAATTGATACAGTTCCGTCAGCGGATTGATCTAATTTATGAGTAAAAAGTTCGATTAGTCTTTTATCCTTTTTTGCTTGATGCAACTCCGCAGACATAATCCGTTGCATTGATTCCATAGATCCGATATACTTCCTTTTCCGTGCACTACGAGGAGTTCGGCCAGGAGTAATTGGAGGTTGAGATGAAGCATGAGCAGCTTTATCATAAGAATGCATATTAATTGGGGCAGGACGATCTGGTGAAGGAGCCATAATTCTGGTTTCTTTTAACGGTGATGGTTCTTCTAAACTTATGAATTCATTCACACTTTCTTCAATTGGATCCATTACCACAAGGCCCTCGACTTGAGTAACATCACTTCGATAGGATATTGCAGCACTCGTGGCTTCGCTGCTCATTCGATCAGTTAGAACCAAAGACCGGGCCGTATTTAAATTCGAGGACGAAACTAATCCGGTATGAGGATTTGCAATTTCTCTTGTGTTTGTAAACTTCTTCAATCGGTGGGTATATTTCTCAAAAAACTGATGGATCGTCTTGTAAGATTGATGCCACCGAGTGTTTAGTACATTCTTTTCGGTAACCAAGGGGAGGAACTCATAAATATTGAAATCACTAATAAATAAATAATCCCAATCAGGCGAGACCGCTGAAAGTGCTAATTGATGTTTTGGGGAGTATACTGGGTAAGGAAGGAGGGTTGACAAAGTTGAAGGGAGTCGAATCGCAGATAATTTCTCGATAGACATTCTTTTACTGTCTGAAAGAGTGTCAGTAGGCGCAGGGATTGTCGACATAGAAGAGTCAAAGTTGACAGTAAGCCGGTAGATGAGGATGGTTCCATCTTGATAACCTGTAAGAAAAATATCTTGGTCAAAGGCAGGTTGAAATTTGATGGTCAGATATTCAAATTTGGACTTTTTGGGGGAGGAAGGAGGTTGATCTATGCTCTCACTTTCTTCAAGAGGTTGATTTACAAGTGAAAACTCTCGAACAATCGAATTAGGAATCGCTCGGGCACCACTATTACCATGTGGACCACAAGAATTCGTCGAGGGATCATATACTTCTGCTTGTGGTGGTGTATCATCATTATCCTCTAAATCGTTTGGAGCTCCAGAGTTCTGCCCAGCAGATAAAGTTAAACTTGATTGTTGCGAGTTGTAAAGTGATATGGAAGTAATCGCTGTTTTGAATTCTTGGATGGATATGATTGGTGAGAGGCTGCAGTATTGGCTATCACTGGATAGTGCCCAAACCTCAAAAAATCCATCAGTAAAACCAATAACACAATAGACTTCATAACATAACACAGCGATCTCTTTTTCATTTGCTTCTTCCATAGAAGAGTTGTCGTGACTTTGATCAAAATTAAAGCTCGAAAAGCTTTTTGATGCGAATAATCCTTGTTGTATCTTATTTTGATCAGTGGACTGCAGTTGCAAAGAGAGAAAGGATTCATGAGGCAATGGTGGCAAGGTTGGCTTTGATTTCATCAGTACTTTTCGATAAATCATCTTAGGTATCGCAATAAAAGAAGATTGTTTGGCTGGTAAGTGAGTAGACTGATAGTATGCAATAATTTGTAATTGCAAGTTCTTTTCCATCCTCCAAGCGTAAGTCATCCCTTTATCACAGCTAGTTAAAAGAATATTCTGCATGGTGCTTCCACTGTTATTATTTTGACTCTTTCGAAGATGTTCAGGAATATTTTCGGTCATTGTTAAATTAATCTGATTGATGATGTTTCCAGGAATTTCGCATATACAGGCTGCTAAAATTTTCCCGGTATGTTGTCGAACATGGTAAAGTAATGGGGAAGTCTTTTTACGAGCTGGAGATATTTGCCATAATGATAAATTTCCATGTGCATCACCTACGATTGCAACAACAATGTCCTTACTCAAATCATTTTCTACAGGATCGCTGAAAATTTTGGGATAGTAACGAAAGCGGAAAGTCTTCAAAAGAGTAATTTCAGCATCGTGGATTTGATTCGTCCTTAAGTAAGAGAAATCCAATCTGAAGGGTTGGCTTTTTGATTGACTTATTGTATCTTGGAAGGGCAAAATTCCTATAGTCCCACTGTAATAACCTACCAGAATAAAGTGAGAATATGGACAATAGTGAATGATCGAAGCACGCATTTCAGCATGCTCCTCTAACTTTGTTAATTGAGAATCGTGAGCAATTCTTCCTATAGTCATAGCTTGCGGAAACGGATCGATTGCTGCTTCCTTCAAATGATCTAACGACAAGGACTGCAAAACCTTTCCGTCATTTAAGGATATCAAATCAATAATTCCATCTTTCATAACCATCACAGTTGATTGCTGACTCTTATCATTCTTTTTGTGTTGTTCGCTGTTTGTCTTGGATAGACCACCGAAAACGTAATCGGCTAGAGACTGCTCGAAAAAGGCAGATGAACTCTTCAAATCCGGTCCACGCACCGAGTAGAGGATTGCGTGTCTCATATCATTCGCAGATGCATCATTTTTTGTCAAAGGTTGGTCATTAGCAAGTTTTACTAATGATTTCCAATTATGTAAATTAATATGGGGATGGATTAATTCTAATTGAAAGATCATTCCACCAAAGTTTCCTGAAACAACTTTTGTTAATTCTCGTTTTTTCTCATTCATTAAGGATGTTATGAGGATATTTAAAGCCTTCAGTTGACGAATTAAAGAAGAGATAATTTTTGACTGAATATTATCAACTTCCTTTGAATTTGATGATGCGATTTTTGCAATGGTAGTTTTGAGTTGCACATCTTGAATCTCGTATTCCTAAGATGATCAAATGAATAGTTTGGCAAAAAGACAAGAGTTTTTCTTACCCCGAGGTAGTCTACCTCAACTGGAGGATCCCCAGTCAAAATTGTGACTTCTTCAGAATAAATAATATTTGTCTGGTCTTCGTCCTCTTGATCATTTTGATGTTCGCAGTGTTTCAAACCATTGCTGGAATTGAGTTTCACTGCAACGGTTGTTACGTCTTGACTCGAGACATATCGCACACCCCAATGAATTATTCGAAAATCAAAACCTATCGTGATCAACTCTTGAATGTAGCAAGTTGGACCAAAGGTCTCACAGGCGGACGCGTCAAACAAATTCGCCACAATCTTTTCTTCACCCCCTTTGGTCGTTCCTAATAAAGAAGGAGGTTGTAGAAGAGATTGAAAGTGATGGGCTCGAAATTCTCCGAGAAGAAGTGTCAAGCCTATCACTGGTTTCGACTTTTTAGGTTTGACAGGGTTTGAATTGATTAATTCAGAAGAATATTGAATGATTTGAATGACCCCATCACTAAAGACAACTGTTAGAAGATAATCCTTGTATTGCCGAATTATGGTTGGATAACGTCGAATTAAATCATATTTCAAGATTAGGGTTGAAGTGTGCTTAAATTCGTTATATGGAGTATTAGTTTCTTTTTTTTCTGTTGTTGCAGCAGCTTTCTCTTCTTCCTCAGATTGTTTAAACTTCTTAAATGTTATTTGTTGCGTTTTATATAAACCATTTCGAGTTAAGATCATGATAATAGCACTACTTAAAATCATAATTGTATCCGAATTCACCATAATAATATCCTTGATATCAATTTGAGCGCAATCAATAACTTGTACTTTATGTAATTTTACTAATTGCAAATTCTTCTTTCCCTTTAAAGTCGTTGCAAGCGGTTCGGTCTTAGTGTTAAGGTTGGGCATTGGCTGATTCAGCCTTTCGATATTTTTCTCTAATATTTCCACATGAATGATATGAGCTGCCTTTGAGAAATCTACATGAGTGATAAAGATTTTCAGCAAAAAGAAACATAAGGATTGTAAAGCTTACCTAATAAAATAATATCTAATTTGTCCGAACTCACAATCACTTTCTCAATCACCGGCATCTGCAGATCAATCTAAGCCGAATAGAAATTAGAAAATAGAAAGAAAAGCGTGAAATATAATATACTTCTTGCAGAATCTTCAACGAGGAGGAAAATATTCGAATCAGTCCTCCTTCACTTCCTTTCATTTTAACAGAGAAAACCTGAAGAATGCAATTAATCTGGTCCAATGTGATCATTGTCAGAAACTTCAGTTTCTCATCACGGAAGTCGGCATGAAATGCTTTCGTTTGCTTGTTTAGATCCCATAATCGAACAGCTTGATCATCAAACGAAACAAATGAACCGCAATTTGCCAGAACAGAAAAAGACTAAATACAAGAATAAGAGTTCGAATCAAGAACTTAGCTTTTCTAACCCTGATTGAAGCTGAGCTCTCTCTAAGAGTTCTCAATAATTTTAATGTTGAAGGTCTTTTATCTTCCAATGCAGCCATGTCCTTTCCAATTAAATTTAGTTCAAAAAAGTAACGCCTTTAGATTAAAAGATTGATTTTTTGAAAAAACAGAAATATAGATTATTCGAAGTTGAAACATCGATTTTTCGATTTTTTT
>VFQN01002595.1_pt1 | contig 27517 bp, 44 predicted proteins | sample 3512371 | NCBI WGS metagenome assembly VFQN01 (sample SAMN10412370, study PRJNA504923) | tailings metagenome | isolation source: Replicate 2 from Balatoc abandoned mine | place: Philippines: Itogon, Benguet | collected 2017-08-28
GGCGGTGGAGGGCACGCGGCAGGGCATCAAGTGGTACGAGGAGCACATCGAGGGCGTGTACGGGGGCGTCGTGGGTACCGCTACCGCATGAGCCCGCCGATGGTTCCTCCGTGCGGTGCTGTAGCATTATGCATAGCGTAGGTGACGGGAGAGTCGCCAGGCTTATTGCAAACTGCATGTGGGCTTGTGTCCTTTACCGCGCGTGGCTGACTTGACGGTTTGTTATTGAAAGAGGGCTCCTAGTCCGCGTGTGTTGAACTGAATCACTGGTGCATGTGCCAAGCATTTCAGCACACGGTCACCTTCTGACGATATTGTTGTGAAGCTTCAAGCATCGAAACGGCGCCCACCTCTTGCTGTCAGCATCGTTATATATTTATACCATAGGCTTATTAGGTAGGGACAGGCTTTGGAGCATTCAAGTGGATACTGCGCTGGGGTGAAGTGGTAAAGGGCTGGGTAGGTAGGGATACTGCATTTTACTTTCGCAGCGTGGTGCGTTTTATCGAGCGTTGTTGTTTGGTGGTTCTGATATATTTCTCACTTTTGTGTTGAGGGTTTTGAGAGATGCGTTGAGTGTGCTCTAGAGAGACGAGTGGAGAAACACGAGTGACGTGCTACACACCCTCGCCTAACTCCGCATACTTGGGTGGTCTTGTCAGCTATGAGGGCATGAGAGTGCAAAGTGAGCGGTAGAAGTAGGGTCAAGGCAGATGCAGTGCCTTGCGCTGTGCTCGGCCTGCAGCCGTACAGATTGCCGTGCAAGCGGGACTGCGGCAACTTCTGTAAGCACTGTGGAATCCATACAACGACCTCTTGCCTATGTGTGGGTTGTGTAAGGGCCCTCTGCTATCCTAGCACTGCATGACTGCATCGCGGAAAGGGATCAGGTGTGCAGGCCTCCCGCGGGGCGGTTGCTTGCGCACTTGCGGGCGTTTGCAAAACTTGGTGTGCCACGCACGGGATGGGACGAGGTCGGCACAGCCCACCCCTGGCTTCAGGTGGTGGACGGCCGCCTCCATTGCATCTGGCCGGAGGCCCCTAACTTTGTCTCAGGGCGGACACTGCCCAGGAACTGAGTAACATACTTGGCTCATTCTGCCTGGACTGCCCGCCTGGACGGAGCGGAAAGGTGCATCTGTGTGGGGGACGTCTTCGGAGTAAGTGCAGCCTGTGTCGGTGGCAGGCCCATGCAGTAATGCTGGGGGAGGAGCGAAAGCAGCACCGGGGGGCCGCTACTGGCAAACCCCCCCGTGCAGCTGCCTCGCATCCGGTTCCTCCCGGGAAGAAGAATGGTTGGGGGCCACGACAGGGGTGCTGCTTGTGTTATGTGTGTAGCGTATGCAGTTGCGGAGCTGTGTGTGTGTGGGACCAGGCTGAGATAGCGTAAACTTGAGGCCCGTTCTGCGTGGTCAGTACATGATGGGAGCTGTGGGCTCCTAACCGTACCGCGAGAGGAGTGGGAAACCCCGAGTTCCTGATTGCCGGTACCAGCCCTGTTTCCCGGTTGCGACGGGGCTGGGCCCTGGAAAGGGACCAAAACTGTAAAACCAGACAAGGAGATATTTGGGCAACACGAGCTTCTGGGCATGCTGCTGGCCATGCACGTTCCTACACCGTCCCCGCACGAACAAAGGGCTGGTCCAGGCTATTGGGAACACGGGGGTTCCCACCTGTTCCCACCGACCCCTCTCGCTGTGCGGGCAGGAGCAATCCGCTCCAAAACGTGTGCGGCCCCAGATACGGGCCCAAGGCTCTTACTAACCCATCCTGGTGAACGGCCCACACGGTTGCGCGCAGGGAGGCACCCACAGAAAGGTAAGCAGCGCCACCACTGCAGCGGCCCTGGTGCCCCCACTCACTCGTCGCCGAGGAGGCTCAAGCGGCAAATCAGCGGTCACCGTACCGTAAGAACTTGCACAATTCTCACGCCAAGCCCCACCAACGCAGGCAGTCGGGCAACCAACCTGAACCAACTAGCTGTTGCTCCCTGCCTATCAGCTTCTCAACGTACACAATCAGTAGGGCGGGGGCTGGCCAAGGCCACCCAAGGCCGCAAGGGCGACCCAAGCGACTCCTATCAAAGGGGCCTCCCTGCTTATAAATCGCACGCCCAGACGTCTTGGATGACCAGCGTTCCTGACTTGTCATACCACGAACGTTTACCATGCACCACGGCTGCGTGCGTGTGCTGAGCCGTACAAGCCCCAAAGCCCCTGGCCCTGTGACGCACACGCAGCACCAGCCCCTGCACAGCACTGTGCCGTATCTGGGCCGCATGGTTAAGGCCATACACACTGCACGCGCAACTAATTGCACAGTACTACTGCCTCACAAGGCACCCCAACCAGGCAACTGCACACAATTGGCGCAAAGTCCCTGGCCACGAAAACCTTCCATGTGCTGCTTTACCACGTCATGCCCTACCCGCGCTACCATACAAGGTGCCTGCTTGGACAGTTGGCGCCTTTATGCCGTAATGTTGCATGTGACAGTATTCGATGCCTTACTCCTGTGCGAGTGCGCGCGTACACAACTGCCATGTGCGGCTGGGCTGCAGTCGCCAACATAGCAATTTGTTAAACAATGCCCGTATGTAACTTAACGTAAGTAGGCGAGTGGCTGCAGTGTCCGTGTCCGATATGAGCACCAGAGCCCCCATGCGCCGTACCAAATCGCGGGGTCGCCCCGGCCCATTAATGGAGCAGGCCGCACCATTTCTTTACTTTAAAGTCCAAGCGGCCCGCAGAGCACGCCTGGCAGACAGCACCCTTAAGCAGTTTTGGTCACTGCCTGTTTCGCTTGCTCCACAAGGTGGGGCGTTGTGGTAGCAGAAAAGGGGCGGCGCAACTTTCAATTTTGCATAACATGTAGAGGCTTATAAGCATAAAGTTGGTACCTCTAGAGCGGACTGCAGCAGCGACTGGTGGCCCAAATCCTTGGGCGGCTGGAGGTCCACATACGCTGCAACAGTGCACACAGCTGCGCAGATTTGTAGCCCCAACACCTTATCAACTCAGTACAGTGCCTGAGTGCGCAATCCAACTTCTACGCTCCCTTCCTCGTGCCACAGGAGCTCGCAGCAGCAGCCCACTGCCAAAAGGTCACGCCAAAATGTCCGCTGACGCTGACGTTAACCTGGTTATCCGGATTGAGGAGGTGTCGGCAAAGGTGGCCGAGCGTAAGTTGGACAGGGAATAGGTTGGGAAGGCGATGAAGGGCCCGAAGGGGCATCCGTGAGGAGTAAGCAGGCGGAATCAAGCCACCAATGCTGCATGCAAAACTTATCAGGAGATTACTCTGCCTGCGTTGGCTCAGTATGCAGAGGCGCAAGGAACCCTGTCTCGCCGCCACAATCGCACTTTTTGGGAGAGTAGATTCCCCGTTCCTGCTTTACCTGCAGTCCCCGAGTCGAAGGCTTCGGCGGAGATTATTGGCAAGATTGCTGGAGGCGATGCGTCCGCTGCGGGTGACCTTGCAGCGCACCTGAAGAAGGTTGGGGCGAAGGTGAGACTGTTGCAGGCCCTTTCATTCCAACCCTCTTGCTTCCTTCATTTGCCTTATCCTTTGCATTTGTTGGATGCTGTCCTACGTTTGCAAGCCAGGCGGTCCTTGAGACACGTGGGGTTTCTGAGCGCTTTGCACCCTTTCCCCACAGGGCTTCGGCGCAACCGCTGCCCTGAAGGCCGCCATCGAGGACAAGGCCAATGCCAACGCCCGTCAGGCAGGGCTCGCTGCTTATGCTGCGATCTGCGAGCAGGTTGGCACCCCTGCGGAGCCCTTCCTTGCCTCCCTGCTGTCCTCCGTGCTGGAGCAGTGTGGTGACAAGGTGAGCATGCAACTGGGGAGCACGCCCTGCTGTTTAGCCTAATCACTACTTCCTGTCGGCACAGACGGACCTGAGTAGCGACGCACGTGCAACTGCACCAACTGCGTCCTGGGCTTCTGTGCTACTCGGGAGCATGCGCTGCTGTTAAGCCTTAGGGCTACTTTTTGTTCAGTACTCGAGCGGACTGACCCGCGTAACGGCGCACGTGCAACTGCACCATCTGCGTCCTGGGCTTCTGTGCTACTCGGGAGCATGCGCTGCTGTTAAGCCTTAGGGCTACTTTTTGTTCAGTACTCGAGCGGACTGACCCTTGTAACGGCGCACGTGCAACTGCACCACCTGCGTCCTGGGCTTCTGTGCTACTCGGGAGCGTGCGCTGCTGTAAAACTTAGCGCTACTTCCTGTCGGTACTCGAGCGGACTGGCCCGCGTAACTTCGGACTCATTGCATCCTGGGCCTCTCACCATCCCTCCTCTACGGCTTTGCGTATCCCTCCTCTACGGCTTTGCGTATCCCACGTGCAGAAGCCTGAGGTGAAGGCCGCTGCCGAGGCCGCTGCCAAGGCCCTGGTCGGCATGGCGAACGCGCACGCCGTCCCCACCATCCTGACCTACCTGTTCGAGTGCATGGACACCAAGAAGCACCCCGCCACCAAGGAGGCCGCGCTGAACCTGGTGAAGGACCTGGTGTCCATGCACCCCAAGCAGATCACCCGCGCCCTGCCGGACATTGTGCCCAACGTGTCGGGCTGCATGAACGACTCCAAGCAGAGCGTCAAGGTGGGGTCGTTTGGTTATTGGATAGACGGGGTGTGTAAGCTTTATGGCCGCATGTCAAGCGTAGGCCACGGGCGTGGGAGCGCGCAGAGCTGCTTGCTACACCTTGGCAGCATCTCTTGTTGCTTGGGTTGCTGTGGTCGCAGGAGTTGATTCAGGTACTTGAATCCTCTGGTTGGGGCTGGACTGTGCACACGTCAGGGTGGCTGGGCAGTACACTGTGAGGCCAAGGCAACGACAGCAATTAGACATTTTCTCTCCTATTCGCCATTCTTCGCCACCGCAGGAGGTCGCCACGCAGTGCATGACTGCGGCCTGCACCCTGGTCGGCAACCGCGACATTGAGAACATGGTCCCTCTCGTCATCAGCTCCATCGCCAACCCGGCGGAGGTGCAGGACACCGTGCACAAGCTGGCATCCACCACCTTCGTGCAGCAGGTGGAGTCCCCCGCCCTGTCGATCATGGTGCCCCTGCTGCTGCGCGGTCTGCGCGAGCGCGTGACCGCCATCAAGCGCAAGGCCGCTCTGATTGCGGACAACATGTCCAAGCTGGTGGACAACCCTGCTGAGGCCATGGTGTTCCTGCCGCGCCTGATGCCTGAGATCGAGAAGGTGGGAATGCTCGTTGATGACCGACAGTTGCCGATTTTTTCCGTATACCTGGCACCGGGGTCCACGTTTGCACCCCATCCCTTTCGCCCACGCGTGCTCCCTTTCCTACGCGCACACGCTTGCACCCTGTCTGGAGGCTATAGTAGCTTAGGTAGGAGCACAATGAACCGCAGTAGCTTCGTGGGACCTCCGGAGCCTAGGATAGACCAAAGGAGTGAACTGTGATGTCCTGCCGCACAGCAGTGTCACAGCCGCTCGCAGCCCAATCTGACCTCACGCTACGCTACATGGTGCCCGCAGGTGTCCGCCGACGCCGCCGACCCCGAGCTGCGCAAGGTGGCTGGCAGCGCGCTCAAGACGCTGCAGCGCATTGAGCAGGAGGGCAAGGAGAAGCTGGCCAAGACGCTGGACAAGTCCGCGGCCCTTAAGTCGCTGCACGACCTGCTGGCCGCCACGGCCGAGGGCAAGAAGGGCCTGGTCGACGAGGCCTACCCGGTGCTGGACTACGCCGCCGCCCTGTGCGCCAACCTGACCAACAACAAGAACTTCGAGGTGCGGTGGCTGCTGTTTCGTCTTGAGTGGCCGCTGTAGGCAAGCGTTACCAGCAGGCAGTATGGCGGTTGAGCAAAACTTAGAACGGGAGGGGTCGCAGTTACAAGAGCTGGTATGCTACGCAAGGCGCTAGCAAGCGGGGTGCACGTAACCACAATGAAATGGGCGTTGGTTTCGCTAACGTCCCTTTCAAACTCAAATCACTGAGCAGATGTGCTGAACACTCGTTATGCCTCCCCGACGCCCTTCTTGCACCGCAGGTGTCCGAGTGGCGCGACAAGGCCCTGGCGCCCTACCTGGGCGTGTTCGTGGACGCCGCCACCCTGGGCAACGTCGCCCAGACGCTGGCCGACAAGTGCTTTGCGGAGGTGCAGGTCAAGAGCACCGAGTACTTCGACGACGAGGAGGGCGAGGAGCTGTGCAACTGCGAGTTCTCGCTGGCCTACGGTGCCAAGATTCTGCTCAACAACGCCGCGCTGCGCCTGAAGCGTGGCCGCCGCTACGGCCTGTGCGGCCCCAACGGTGTCGGCAAGGTGAGGATATGTAGCCTGTCACATGGGCAGGCAAGAGTACTCAGCGGGTAGTGGTCATGCACGAGACATGTTGACAGTGTGGAACAAGGAGTACCTTCGCGTGTGTGTGGGCTTCCTGTAGTCCTCTTGCTTGAGTAGCCGTCCGTACGGTCTAATGGGTATCCGACGAGGGTTCAGGCGCCACTTCCCAAGTGGACTAGCATTTTTAGCCACGTAGTTCGTGGCTGTGCAACTGTTGCTTACGTCCCCCGTGGCTCCCCTCCTACCCTTCACCCCTCGCAGTCGACGCTGATGCGCGCCATCGCCAACGGCCAGGTGGACGGCTTCCCCCCCAAGGACGTCCTGCGCACCGTGTACGTTGAGCACGACATCGACGGTTCCCTGTCCGACCTGTCGTGCGTGGAGTTCGTGTTCGCCGACGAGGCCCTGCAGGCCGCCATCAACACCAGCCGCGACCAGGTCGTCACCATGCTGGCCTCCGTGGGCTTCGACGACGCTATGCAGAACAAGGCCGTGGGCAGCCTGTCCGGTGGCTGGAAGATGAAGCTGGCGCTGGCCCGCTGCATGCTGATGAAGCCCGACATCCTGCTGCTGGACGAGCCCACCAACCACTTGGACGTCAAGAACGTGGCGTGGCTGGAGAACTACCTGACGAACCTGACGGACGTGTCGGCCATCATCGTGTCGCACGACTCCGGCTTCCTGGACCACGTGTGCACGCACATCATCGACTACAACAACCGCAAGCTGCGCGTGTACAAGGGCAACTTGTCCGAGTTCGTCAAGGCTAAGCCCGAGGCCAAGGCCTACTACGAGCTGACGGCCTCCACGCTCACCTTCAAGCTGCCGGAGCCCGGTGAGCAGGCTAGCAGTTACATGGGAGTCAGCTGGGATGTGGGAAATGGGGTTCAACGCTGCTTACGTTGCAGAAAGGAGGGGAAGAGGAAGGTAGTAGGTGCAAGGAAAGGGCCACCTGACTGAGCGAGTGTGTGCCTTGTGAACACATCGGCATCGTTACAAGCTGTGTACCCTTCCGTATCCCCTGCTTCCCTCGAATCACTTCCCCTGTTTCTCGTAACCGAATGCCCTCAGGCTACCTGGAGGGTGTGAAGACCAAGGACAAGGCCATCCTCAAGGCCGACCGCATCTCGTACAAGTACCCCGGCACCGACCGCCTCATCTTCGAGGGCGCCACCGCCTACTGCACGCTGTCCTCTCGTGTGGCCTGCCTGGGCCCCAACGGCGCCGGCAAGTCGACGCTTATCAAGGTGCTGACCGGCGAGGCCGAGCCCACCAGCGGCACCGTGTGGAAGCACCCCAACCTCCGCATTGCCTACGTCGCCCAGCACGCCTTCCACCATCTGGAGAAGCACCTGGACAAGACTCCCAACGAGTACATCCAGTGGCGCTTCGCCCCCGGTGAGGACCGCGAGGCCCAGGAGAAGGAGACCCGCCTGACCGAGGAGGAGGCGGAGAAGCTGCGCCTGGCCAAGGTGCAGCTGGAGGGCGACAAGGTCAAGCGCTCGGTGGAGAAGCTGCTGAGCCGCCGCAAGCTCAAGAAGTCGTACGAGTATGAGGTGCAGTGGGCCAACACCCCCGCTGACCAGACCAGCTGGCTGCCCCGCGACACCCTGGTGGAGATGGGCTACGAGAAGCTGGTCAACGAGATCGACATCAAGGAGGCTGCCGCGGCTGGCCTGTTCTCCCGCCCGCTCACCACGGCGTCCATTGCCAAGCACCTGGAGGACCTGGGCCTGGAGAGCGAGTTCGCGCTGCACTCCCAGATCCGCGGCCTGTCGGGCGGCCAGAAGGTCAAGGTCGTCCTGGCTGCGGCCACGTGGCAGAACCCCCATCTGATCGTGCTGGACGAGCCCACCAACTACCTGGACCGCGACTCGCTGGGCGCTCTGGCGGGCGCCATCAAGGAGTTCGGCGGCGGCATTGTCGTCATCTCCCACCACAACGAGTTCGTGTCGGCGCTGTGCAATGAGCGGTGGATTGTGGGCAACGGCAAGATGGTGGGTTGCGCTCGTGTGCGTGCTTGGTGCCGGTGCATTAGACGCACTAGTTGCGTTATGGGGGGACGGTCTTGCGCATCTACGGTTACGACTGGTGCAGAAGCTGGGCAGGGGCTGTGAACAGCTGGACTCCGTGTGTCAGCATGCTTGGCGATGAGGTGCTGACGACGCTGGCAGCGAGGTGCCAGTTTCATGCTGCTAAAGCACTGAATGATCCATGCAGCTGTCCTTGCATGGCAGCCGGGGTGCGTACTTCATACGCGCTGGTGCACATCGGTATTGACGTACCACTGCCCTGTACACGGCTTACCCACAGGTCCGCGAGGGCGAGAACCTGATCGCCATTAAGGAGAAGGTGGAGATCAAGATCCAAGACGAGGTGATTGACGCCTTCGGCAACACCATCAAGGTCAAGGGCCCCAAGAAGGAGAAGATGTCGAACAAGGAGAAGAAGGCGCTGGAGAAGCTGCGCAAGGCCCGGCGCGAGCGTGGTGAGGTTGTCACCGACGATGAGGACGAGTAGATGGGACGAGGACTCGTGTTGCGACCTGCTGTGTCGCTGCGCACTGGGCTGAGGCCACCTGAGCTCTAGGCTGTGCGATTTTGCTTTGCTGGGGAAGCACACGACGTTGCCTTCCTGGTTAGTGGATGTTTTGGCGACCAGGCTGTCCCTGGCGTGTTCATTTGTTGCATTTCACGAGAGAACCTGACTGGAGCACTGCACGCGACAGGAAGCGTGCCGTGTGCAGCGTCGTACGTTGTGTCGCGTTGCGCACGGGGCTGCTGCCCCAGTGCTGCTCACGGTGTGATGAGGGAACCAAAGATGCAATGTTCACGTGTACTCGTTTCTTCACTGAATGTGACTCCCTTGTCCGCTGGTTTTGTGTCGCTGCTACGGGATCGTAGTGGCGGCATGACTGCTGCTTGTGGCCGTGCTACTGCACAGCTTTGAGAAGATACGATTTAGCGCCCCTTGTGGGTTACCTGGACTGATGGTGAGGGCCTAGTCTGGTGAATTTTGAGCCTGCCGAAGGCATTGGCTGTAAGAGTCTGCGTTGCAGCATGGCTATACCTGGGTTCCCGAATGCCGTACAATGCCTTCTGCCATTCTGCCAGAAAAGGAAATGTAGGCACGACAGTGTGGGCGCCTAACACGCACCCTGCGGGAACAAAGCGTTTGTTGTGGCACTGCGAATCCCCACTTTGGTACGTATGGTTTTACGGTCATGGTCCCCTTGCACGTTCCAGAGTCCAGCCCCGTCCCACTCAAGAGCTGGTCCTGGCCGTTGGGGCCACTCTGGCGTCCACATATGCAGGTCTTCACATGGGGCAAAGCATGGCGCGTGCAGCTCCTCTGGTTCCACTTCTGCAGTCGCCTTGCCAAATCCACCCCCCAGCACGACAAGTTCGCAAGTCCCGCTGCCCTCGCCAGCTGGTGGCACATGGAGGTCCCTTATTTTGAGCTTGCCGGCAGCACCACCGCCTGCACCAGCCCCCGCATCACAGCCTTCTCATACTGCCCGTGTGTCCATGTGTCCATGCTGCTGTCACTCTGCGGTGCTTTTGGTGGGGCCTTGCCGTCTCTGAGAGGACAGAACGTCATTAGGTTCCGCATCCCTTAATCCTGCTGTCCTCCATGTGCTGGCCTCTGTAACTGGGCAAGCCATCTTACAGCAGTGACCGCCTCGCATCAGCTGAACACATATCGACAGGTACCGCATGCACCAGGTACTGCACCATGCGCCATGGCACGGGTACTATCGGTTGTGGGCATTCAACGCTGCACACGTTGGAGCAGGTTGGAGCATGCCCGAAGTCCACAAGCGGACACTGGCCGGTGGGGCAAAAGCAGAACGTGCCAATGCATGGCCTGCAGTGCAGCCCAGTACTAGACAGCCTGGCACCCCGCCCATGCCTTCGACTGTTTCGGCAACCGCTTTGCTCACCACATCGATGAATAAGTTCATGCTCTCAGTGACATATACTCCAGTGCCTTCCTACTGCACCTGCACCCCTGCGCTAGTTTGACCAGTTCTGATAGCCGTACACGGTCGTGTTCATCCTCAGGGCCTCGGCCGATCTCCAAGATCCTAGCCCTCAAACCCTTAATGCAGCACCGTACGCTCGAGACACATGCGGAAGTGCTTAACCTAGCCAAATCGCATCCTGCAGGTCCCCAAATGTACATGGCATCATATCACACGAGAGGCACGCCTAGCATTCACAAGTCCGAACCCGCACACACACGTAACCAGAAGAAAGTAAACAGTGCATCATGAATACCAGTAGTGTCGGACGCATCGGATTATGCCCAGGGCCCAATCCGAGCCGAAGGCAACACTGCGCACGAGCCACGTGAACCCTGTTCGGCGCTGTCCATGCGCCACTTGCCACTTCAACAACCTTGCAACATGTACTTACAGGCTGATTCCCGACAAGGGACAAGCCCCACTCAACAGCCCAATACTGCTTTCATATATGACACTACTACATGCAATGCGATTGGCGGCGCCCAGGCACACTGTTGCTGTTCGTCACGCATGGCACCTTGCCGTGTAGTTAGTTGGCTAGGGCCCCAGGCGGGAGTTCAGGGACACAGCGCGGCAGCGCAGCGCCAAGAGGTGCACGGCCAACGCATAGCACACCCCGCTTGGCCGCGCGCATTGACCCGGAGGCCCCTGACGAACGCCCATGGTGGTGCTGCGGGCCACCAGCACCCGCAGCAACGCCCACTTGGACATTTGGAGTGTTCTCACCATGTGCAGTCCCTTCCCCACTGGTGCGGCTGCCGCTGTTCGCACCCTGGCCCATGCCCCGGTCACGCCCCACGTTCGCCAGCCCAGGCAGCTGCACCGACTGCGCTGAACTCGAGGCAGTCTGGGGCGCCTGTGCTGACGCGGCAACTCTGCGCTCTGCGAGCGCCTGGGCTGCCTCCCTACCGCCCTGGGCGTGCCCTGATGCCACCACCGGCAGGAGCGGCACCGTCTGAGCGACGCGCTCCTGCCTCTCCTCCCCTTGAACACTCCTGCCTACTGGCAGCGCTTGCGCCGCACAGGCGTGTGGGTCGGCCTCCGCTGCGCTTGCAGGCTTAGGCTCCAGGTGCAGGGCAGTTTCCACCTGGCGGCTGAGCTCACCGCCTTCTACACCGCCAGGCCTGTGCGGCTGGCCGCGGCAGTCGCCATCACTACCCCAGGTCGGTACCCCATGCAGATCCTGCTGCTGCTGCGGTTGCGATGGCTGCTGCTGCGTCGTCGGCCACGGTGACTCGTGCTGCGACAGTGCTGCTCCCGCAGATTGCAACTGTCCAAGGTCCAGGCTGTGGCGTGACCGGCCCGCCTCGCGCCGCAAAATCTGCGCCGCCGGTCCACGCGGGGATACCAGGAGGGGTGTTGCCTGGCTGCCATGTCCGCGACGCCCTGCGGCTTCCGCGGAAGATCCTGGCCCCCGCACAGTCACTGTGACGTGGGTCATCATGCCGATGTCCAAGCGGGCGGGGCTTGCTGCCGTTGCACTGGCATCACCACGAGCCCCCGGTGACGCGCGGATGACAGGTGCGCATGGCGCGGACGCCCTGAGCGAGCCGCCATGCACAGCAGCAGGCATGAAGGGCGACAAGCGTCCCACATGGTCGTGCATGGCCAGTTTGTCTGGGGGTAACGCGGGAAGCACGCCACGATTGCACTGCTGAAGTGCGTTGGGCTGCTCGCTGCCGTACGGGCCACGGTCAAGCTGGCGGCCAGGCGCCCTCATGCCGGCAGCGTTGGGGCCGCGAGCTTGGGCGGTTGGAGCGCCGCTGCCTGGCTGCGTGATATGGCCCCTCTGCGCGTCCTTAGGCGCCGCATGGCCTCCGCGGGGCGCACCGTTGCCCTCTCGTTGCCCGCCTTTGCTTGGGCTGGTCTCCCCTAGAGGACCATACGGCACGCCACAGCGGGACCACGTGTACGGCCTGGCAGGGCTGGGCTCCACGCCGTGCATGTTGTACATCCGGACCATGGGATGGGTTGACGCCAGCTTGGTTTGCGACTGGGACACCAGCCCCATGCCGCTGGTGCCGCTGCCGCCAGGGGCCGCCAGCACCTGGTTTTTGGATGCTGTCGGCTGCGCTTGCGCGCGTGGACCCATTAGGAGGAGCTCGAACATGGCGCGCGGGTTCGGCTGCGCTGCGCCGCGTGCAGCTAGGCGCCGCTGAGCCAGAATCTGTGCGCCCCGGGACGCCAGGAACTCGGACGCCCGCGAGTCGCCCAGTATGGCCGGCAGCCGTGGAAGATCTGCTTGGTTCAGCTGCTGCTGCTGCTGCGCCGCCCCACTGAAGTAAGCGCTGTCGGAGGCAATGAGGCCGTCGGTTGCGGCCGGCCGCAGGCTTGAAGCACCTGCCAACGACATGGCAGACGTCTCCTGCAGCGGCGAGGAGATGCAGCTCCCGCCGGCGTTGCCACCAAGGTCGTAGGCAAAGCGTTGCGGGCTTGCTTGCCCGCGGGGGCTAGTTGGGTGGTTGCGCGGCGAGCCGGGCACTGAGCGCGCTGCGCGCACAGCCAGTTGCCCCCTGGCCAGTAGCACTGTGTTCGGCAGGCCACGCAGGAGCTCGGGCTCCAGAGCGTAGGGCCGGACGCCGCTCATCGAGAAGGCTGCGTGGGCCCCGCGGACCGATGAGGCATGGGGCTCCTGCCGGGAGCGCAGCAGGGCGGCCGCTGCCTCTGACATGGGCGCGGGGTACAGCGCGTTGCGGCTGGCGCGTGTGCCGGTGTACTGGTCGCCGTCAGGCACAAGGCCGTTGTCGGCGGAGCGACGGTGGCCGTGGAACCTGCCGCCGCGCAGGCCCAGTACTGACGACAACGTGGAGGGCTCGTCGCAAAGCTCCGGCTGCGGGCATTGCGGTGGAGGATGCAATTTGCTTGCTGGCAGTTGGTTGAAGGCATACGTGTAGGCGAGGGATCAAGGCACATAGAGGTGTGGTGCAGATGTTAGACAGCAACGTTTACGTGCCTTAGGCTACAGGCAAACTCACAAGCACTACCTCTGTTGCTACCGTAAATTTTCGAGTAAGCGTGTGCCTCACCGGTTGCAGCTCGGAGCCTTCCGGCAGCATGTCCGCGCCTCGCGCAGAAGCAGACGAAGCCTCAGCGTGCAGAAACGGGGTCGTCTCCTGCGCATGCAGCTGCTCCGATGTTGCTGTTGCCGTACCGAGAGGCTCGCTCCCGGGCATGCCTCTACCCTCCTGGATGAACGCCAAGGACGTCAGCAAGGCGCCAACACCCTCCGCCATTTGCCCTGCCAATAGATCCAAAGAAGGCGCGCGCTCGGGCTCGTCCGCCTTGGCACCCATGCCGTGGTCACCCTCACCGCCCTGAGGCTCCGCTTCTCCATTGCCCTGCAAGGCTGTGCGGCTCCTGCCAGCGCCCCTGAGCATCGCCGCTCCTCCAACAACCGCAAGGTCCTCCAAAGGCTCGGGGTCCGGCCCCACTGCCGCCGGTCCCACTGGCCCTGCGCCAGCGCCCCCTGCGGCACGGGAGGAGCCCGGCAGCACGGACCTGCCTGCCACACTCAGCCCCGCCGCCATCGGTACATCCAGCTGTGAGCGTTGTGCCTGCAGAAGGCCGCCGGGCTGGTCCTGTGCCTCCGGCATGATGGACGCCGACGCCTCCGCCTGCAGGGCTGTCCCGCTGGGCACAGGCACGCCCTGCGTCTGCATGTCCGCATCAGGAGGTGCTGAAGCCGGCTGCGTCTCTACGCTGCGGGCCCCCGGCATCTGCACGTCGATGACGGAGAGGGACATGGCGCGGCGCCACTCGGCCTGCTGCCGGGCGCCGCGGGCGGTGCCCGGCCACGGCTCCATGTCAGTGCCGTCCGCTGAGCCAGAGGGCGCTCCGTCGCCGCCAGAACGACTTGGGGCCCACGAGGCCAAGGGAGAGCGGGTGGGTCGTGCTGCAGCCGAGCGGGCGCGGACACGGAGGAGCGGGGGCGCGTCGGCGCTGCCGTCACCTGCAGGGTTGGACCAACACAAGGAGTGAGCATGTGATGGTACAGGAAAACGGGGCAAACAGCAACAGGTGGGCAACTAGACCACTTGTAACTGATGCATATTGGACATTTACGACTGGCAGCCTAGGTTCGGAGTTGGACCGGCATGGAACGAGCAGGGCCCAATACTTTGGTTCAGCACCTCACCGGCTCTCAGCGACCTGGGCTTTGGCTGCACGTGCGGGCTAACCAGGGGGTCTTCGTACGGCCCCCATTGACTGCCGCCCTGCAGCATGCGGTCCTCCTCGCTGGTGACCGTGTACTTCCATGGGACAGGGCCTTCCCTGCGGACATGGCGCACCGGGGCCACGTGTAAGAGCAACGAAGGCACGCGACTCCAACAGCAAGGTCACAGATCCGGCTGATTGCATGGCATGACATGACTTGGTCGGCGTGGGTGCTAGTAACCCATAGAAATTAGTCAATTAGCACCTTGGCTTTCGTCTCTACCTACTGCGAGCGATGTGTATTGCAGCCACGTCACGTGTAGGCTTTGCCCCGAACATGCTGATGTGTTATGGTCCAAACGAGTTATCTTACTTGAGGTCACGCGTGATATGCCCCACGGCTTGCTGGGAAGGGCCGTTACTCGCGAGGGGACCGCCCAGCTCTCCGCGGGCCGCGTACCGCCACGGCTTGCGCATGTTGGCTCGCAGGGCGAGGTCAGCAGCGCCGAGGGCCGAGTAGCTGGATGCAGAGCCTGTAATCGGAATGGCAGGTAACCCACACCGCATGGGCGTTGAAAGGAGCACAGAATTGCTGAGCTCAGTCTCTGTTGCAAGTAAGAGGTGAAACGCGGCCCCAGGGAACACGTTACCCTCCTGAGCACTCACCCTCCTGCTGCAGCCTTTCGCGTTCCGCCTTGGCAGTTGCGCGCCTTCGCCTGCGTGCAGCGGCGTCCTCGCTGTCGCTGTGGCCAGAGCTGCTGGACTCGGGAGGAGAGGGCACGTAGGACGACACGTACTGCTCCTTGGCCACGCCTACAGGAGGAGGTGAAGCGGTTGGCAATGGATCGGCTCAGTATCAAACAAGGTTGTTAGGCCAGGCGAATTTGTATGGTCAACGGCAGGATGCTGAACACCAACGGTGCGACGTCTGCAAGTGGTGTCCCAATGCACCGTGTCTCCTCGGGTTGCTGTCGCATGCTGAGCACCTACCCGCTGGCCGCCATTGCGGCTGCTGGTTAGCCCTGACTCCCAGCCCCGCTCGCGCAGGTGCCTCGTTGTACGGCCCGTCGTACAGCCCCCGGTCGTACACGGGGCGCTTGGTAGAGCCACCTGCAGTGATGGACGTCGACCTTTAGCTCATCCCGCATGACTCAATGGACCCGAGTACTGAACAGGGAAGAGCCTGCTACCACGTAAGCCCCTCGCCGCAAACCCACCCGCGTACTTCCACGCCGGCTGATTGGCCGCTGCTGCCAGGCGCTCCAGCATGGCCGCCTTCTTGTCCGTAGTCGCATTAGGACTGTCAGTGACAAGCAGCTGCGCCATCTGCTGCCAGTCGTCGTGGGACAGGCCTGGGAACACAGGGTTGCAAGATGTGTGACGCACAGGAACCTCACAAACGCGTTCCAGCCGTGCCTTTTCACACATGTGAAGGGAGGTTGGAGAGCTGATGTCCAGTAAGCCCGCAGTGCTGCGGCTAGCGCACCTGCCGGCCTCCAACTGGGTCCGTTGTCCTTCGCCATGCGCGCCAGGATGGCAGCGCGCTTCTCCGCATCCACCGTCACGTCAAAGAGCCCCGAGTGGGCGGCGACCCGCTGGAACGCCGCAACCGCCTCAACACTGGCGGCGCTGGCCTCAGACTGCAGCGAGGCGCTGGGGGCATGTCGCGAAGGTGACGCGCCCGTGGGTTCAGCTGCGAGGCGCTTTGAGCGCTTCCCCTTCTTGCCGGCACGCTTGCTTGAACCTTCGGACGTCAGCTCAGCCGGCTCGCCAGCGTCACTGGATGGGAGATGGTGGGAGGACAAGCGGTGACGGGGATGAACTAGAACTGTATGCACTCCAGTCGGAGAATCAACCGCTTCAGGGGACAGCAGTAGAGACCATAAAGCCATTGAAGCCGTGCTCGCAGGCCCAAACGCATTGCCATCGCAGGAACTAGTTAGTACATAACGCGCCCTCCCGACACGGGGCACCGGAAGTGCCATACTCACCCTGCGGTAGGCTCAGAAGTAGTAGCTCCACCAGGAGCTGCGCTGGCGCCCACCGCCGCCTCCGCATCGGCAGCTTCCGCCTGGGGGCCTACCTCCTCACCCTCCTCCTCCTGCTGCTGCTCCCGCCCCTCCTGGCCCTTCATCCCCTTACTCTTGCGCCTGCCCCTGCGCTTAGCCTGACCGTCCCCGCCTTGCTGCTCCACCTCGCTGCCGCCCTCGCCACCTCCTCCCTTGCCCCGCTGAGTCCTCTGCTTGCGCTGACCCTGCTTGGCACCTCCGCCCTCCTGCTCCTCCCCGTTCCCGGTGTCATCCGCCGGCTGCTTAGCCCAGCGCTTTTTCCGCCGGGCTGCTACGACCTCCTCTTCCACGTCTTTGTCCTCGCTGCTGTCGTCGGTTGACTCGCTCTCCACCTCCTGCTCGCTGCGCTGCTGCTCGTCCTTGGCCCTGCTCTTGCTGCGCCTGCGCGCCGCCCTCATCCCGCTTGCTGCTGCCACGGCATCTCCCATGCTCTCCTCATCCATGGCCCCAGCGAGGGCCTCTAGCATGTGAGCCCTGCGGCGAAAGCTACCGTTGCCAGTGTCACCGGCCATGGCCCTGGGGTCAGGGGACATTGGAGGGCGTTGCGACATTCAGCTGGACCCTGCACGTAGCATCTTTCAAAAAATTATTTCAGCGATAACTGGTGTGCAGGCCAAGGGAAAGCGGCAGGGCGCTGAGCGAACGCGGAGCATGGACATCCTGACAGCTGGGCGCAACACCCTTGGGAACGCTATCTGCTAGTACAAGGTTTCCATGCCGAACATCCCACCTGAGCAACTTCTGCTTGCGTTTCTTCTTCTTCTTCTTGGCCAAAGCGTCCTCCTCGTCCTCGTCCACCACCACCTCCTCCTCAACCTCCTCCTCCACCAATTCTTCGTCCGCCTCCTGCTCGCCGTCAATGACCCCAGGGGGCCCGTCGCCTTCCACCTTGGGCACCTTCTTCTTCACAACCTTCTTAACCATCTTCTTCACGACCTTCTTCTTGCCGCCCTCGCCGCCTGTGCTGCCGGTCTTGGCCGTCTTTGCGCCCCTCCGTCGCCCTCCCCCGCCGGCCCCCTCCTCCTCGCTGCTGCTGCTGCTGCTGCAGTCCTCCGAGTCCCACAAGTCAGACAGGTCGTCGGTGTCCACAGAGTCGTCATCGCTCCAGTCACCGTACTTGCCGAGCTCGTAGTCCTGAGACCGCAATCCAACACATGCAGCTGTTAATGCAACTCAAGTATGCAGGTGAGGCTGATGCACGCAAGGGTACTCTAGGGCTTGCAAGATGCCCGGCGTCTGAGGTGCAATATGTAAGGCAGTCCAACCTGCTGCAAAGATTTGAGATAATTGCTCCCTGAGTTGGTCGGTAACAGCTGGTAAAGACCACCATTGAGCTACACCGCGCCTGCGCACTCACCCGCACATGCTTCATCATGGCCGCCAGGCGCTGTTTGGCGAAGGACCGCCACGCCCTCTGTGGAATTGCGTTCAGCGGCATGCGGCAAAGCAGCAAAGGCTTCGTTGGTGCCTTGCTTTTAGCGGAAATCGTTCGGGCCAAACATACTTACTTGCAAACATGCATACATGGCCAAAGGCTTGCACACACTCAGCCATGGGCACACCTGTATGATCTTGACTGCCTCTTCCCGGACCTCGTTCTGCTGCTCCACCGTGATTGCGCTTGCCAGCCATGAGCTGGTAGTACCCCCCTTGGCCTTTGCCACCTGCAGCAGTCAAGGGATGCAATCAATTGAGATGCGCGGAGATACATGGACAACACACGGCCCGCCCACTGAGCACACACGGACCCGAACTGACTGTGTGGCGGCACGCTCTAAACATGTGCACCGCTAGAGGTCGCTGGGGCGTACAGAACGAGTGGTGCAGGGGCACATGGCATGGAGCCGTACGGGGCAATCGGCGGCGCACACGCACGCTAGCAGGTCGAGCCTACCCCTTTCCCGAACGCTGGGATCATGCCCGTTCAACGCGTTGGGCTGCCCAAACAAGGATTCGCTCTTACCTGAGGCCGCAAGATGTCACGCCACGTAAGGTTTGCACGCAAAGTGGTCCTGTACCTGTGAGGACATGGAGAGCAGGTCGGGAAGGTTTAGGGATTATCTATTTGCGCATGGCCGGTGGTCAGGTAGACCGTCTGAAAGGACTACAGCTGTGAGCTGATGGCCACGCCCCGCTGTGACTGTGAACGCTAGCAGGACACCAGTGCCCTGAACAGATATTACGACTGGCGACGTGCTCTTGTAAGCGGCCACTTGCGTTCACCGGCAGAAAGGACGTAGCCCTCAGGAGGTGACTCACTTGGCGTACGCCTTCTCGCCCACACGGCCGAATAGCACTTTGTGCCTCAGCTTCTTCAGCCTCCGGATGATGGGATTGCGCTCCAGATCCTCCGCCTCGCGCGCCGGGGCCCATGCCACGGAGCCTGGCCGCGCCTGCTGCACCGTGCCCGGTCGGCTGCCGGCCTTGGCCGTGCGGGAGCCAAACCGCTCGCGCTTGGTCGGGGATCCCGGGGCATTAGGGTTCACCCCATCATGCTGCTGTCCGCTGGCCGTCGCCGCACCCCCAGAGGAGTGAGAGCCAGCGGCGCTACGCCCGGTGTCAGCAGGATGCGCTTCGCCTGCGTCCGTGGCCTTTAGGTGGTGGCTGCTGGTGTGACCCCGGCCGATGGCGGTCCGCCAGTCCCCACCACGGGCATTCGTGCCCGCGCCTGGCTTCCCAAGCCTGCACGCACGACGGGCCAATGTTGGCGAGGGCGTGAGCGGCAGTGCGCACACCAGCGGCCAAATAGCCGTGGCCCTAATTGCTACCAACAGCTGCTGCAGCTTCGGTCGCCATTGAAATGAACCTGAGCCGCCTGGTGTGCTGCCAATACTTGGTACCATGGCAGGTGCATCGGTATGTGTTGGTGACGGCTGAACAGACTGCGGACGTTACACCTAGCGCACTTCGTCTGCCCTCTGGCTGGCAGACGGCACGCATACACTGTTGCACTCAATGAAGTCTGGCATGCCCGAGGTTTGCACTGTCTCATACCGGTACAATCAGCCGCGGGCGTGCAACTCCTGTGCAGGCTCACCCGTCGAGGTCCGCCAGGCTCGGGAGCTCAACTCCGGCCTGCTGCAGCATCAACACCATCTGCATGCAGGTACGGCACGTGGGGGCAACGACACACGGCTAGTGGTGCTCCTGTACGACACAAGCGGGTCAGGGTAGGTAGCTACCACCATGCCCCCTCTTGCCACAGGACACAGAGTTTGGAGAAGGTGTCCTGGCGTGCCGTGTCTGGCAACCGGCACGCAGTAACCCGTGGGCTGGGCCCCCTCCATGCCACCGACACCCGCTGCCTTTCCCCTCGCCCCAATCTCGTACGCCTGGTTACGTACCGACTCATCCTGCATCAACCGACGAGCTGCCTCCTGGACTTTGGCTTGGCGCTCCTGGACTGCATCGGTTGTTCGCAGTGTGCCCAGGTCGGCTGTGAAGTTGGTGAGTGACTCCAACACCACCGGGGGGTGATGTAACGCCCCTTGCGTGGCCATATTGACTGTATGTGGGGTCAGGAGTGGAACCCTTGTAGCTTAACTATAGCCGAGTGGGCCTAAGGCGCCCCCGAGGTACAACCCTGCCTGGCAATGTCATCGTCGTGCCAGACCATGAACTGCCGCAGTGCAAAGATAGAAGCTGAGCTGTAATAAGTGGTACTATAAGGTATCAGTGTACAACTGATAGCCCCTCGCTCGAAGCGGGCTGTATGTGTTGCAAGGTGTGTTGCAAGGAAGCGATGTGATGAAGATTGCCGAACATTATGGAGTATAATACTGGCGGGCTCATCCGCCTTCTACGGAGTCCCGCGTGGTGCGGACGGTCTTCTCCTCACTTGCCCAACTTGTCTCCTCGCCCCATCCGATGTACTCAGGTGACAACAGAACCCAATTAGCAAAGACACTCTATCATCATATAATAGTTGCTACAAGCTACAGCTTTAACACACATAGGACAGTCAAACAGTTGGCGGGGGCAACTGACCGCGACTGTTGGCTCCCCTTATCGTTCAACAGCGAATTTACCTCATCCAAGTCCATGACGGTTCTATAGTCAGGCTTACTAAAGGACCGGTCAGCAGGGATGGAGCAGGGTGCTTTCGCCTTCCGACGCATGGCACCTACTGCAGCCGAGGCCCCAACCGAAAGAGCACACCGTGTTGCAGATATGCAAACGGCGTCGCAGCTCCGCAAGCTACAACGGTAGGACAGCGAGGACTCCCCTGGTTAGCCATGGAGCTGGGATGAAGGACGCGGGTCGCCTCCAACCAATTGGCCATACCATGTTGCACAGGCTGGTGGAGTCATTGGTTCTCCGCGAGCTTGACTCTGAATCACCGGCTGTCAGTTCGTCGTCACGGACTGAGGCTGCTGAGGGGCAGTTCCTACCTCCCGAGTCCTACCCAGGGGAGGCGCCCAGGGGACCGCTTCGCCATACCATGAGCAGGCATACGCACGTGTCACGTGCCCCCCTCGGCCAAGGGATGGTGGCTCAAGCTGACAAACGTGTCCGTCCTCCACCTGACGGGTTTGGTGACACGGCTGCTCTTGGGAACGCACGTCCAATACACCTTCCGTCGCTACAGGTGAGTTCATGCCTCCTTGCTTGTGGTGCTGTCGTCGAGGTACGTGGGGAGCGCCGTGTTGCAGCAGCAGTCGCAACATGATGTGGGTAACGGTTGGGGCACTCAGGATGCGGTGTGAGTACCCACTCAGGCAGGACCAGATTCCGGCCTCTGGTTTGTTGCCAGGCCTTTACACTCTATGCAGCAGAGGGCCAGGCAGTGTCGGTACCATACGCTGGGAAAAGGTGTACCATGCTGCGCATGTCGGAGTGCAGGCCTAGTGACGTCGGTCAAACGGTAGTGGGGGCACAGACGTCAGTCCCAGTTTGAAACAATGGCTCTGTGCATAATAGTGTCTTGATCTTGCCGCCTGCAACGGCAGGAACAGCTCGCTAGTATGCAGGAGCAGCTGGGCGTTGCTTACCAGGAGCTGGACGCCAGGCCGCCACAGCAAGTGGGCGGCTTGGAACAACGCTACTTCGGGGATAGAGGAGCAGCAGCGGCAGCAGCAGGCGCCATGCCGTCAACTCCAGTAGTACCTCCCAGCCTTGGGCTGTCAACGACACTCAACGGCGTAGGCGTCCACCACACAGCTGGTAAGGGGAGGGGTTGGTGGCTAAGGCGCCTGCGGTGCGGTGCCTCAACTGCGCAGGCTTCCCTTCGTCACGAGTTGCCATTGAAGAGACCTAATTCACTTGGTTCAGGGGGACAGGCCAGGTGGCAAGCTGCCTCGGGTGAGATGCCCGCGCAAGGAGGTCCTGGCGGCGGGGGTGCGTCATGGGCATCACCGGCCCGGCATACGGCAGTGGAGGGGCACGTGTTGCGGGAGGCAAAGGCTCTTGAGGACGAGCGCCTTCGCAGCTGGATACAGGTGAGTCCGATAGCCTTCAAGCATGGCTTGTTGTCATGCACCTATCTTGAGGGAGAGGCGCACTCCATGAGTAGTACTGTATCGGTGGGCTAGCCATAAGGCTAGACTTATCATGCGGGTGTCAATGCAGGACCTGCGCTCAGAGCGTCGCCGTCTGGAGGACCGCCTCCTTGAGGGCGACACCTCGGGGGTGCGCCTGCAGCAGTTGCGAGACGACCTGGAGAAGCAGGTGGGCAAGGCGTAAGGGCTGTGGCAGGGGCCGCTGTGCCACGAAACCGAAGTGCTGTCCGTACCTGGCACGCTAGGCTCCTGAGGCGTATGCCGCATGCTCATAGCCTCTGGTGATCTTTTGCCAAATAGAGATGACGGCGTGGCTTCCTGTGTGCAGGTGCTGGACCTGTCGCGTCAGCGTGACCTCCTCAAGGCCGAGCTCTCGGAGCTCGGCATCACACGCGCATCCAATGCGCAGCTGGCCGTCCAGGTAAGCGCTCAGCAGTTGGGTCAGCCACGTAGACAATCTATTTGCGCACATGGTTTGCGAATGCACGTAAGGGCAACACTCTTGCTCTTGTTTGCTTCCCAAGCTTGCTCTCAAGCCCACATGTTTCCTTCGTGCACTTCAGGTGGAGCTGCTGGCATCCGAGCTGGCCGTGGAGCGGGAACGGGTCACGCGGTACAAGAAGGTTAGCAAGGTTGCACGCCTGTGGTTGAGAGGTAACAGCTTCTTTTAGAGGTAGTAGGCACATTGCAGCAGGGATGCATGCAGCGTGCGCGTGCGCAAAGCTGTGTGCGCCGGTCTTTCTACCTCCTGCAGATCCGCCCAGCGCTGGAGCAGCAGCTGTCCCATGTCAGTGCAGCTCTGGACGACGTGCGGCAGCAGCATGCTGCGGCGCTGGAACACGTGGAGAAAGAGCGGGACTCGGCTAAGCTCAAGGTAACGTGTTACTCTGTGTGCTCTCATGCCTGATGATAGGGCTGTACGTACGGAGCGCGCGGGCAGGAGCAACACGGCCGGTCGGTAACTACGTTCAGGCCACACGTGCACTGCTGCAAGGCATATGGCAGTACCGTTGCAGCCGAGATTACCGTAATGACGCGTTTCTGCAGGCCAAGCGCGCTGCAAAGCGCGGGACCGAGCTGGAAGGCGCTCTCACTGCTGCCAATGCCGAGAAGGAGCGCCTGTCTGCAGAGGTGGGTTGGTTCGCTTGCAGCCTTACCGTTCCACCCTTTCTACTGCGCTACATGCTCCCTACTCTAGCCGGCGACTGAGCTTGTAACTGTGCCCCTGACCAAACGCAGGTGCACAGGCAGGCGCTGGCGCTGGAGGAGGCACGTGCCGGCAACGAAGCGCTGCAGTCAGCCAACCGTCAGCTGCAGGTATGCCTGTGCCGAAGGGCATATAGCGCCGCCTATCTCGTATGAAGAGCACGACACTGCGATCGTGTGCGCTGGACGCGTTGACTGCCGTACACTTAACTTGGTCGCAGCTTGCATGCACGTCCCACCTGTAGTTGCGAGGTGTACTGGTGTGGTTGCAAGGCGGATCAGGCTGCGCTGTCACGACACAGGTCAGCGTGGAGGCGCAAGCCAACGAGGCGGCTACCCGGCTTGCGGTTATGCAGGTGAGAAACACCAAGTGCCGCAATGGGGTTGTGCACCCGTTGCCTGGAACGACGTGCATACCGGTACGTTTGCCCAACAGCACGCCCCTGCGTGGCGAGTGTTCCCCTGGTAGGTTTCCGTACACGGTTACTCTTATCCGTTGCATTTCAGCCGTTCCAGCATGGCAAGAAAATTGTCCGTTGCCAGGTGACGTACATACCGCGTGTGGTGGTCTAACGCGCACCCATGCTCAGGTAATCCTGCATGCCTTTATTTCAGGCTCAGCTGGAGACCAGCCAATCAGACAGCGTCATCCTTCGCCGCCAGGTGGAGGCTCTGCAGAGCGAGGCGAAGGCGCTGAGGGAGCAGGTGGGACTCCAGACTTCCGTTGCTGACTCTTGCTTTTGGGTGTAATTTTAGTCCTGGTGCGCGCTGCGTCCTGAGCAGCCATACACTGACTGAGGCATGTCTGCCATCCAGCAACCTCGGCCCATAAGTTGTAGCCAGTGCAAACTTTGCACCGATGCCGCTTCCCTCTCACCGCTTGCGTGCTGCACACAGCTGCGAGAAGCAAATGGCACGACCGAGGCTATTCGGGCAGAGCGTGAGCAGCTCGGTGGTCGCTTGGTGGAGGAGCAGCAGGCTGTGGCGGCAGCCAGGCAGCAGGCGGAGGAAGCCAGCAGACAGGCAAGTGTAATCTGGTGCCGCACTGAGGACCTCCGAGCCGGATGTGATGCAGCACCGTTCCAATGGGTCTTGAAGTAGTGCAATTTCGCATGCACGGACACCTCTTGATGGATAACTGATGCGCACTGCGCGAAGCGTCCTGAAGAGCGCAATTGCATCACCTGTGCCGACGCCCCCGCTCTGCGTCATGTCCCGACATGTGACAGGTCAAGGCCAGCGAGGCTGCTCGGGACGAGGCTCTGCGCACTGCCGCCCTGAAGCTGGAGATTGTGCAGCGGCAGCACGCGGCAGAGCTGGCGGCCATCCAGAAGCAGTGAGCGCGGTGGGCGGGTCGGGCCACGCCTTGTGTCTTTTCAGCGAGCCTTGCTTGGTGGAGCCTTGTAGTAGGTTATTACTTGCACCATAAAGCCTCCTAAACCCCCGTGGGGCAACGGTCCTCGACCCCCAGGTACGAGTCTCAACTGGCCGCCTCCGAGAAGCAGTACGGCCTGCTGCAGCGGCAGTACGACGCGGGGCTGGCGTCCAGCGAGCAGCTGGCGGACGCAAGCAGCGCGCTGCGGAGGGAGCGAGACGCGCTGTGGGCGCAGGCGGAGAGCCTGCGGGCGGAGGTGAGGCGTGTAGGGCTCTGGGCGTTGCCAACGTAGAAGCGGCACGGCTGGTGTGCGTAGCAACTTTATAGAATAGTGCAGCGAGATGGCTATGGTTGGACTGCGACAAGGCCACGCTTGGTCACCGGTTTATGCGTTAACTGAGCGTCATGTATGCGGGCACCCTCTGTTTCCCCAGCTGGAGGCTGTGCGGCAGGAGAAAGCGGAGGTCACCACTAAGCTCACTGCGTTGAGGTCGGACGTGCGTAGCACCATGGAGGAGGTGACCCGAGACAGGTGGGCGTCGTGATGAGGCCTCACATGGCGCCAAGGGCTGGGGCGGCACAGAAGCTGGGCATGCCGGTTGCCCTACACACCGCCTAGTAGAGTACGTTCCGTACGTCGTACCGGGCTGCCCGTCTGCGCATGAGACGTGCACGGTGCGCAGAACTCCTGGCAAGGCTCCGGCCTACATCAGGTGTTTCTCCCACGGTGGAGGATGTCTGTCAAAGCGGGCGTGTTGTGTTCTTGCAACCGCAGGGACGCTCAGCTGTCCACGGCCGCCAGCCAGCAGGAGGCCCTCGTCCGCAGCATCAAGGCGGAAGCGGAACAGCGTGTGAGCAGCATAACGCAAGAGTACGAAGCCAGACTGGCAGGTGGGTGACTGGAACGGGACCTCGAATACGGTATGCCAGTGTGGGTTAACGCGACGTCCCGGTCAGCATGTGCCGGCCGCGTCGCCGAAACCAAGCTCGAGTACACAACCTCCTGCTTGCTACTCGTCGCCTGCAGGGTTTTTGGATGCCACTGATAAGCTGCGCAAGGATCTCGCGGACGCACAGCAGCAGGGGGACAAGTACCGTGTCACGGTCGGCCACCTCAAGGAGCAGGTGCGCACTGGCAGCGCACTGGCAGAGCAGCAGCTCACCGGTACCGTCCGCAAGTTGCATGCCGGCACCCTCAATGCCTTACCCGCTACGCTTAGTACAATAGCCCACATTGGCCACACGTCTGTAGTAAGCGCCACTACGCGAGACGACTGACTGAAAGACCAACCACCAACGCCACCCAACACTGCCTTGTCAGGTTCGAGACCTGCTGCTGGGCCGGGACGCTGTGGAGCGTGAGCTGGCGTCGGAGCGTGCCTTCAACCACGAGCTCAATCGCATACTGTCGGCCATACGAGGGACAGAGCAGGACAGGGTGTAAGGAGGGAGTAGACGGCTGCAGTTGGCTGCCGGTTTCCTGACAGGTGTTGTGTGAACAGGTGGACGCAGCTGATTGTGATAGGCCGCCCATACCGCCCATACTCACCTGCGCCATCCTCAAATTGGCCGGGAGGACAGTCCGTGTGGGCTACCAGGCTGGGTTTAGCCACTTAGGTCCCGAGGGTTGAGAAGCGGTGCGCTCTGGCGGCGTTCGCCAGACTTGCTGGCGGTAAAGTGTTCGAGTTAGTGTTGTGTACTGTCACTTGAAGAACCGAACAGCTCCTTGCGGATGTGCGTGGTCCCAGGGAACTCCCGTGTCCAGGCCCCGGGGAGGTGCGTAGCTGTGTGCCATCACCTGAGGTGGCTGATGACAGGATGAAGGATGCCAAACAAGTGAAGGCTACCGGTATGGTCTGCTGTTCCGGTGGTTCTACATGTCTGACGGGTATGGCGTTTCTCTTAACGGATACAGAACCGGTGTGAGCGGTACAGAACATTCCTGCGTTTGACTTGCCGGCTGGTTGCAGCGAACACGCGGCTGCGAACGTGTTGAGCACGTGCATTTCTGCTGCTGCGCCTGACGGGGCTACCCTGTACGCACGACACCACCATGAGTCCCACGTGGGGGTACTACTCCCTGGCCAAGCGTGCGTTGCCCCGGTTCACTAAATGGTGGCACTCCGCAGGTACACCTTGATTGGTTGCGGGGCCTCCCAGGTGAAGGGACGCAGTCAGTCAGCCAGCCTGTCACTGTTAAACCGGCTAAACACAAAGCCTTGGAGTTGTAGAGCGGAACGTGGTCTTGGCGGAGCCTGTCACTGTTACACGATCGCGGTTAAGCAGACGTCCACAACTGCGTTTACGCGTCAAGTGTCGCTTTGGTACACCAGCCACTGCCGGAGAATGGAGCAGGTCGGCCAGCAGGGGTGCGGTACCGTTTTACCGTACCATTATTGCAATCCTATGTCTGCGCACACAATACCGAAAACATTGCTGGCCATCAGTCGTCCGCCTGCGCTATGCAGGCACGGTCAGCCTGGGTCAGCAGGGGGCCCCACGCTGTACACCGCCTCGCCCGCCCACGTGCCAGCAGCCCAACATGCACCCCACGCACGCCTACGAGACAGCAGCACCAGCGGTGTTAAGCAACTCCCCGCTGCGCTCAGGCAGCTGTACGCACATAATGAATTGCAAGCCCAAACTAGCTGTAATACACTGTAGGCTGCACAGACGTCTCCGTGTGCGTCAAAACAATGTCGAGGCACGGACACCCTACACGGGTGCGGTGCGGTGCAACCGTTGTGAGTCGACGCAACAGGTGGCCACGCAGACAGGTGTCAGTGACAACTCACGATGACCCACTTGGCATGGCCCAACAAAATGGGTCTGCAAAATCCTTGCGTTATCTAGTATACGGTGT
>VFQN01002596.1_pt1 | contig 27490 bp, 18 predicted proteins | sample 3512371 | NCBI WGS metagenome assembly VFQN01 (sample SAMN10412370, study PRJNA504923) | tailings metagenome | isolation source: Replicate 2 from Balatoc abandoned mine | place: Philippines: Itogon, Benguet | collected 2017-08-28
AATGAATTAATTACTGCAAAAACTAATAATAGTAGTGCTAAATATGCCCAACCTGAATGAAATTTTTGAACGAATGTGTACAGAAATTGGTTTTTAAGAATAACAAATATAGCGAAAAAGGCATAAAAAAACCTCAAACTAAGTTGAGGTTTTTGTGATTTATTTGTTTTTTAAAAAGTGTTCAATTAAGAATGTAGTTGAAGAGTCGTGTTGCTTTACTGATTTTGAATTGATTTCGTCCAAAATTGAATTTGCCAGTTGCTTTCCTAATTCAACACCCCATTGGTCATAACTGAAAATGTTCCAAATGACACCTTGAACAAAAATTTTATGTTCATATAATGCAATTAACGAACCCAATGATTTTGGAGTAAGCTTATCGATTAATAACGTATTGGTTGGTTTATTTCCGCTGAAAACTTTGAAAGGTAAAAGAAAATCTGCTTTTTCATCGGTAACGTTTTGTTTTTCAAATTCTGCTTTTACTTGTGCTTCGGTTTTTCCGTTTAATAATGCTTCGGTTTGGGCAAAAAAGTTAGACATTAATTTGTCGTGATGATCTTGATTGCCATATAATGGTTTTATAAAGCCAATGAAATCAGTTGGAATTAACTTAGTTCCTTGATGAATTAACTGGAAAAAAGCGTGTTGTGAATTGGTTCCAGGTTCACCCCAAATAATCGTTCCGGTTTGATAATTTACTGGTTTTCCGTCGCGACCAATACTTTTCCCGTTGCTTTCCATAATTCCTTGTTGTAGATATGGAGCCAATTTTTGCAAATATTGTGTGTATGGAATTAAAGCTTCACTTTCGGCACCAAAAAAGTTGTTGTACCAAATACTTAGCAAGGCTAAAACAACCGGTATGTTTTCTTCAAATTCGGCAGTTTTGAAATGATTGTCCATTTCATTTGCTCCTTTCAGTAATTCGTCAAAATTATCAAAACCAACCGCTAAAGCGATTGACAAACCCACAGCACTCCAAAGAGAGAATCGACCACCAACCCAATCCCACATTGGAAAAATATTGTCCGGATTGATACCAAATTCGGTTACTTTTTGAATATTAGTAGAAACTGCTACAAAATGTTTGGCAACATTATCTTGCGTGGCCGATTGTAGAAACCAAGCACGAATAGTTTCGGCATTGGAAAGAGTTTCTTGCGTCGTAAAAGTTTTAGAAGCGACTACGAAAAGTGTCGTTTCCGGATTTAATTTTTTAATGATTTCATTTACATGATCACCATCAACATTGGATACAAAATGAATATTTAAATGGTTTTTGTAAAACTGCAATGCTTCAACTACCATTGCCGGACCAAGATCGGAACCGCCAATTCCAATATTGACAACATCGGTAAAAGATTTGTTGGAAAAACCTTTTCTTTCGCCCGAAATTACTTCTTCGGTAAATTTTTTAATTTTATTTTTTACTTCATAAACTTCCGGAATTACGTTTTTTTCATCCACTAAAACAGTTGCCGTTTCTGGCGAACGTAAAGCCGTGTGAAGAACTGCTCTGTTTTCGGTTTGATTGATTGCATCGCCATCAAAATAGCTGGCAATGGCTTGTTTTAGATTTACTTCTTTAGTCAATTGTTGTAATAATTCCATCGTTTCAGAGGTAATTCTGTTTTTGGAATAATCTACTAAAAAGTTATTCCATCGGATGTGGAATTTTTCGGCTCTTGATGTATCGTTGAGAAACATTTCCTGCATGGAAACGTTTTTAATGTTTTGGTAATGCTGATTTAGTTTTTCCCATAATGCTGTAGCAGTAGGATTGATCTTTGGTAATGCCATTTTTTCACAATTTGAATGCCAAATTTACAAATATCATTGGGATAAAATGACATGTAATTTTTACGCTAACGTTGTAGTTGAGAAAAAATTGAGTTATTTTTTAGAATGTGTGGCAGCAACGCTATCCAATTCTCTTTTCAAAGGCGTCATGTATTCCATGTACTTTTGTTTGTAACGAGAATCCATAGGTGTAGATGATGGTAATTGTAGTCGTAATGCATCTACCTGAGTGCCATTTTTCCAAAAGCGATAACAAACATGTGGTCCGGTAGCTAAACCAGTACTTCCAACTTTACCAATGACTTGTCCTTGCGTTACTCTTTGTCCTCGTTTGACTAAGATTTTAGACATATGAAGGTATTGTGTGGAATAGGTTTTGTCGTGTTTCACTTTGACATAATTTCCATTTCCGGTAGTAAAACCAGCTTGTTCAACAACTCCGGCTGCAGTTGACATGATTGGTGTTCCTGTTGGAGCAGCATAGTCGGTTCCGTTGTGTGCCTTCCATCTTTTTTGCACCGGATGGAAACGGCTTTTGGAATACCTTGAAGTAATGTTGATGAATTTTAAAGGTGCTTTTAGGAAAAAGTTTTTAAGTGTTTTTCCTTCTTCGTCATAGTACTCTTGTTTTTGAGCATTAGCATCAGGTTTAAAAGGGAATGCATATACTTTCTTGCCTTTGTATTCAAAGAATGAAGCTTTTAAACTATCCACGCCGTCATAAACGGTGTCATTAATGTATCGTTCCGTGAATTTTAAAGCAAACTCGTCTCCTTTTTGAAGTTTGAAGAAGTCGATTGACCATGCATAAATCTTGGCAACTCTTGAAGCTAACGATGGATCAACTTTTAAGTTTTGAAGTGTTTCAGAAAGTGAACCGTTTAATTTTCCGGCAATGGTTCTGGTTTTAAAAGTAACCGGACGCGTTTTTTTATGGGCAGTAATTGAATCTCTGAAATCAATGATGTAGTAACTCAGTTTATCCGGTTGATAAATGAAATATTGTATTTTGTGTTTTCTATCTTTGGTTCTAAGAATAGTATAAGGTTTTCCTTTTCGAATGGATCGAACATCAAATGTGTCTTTTACTTTGGCTACAATTTCATGAACCTGATTTCCGTTCAGATTTTGTTTGTTCAGAATGCTTCCAAATGTATCGCCTGATTTAATAGTATCATTGCAGATGTTGAATTCGTGAAGGTTGAATCCAAAGTCTATAGTTTTAGGTTTTGGTGTTTCTAAAACGATAACTTCTTCTTTTGATTTATTACATGAAATAACAAAAAAGAAAACGAATGAAATTAGTAGTATTTTTGAGATGAATTTTGACATTACATTTTTTTATAGTCCTTCGCCCCAATTTTTTAGCTCATCTTCGCTCCAGAGTTCCGGGAAAAAAATTCTTCTCTGATATTTTGGATGCATGTATTTTTTCCAATCGCTTCCTCCGGTTGCTTCGCTTGAACCTTGACCACTTTCAATGTATTTTTTGGCGGCATTCAGGTGTCCCATAACCCAAGTCACATTAACAGTATAGTCATAATGACGCATTGCTTTTACTAATTCAGTATTTTTTTGATCTTCTAAAGGAAGTTGCTTGAATTTTTGCCAAATATTAATAGTGTTGTATTCTTCCATGTAACGAAGAAATTCTTCACGATATTTTTTTTCAAAGTTGACTAATAAAGTGCTTTTTTCACCGGTTTGATAATCTTTTCCGGCAGCTTGCCAATATAAATGTTCAAAGGCGTGAGAATATGGTGTGTTTCTGTCAATTGTAGTTCTAAATCGATAATCGATAAGGTTTATTAAATCGGTTGAAGAGAATTCAATCAATCGATATTGTGCACTTTGAAAACCACTTGCCGGAGTTAATGTATTTCTAAATTTCATATATTGTTCCACTTCCATACCATCACGCATGATGTCAAAAGAAGTTGTCAACATGTCAAAATAACGGCTAATTCTTCGCAGTTTTTCGGTGAAAAAATCGGTTTTCGGTTTTTCTGTATGACAAAGTTGGTCGATTTCCCAAAGTATCATTTTGAACAATAGTTCATTGATTTGATGATACATAATGAAAACCATTTCATCAGGCAGGACTGTTCGCTGTATTTGAAGATTTAATAAAGCGTCGGTTTGAATATAATCCCAATAGGTTATTGGTTTTGACCAAAGTAATCCTTCAAGATGTGTTTCTGTTTTTTGATTTATAGCTTCGAATTTTTGTTCCAAAGCTTCTAAAATCATTTCGTTATTGTTGGTTAGGTTGTTCATTATTTTTTTACTTTTACGACAAAGGGATTTTTTAATCCTTTGAAACCATCTAAATCAGCTTTCAGTGAACCTACTGCTAAACTTGCTTTGATTCTAAGCGGAACTTTGTTGTCATCGTCAGATATCCAAACAGTTAAGCTTTCTTCTTCTTTGAAAACTCTTCCCGATTGAACAAGAGGTCTAAAAATCATAGATGGTACGGTTCCAAATTTAGTTTTTAAATCTTCTCTACCTATAAATTTTAACTTAAACTTATAAATTTCATCATCAAAAAACATGTCGACCACTATCGATTCACCTACTTTTAGTTTATTAATGTTTGGGTGATTTCTAAGGAAATAAAAAGTTGATAAAATATCTTGAACATTCTCCGTAACAGGAAATGTACTTTCTTTTTTCTTTTTATAGTCTTTTATTAAAACAGTATTGTTGTCTTGATTAAAAAAGCCCTCTTGGTTTTTAGTATAACCGCCTTCGTCAATTTTTCTGACGAATTGATAAGGTTTGTTTGTCGTTTTGTCAAAGTAACTTTCATAGTTGTCGTCTACTTTAAAAAAGAAACGTGACATTCCAACCGTGTAGCCTTTTCCAATAGCGTGATATACTTTTTTGTTATTTTTAACAGCTTCTTTTACTTCGAGTGTGGCATATCCTGCATTGATAAAACCATAATGGATACGAAACTTGAACCATTCGCCGGTATCATATGCTTCCGGATTTTGGGTATTGAAACTTACTGTCGAAAAAAACAGAAGAATAAATAGAATCTTTTTCATTTTGAACATTATTTTTTCCAGTAAGTACAATTATTGTTCCAAATGTAAAAAAACAAAAAAACCCAGTCAAATTAATGACTGAGTTTTTATGCTATTAACCAACCAAAAAACTATAAATTATGAAAAATTTATCCAAAAGTTAAAGGGAACCACCCCTTTATTTTTTGATGGTACAAATGTATGTTGTTTTTTGATAAAAAATTAATAAAAACTCGACTTTAACATATTTTTATCAAAAACAGAGTTACTATAACGTTGTATTTTGATAATTTGTTAATAAAATCACAAAGTTCCTCTTAGGGCTTGTTCTCTTTCAATAGATTCAAAAAGTGCTTTAAAATTACCGGCACCAAAACCTCTTGCGCCCATTCTTTGAATGATTTCATAGAATAAAGTTGGTCTGTCTTCTACCGGTTTAGTAAAGATTTGCAACAAATATCCTTCGTCATCTGCATCAATCATAATTCCAAGTTTTTGAAGTTCTTTAATGTCTTCTTTGAATTTACTCATGTGGTCTTTTAAACGTTCAGGAATTGCATCGTAGTAAGCTTGTGGTGGCGTTGATAAAAATTCTACTCCACGAGATTTCAAATCAGATACCGTTTTTATGATATCATCTGTAGCAATAGCAATGTGTTGAACTCCTGGACCATCATAAAAATCTAAATATTCTTCAATTTGTGATTTTTTCTTTCCTTCGGCTGGTTCGTTAATTGGAAATTTAATTCTTCCGTTTCCGTTACTCATTACTTTACTCATCAAAGCTGAATATTCAGTCGTGATTTGTTTGTCATCAAAGGAAAGGAAATTTACAAATCCCATTACATCTTCGTAGAATTTTACCCAAGTATTCATTTCGTTCCAACCAACGTTTCCAACCATGTGGTCAACATATTTTAATCCGGTTGGCGCAGGATTGTAATCTGATTTCCATTCTTTATAACCTGGCAAAAATGCTCCGTTGTAGTTTTTTCGTTCTACAAACATGTGGACGGTTTCTCCATACGTGTAAATCCCAGCACGAACTACTTCTCCGTGTTCATCAGTTTCTACAGTTGGTTCCATGTAAACCTTTGCACCACGTTTTGTAGTTTCTTCAAATGCTGAACGCGCATCATCAACCCAAAGTGCCACGATTTTAACACCATCGCCATGTCTTTTTACGTGTTCACCAATTGGAGAATCGCCTTTTAAAGCCGTTGTTAAAACTAAACGGATTTTGTCTTGTTTTAAAACATAAGAAGCTCGGTCTTTCATTCCGGTTTCTAATCCTGCATAGGCAAACGACTGAAATCCGAATGCTGTTTTGTAATAATGTGCTGCTTGCTTGGCATTACCCACGTAAAATTCTACGTAATCGGTTCCTAAAAGTGGAAGGAAATCTTGTGCGCCTTCAAATATTTTTTCTAAGCCGTATTCGACTGATTTTATTTCTTTACTCATTGTGTTTATTTGTTTAATCTAGTTGTGTTTTATTAACTAAAAGTTTGTTGTTTACTGAATTTTAGCCCCGATAGCAGTGGAAATCCTCGCCATTTTTCTTGGCGAGATTGCAACGAATAGCGGGATTAGCTTCTAAAAAAAATTATTCTAACCAAGATTGATAGTATTTGTCATCAGCTATTTTCATAGCTTCTTCGGTGACCATCAATGGTTTAAAAGTATCAACCATTACGGCTAATTCTTGCGTATCTTTTTTACCAATGCTTCGTTCTACAGCTCCGGGATGCGGACCGTGAGGAATTCCTGCAGGATGAAGTGAAATATGTCCGGCTTCAATATCGTTTCTACTCATAAAATCACCATCGACATAATATAAGACTTCATCAGAATCAATGTTGCTGTGATTATATGGTGCCGGAATTGATTCGGGATGATAATCGTATAAACGTGGAACGAAGGAACAAACGACAAACGCATCGGTTTCAAAAGTTTGATGTACCGGTGGTGGTTGATGTATTCTTCCTGTTATAGGTTCAAAGTCATGAATGGAAAAAGCATACGGATAATTGTAGCCGTCATAACCAATCACGTCAAACGGATGCGTAGCATAAACCATTTCGAAGATTTCATCTTTCTTTTTTACTTTGATGACAAATTCGCCTTTTTCGTTATAGGTTTCCAACTCATTTGGACGACGGATGTCTCTTTCGCAAAACGGTGAATGTTCTAATAATTGACCAAACCAGTTTCTGTAACGTTTTGGTGTGTAAATTGGTCGGTGTGATTCGACGATGAACAAACGATTGTCTTCGGTATCAAAATCAATTTTATAAATGATTCCTCGAGGAATAATCAAATAATCACCATATTTGAAATCGATGTTTCCCAACATGGTTCTTAGTTTTCCTGAACCTTTGTGTATGAAAATCATTTCATCAGAGTCGGTGTTTTTATAGAAATAATCAGTTGTTGATTTTTTTGGCGCGGCAAGAACAATATGACAATCAGAATTGGTTAAAACTATTTTTCGGCTTTCTAGAAAATCATTTTCTGGATTTACTTGAAATCCTCTTAGTCGATAGGATTGGATATTGTTGGCTTTGGCAATTTTTGGGGCAATGTTGTATTGCTTACGGATTTCTTTTACCTGTGTTGGTCTTTGTTCGTGGTAGGAATTGGTTGACATGCCGTCAAAACCTATTGTTCCAAAAAGTTGTTCATAATACAAATCGCCATTTGGTTTTTTGAAAATGATGTGTCTTTTTGGTGGAATTTTTCCTAATGTATGATATAATGGCATAATTTTTTTAATTAGATAATTAATAATTAGTCAATGTGCCAATTAGAAGAGCGCCAATAATAAGATGGATGGTGAAAATTGACTGATTCTCACATCGACAAATTGACACATTACTACTCATTCAGGATTTCTCTTGATGAGGAATTTTAAATGTGATAATAAATTTTTCCAAGGCGAATTCATACCATACAAATATCGGAAAAATATAATTTTGTGAAATGATAATTATCAAATTTTTATCAAATGCAAAAGAGGATTAACAATTTTATAAATCATTAATCCTCTTTTTTATTTGTTTTGTAGCTAAATTTAGTTGTTTAATTTACTATTTTTCTTGCTGTAAGAAAAATAAATGATTATTCCTATTGCTAACCATACAAACAATCGCATCCAGTTTTCCCAACCTAATCCGAAAATCATAGCTCCGCAGACTATAATTCCTAAAATTGGAATAATCGGAACTAATGGAACTCTAAATTGTCTCGGTAAATCCGGTGCTTTTTTACGTAAAATAATAACAGCTGCACAAACCAACATAAAAGCAAATAAAGTTCCTATACTTGTCATGTGTCCAACTACGTTTCCAGGAACAAAAGCTGCAAAAGCTCCAACTAATAATAAAATCACCATATTTCCTTTGTAGGGAGTTTTGAATTTTGGATGAATGGTTGAAAACACTTTTGGAAGTAATCCGTCTTTACTCATAGAATAGAAAACTCTACTTTGTCCTAATAACATTACTAAAATAACAGATGAAAATCCAGCCAAAATAGCAATTGTTACCGATTTGCTCAGCCAAGTATATTCGGGCATGGCTTCCTGTATAGCAGCTACAACTGATGCTTCACCACCTTTTGTTGGGTCTCTGAAAAATTCCAAAGGAACAATTCCTGTAAGAACGTGAGCAAATAAAACGTATAATAATGTACAAATAATAAGCGAACCTAAAATTCCCATAGGCATTGCTTTTTTAGGATTTTTAGTTTCTTGAGCTGCGGTAGATACTGCATCAAAACCAATAAAAGCAAAAAACACGGTTCCAGCTGCTCCAAGAATTCCCATTATTCCTCCAAAATTATGTACAATTCCTTGATGGTCTATATATTTTGTAGCTTCAGGAATATAATTTTCATGATTTACTGAATTAATGTAATTCCAACCTAAAGCAATAATCAAAATAACAACTGCAACTTTTACGATAACAATAATGTTATTTACAAAAGCACTTTCTTGAATTCCTCTCATTAATAAGAAACTAATAACTGTTACGATAAACAAAGCTGGTAAGTTCATTATTCCGTTTACTCCATCAGGAGAAGCCTGAAACGGAGAATGACACCACTCATACGGAATTGGAGAAATGTGCATTACTTCGACCAGAAACTTATTGAGATATTCACTCCAAGCAACTCCTACGGTTGCTGCTCCAACTGCATATTCCAAAACTAAATCCCAACCAATAATCCAAGCTAAAAATTCTCCCATTGTAGCATAAGTATAGGTATAAGCACTTCCTGAAATAGGAATGGATGAAGATAATTCTGCATAACAAAGTCCTGCTAAAGCACAACCCAATCCTGCTATCAAAAAAGCAATTGTTACCGAAGGTCCTGCATAATTTGCAGAGGCATTTGCAGTCTGAACAAAAAGTCCTGCTCCAATGATAGCTCCAATACCTAAAGCTATTAGACCCCAACCCGTTAAGGTTCTTTTTAATCCTTTTTCTGATTCTGAAGCTTCATCAAGTAATTGCTTAAGTGGTTTAATTTTCCAAATAGACATATTTTTTGGTTTTTTGGTTATTGTTTAGGTTTCAAATATAGGTTTTTATGTTCAATTTTATAAAAAAATGCATTTTTTATAAGATTAAAACCAAAAACCAACATTAATCATGGTGTAGCCTTTAGGTAATTCAGGTGACCACGTATATTTTATTTCAATAGGTCCAACTACTGACTCGTAACCATATCCAATCGCATAACCGGTATACTTTGGTTTTGAAATCCAATTTCCACTTTCAAAAAGGTTATTTTCAAGATTGGCATAATTGGCAGAAAAATTAAAATGATTTTTTTTGTAAATTTCATAATCAACAGTAAAACAAGATTTTATAAAACTGTCGGCAGAAACACTAAGGAAATCATAACCATAAAAATGTTTGAAGTTATTGATAGTGCTATTTCCGTATCCGCCTAAAACGAAATCAAAAAAATGTACACTTTCGTTGCCAATTTTAAATCCGGCTTCAGATTGAACTTTTAAAGTTAATTTCTTGTAAAAAGTTTTAGCAAAACCTATTTCTCCTTTTGCAATTGAGAACCTTGAAAAATCTCCCGTGTAATTCGAAGAATAAAGAAAGGATTGAATGTCTCCTGAAAAAAGCCAGCCATTTTTAGGGAAATATCGGTTGTCAAAAGAGTCATATTTCAAATAACCAAATACACTGATATAATCGCTTTTTTCAAAAACAGGATTGGTTTGTTCTAAATTTTCGGTTTCAATTCTAAGGTATTTATGCTCTAATCCAACACCAATTAAATATTTTTGAATGAAAACGGTTTGAATGTAAATTTGATTTGTTAAATCTGAAAAATCCATATTTAAGGAACTCAATCCTAAATCACTGAACAATTGTCCGTTGTTGAAGTCAGTTTTTACATTTCGGTTAAATTCGTTAAATCTTGATTTTAGCCCAAAACTCCAATAAAAACCATTGTCAACATAATAATCAAGATTGTATCTAATGTTGTCGCCAAGGGCTAAATCGGCTGAAAGGACATCGTTTTTAAATAATGACTTTTTATGTGTAACATTAACCAGGATAGCGCTTTTGTATAGCCCGTCATAATGCAATCCGAATTTTAAGAATGTTTTATTCTCGTTTTCGGATAAGTTAATTTTTAGTTCGTCTCCACCGTCTTTTGGTTCCAATGAATAACTAATTCTGCTAAAGTTTTGTGTGGCATTGATATTATTTATTCCCGTTTTTAATTCATTGTAATTAATTTCTTTTGGTGATTTAAAACGTAGTTTTCCCAAAACATAAGCTCGGGTATAGTTATCCATTTTCGAAATAGTGATTCCTTGTAAATCTATCTTGTCATCTGTTTTATGTAGCTTTTGTACTTTATTGACCAAACTAGGGTTTCCATATTTTTTAATTTCATCATATAATGCCATTGCGGCTTCTTCACCTTTTTTGATAATGTCTCTGCCTTGGTCAAATGAAATGACGCCATAATTTGAAATGTCAGGTTTTATGTAGATGTCAGTTTGTTTTACCTTTTCTTTCATCTTGTTTATCATGTCCAAATTGGTGATTTGGACTAAAATTCTGGTGGCGTCTTTTAATGCATCACGGTCTTTCAAATCGTCTTGAACATCAACACCAATGATAATTTCGGCTCCCATTCTTCGTAGTTCTTCGACAGGATAATTGTTGGTTACTCCACCGTCTATGAGGATTTTTCCGTCTATTTCTACGGGCGAAAATAATGATGGGAAAGCAGAACTAGCCATCATAGCTTGGGTTAAATAACCGCTTTTAAGCATAACTTCTTGGCCGGTTTCGATATCGGTAGCGACGCAAACAAAAGGTATAGGTAATTTACTGAAATCTCGAATGTGTCGAACATTATGGGTTAGTTTTGCCAACATATTGTAGTTGTACATTCCTTTGGAAAGTGCTACGGGAATTCCGATTTTGAATTTGTTGAATGGCAATGAAATAGCATACATTTCATCATTTCGTTTTTCATAAAAACTTTTAGAAGAACGTGGAATGTAATCTTGAAGTAGTTCGTCAAAATTTGTATTGTAAAAAATAGAATCAATCTGTGTGGCATTATAACCTGAGGCATATAATCCACCTACAACGGCACCCATGCTGGTTCCTCCGATGTAATCAATTTTTACGCCGGCTTCTTCCAAAACTTTTAAAACGCCAATATGTGCAAAACCTTTGGCGCCACCACCAGAAAGAACCAATCCGATTTTTTTTCGTGGAATGGTGTCTTGAGCATAGCTGTTTTGAGAAAAAAGAAAAAAGAAAAAAGAAAATAGACTTAAAAAAGTTGTGAGTTTCGAGTTTTGGGTTTTGAAAACTAACTGTAACAAAAGACGATTATCTTTTAGCCCTGATTGAAACGACATCCTTTTTTTGTAAAAAAAAGATAGAGTGGAAAGCAGGAAAATGGCTAATAGACAAAATAAAAACATTCGCTCACAGAATTTATGGTTTAATCTCTTTGTAAAAGTCGGAAATTTTTTTGGCTTTTGATGCCCCAACGACTTCAGAAATCTCTTTTTCGGTAGCTAATTTTAATCTTTTTACACTTTTGAAGTGTTTTATGAGCGTCAACATGGTTTTTTCTCCAATTCCCGGAATGAGTTCTATGGTTGAATTGAGTGCTGATTTGCTTCGTTTGTCTCGGTGGAATGTTATACCGAAGCGATGTGCTTCATTCCTTAAATGTTGAATGATTTTTAGTGTTTCCGATTTTTTATCGAGGTATAATGGTACCGAATCGCCGGGATAAAATAGTTCTTCCAATCGTTTTGCAATGCCGATGATGGCAATTTTACCTCTTAAGCCTAAGTCGTCAAGACTTTTTAATGCAGAAGAAAGTTGTCCTTTTCCACCATCTATAATGATGAGTTGCGGTAATGATTGGTTTTCGTCCAACAATCGTTTATATCTTCGATATACAACTTCTTCCATCGAGGCAAAATCGTTTGGTCCTTCGACAGTTTTAATGTTGAAATGGCGGTAGTCTTTTTTGGATGGTTTTCCGTCTTTGAAAACGACACAAGCAGAAACCGGATTAGTTCCTTGAATGTTGGAGTTATCAAAGCATTCAATATGTCGCGGTTCAACGGAAAGGCGTAAATCTTTTTGCATTTGCGCCATAATTCGATTCGTGTGACGTTCCGGGTCAACGATTTGAATTTGTTTTAATTGCTCTAATCGATGGTATTTTGCGTTTCTTTCGGATAATTCTAAAATTTGTTTTTTATCACCTAATTGTGGTACGGTAACTTTAATTTTATCACCAAAATCGAGTTCAAACGGTAAAATAATTTCCTTAGTTGTTAGATTAAAGCGTTCGCGAAGTTCCACGATTGCTAGTTCTAAGAGTTCTTCGTTGGTTTCGTCGAGTTTCTTTTTTAGTTCTAAAGTATGTGAACGTATGATAGCGCCGTGTGAAATTTGAAGGAAATTAACATACGCCATTGTTTCATCGGAGACAATGGAAAATACATCGACATTTGAAATTTTAGGGTTTAAAATTGTTGAACGCGATTGGTAGTTTTCTAAAACTTCTATTTTTTCTTTGATTTTTTGTGCTTCTTCAAATTTCATTTCGGAAGCCAATTGCTTCATCTCAGATTTAAAGTCACGAAGACTTTCTTTGAAATTTCCTTTTAGGATTTCGCGGATGGCGTCTACTTGTTTTTGATAGTTTTCCAAAGTTTCAAAACCTTCACAAGGACCTTTGCAATTACCAATGTGATATTCCAGACAAACTTTATATTTACCGGTGTTTATTTTGCTTTCGCTTAAGTCATAATTGCAAGTTCGCAACGGGTACAATTCTTTTATTAAATCGAGTATGGTGTTTACGGTTTTGAAATTGGTATAGGGTCCAAAATATTCCGAACCGTCTTTAATCATTTTTCGGGTTGGAAATATTCGGGAAAAAGGTTCTCTTTTGATGCAAATCCACGGATAGCTTTTGTCATCTTTAAGATTGATGTTATAACGAGGTTGAAGCTTTTTTATCAGATTGTTTTCCAATAATAAAGCATCGGCTTCGGTAGCGACTACAATGTGTTTAATATCGGCAATTTTCCGAACTAATACGTTGGTTTTTGCGTTGTCGTGATGTTTTGTAAAATAGGACGAAACGCGTTTCTTTAAATTTTTGGCTTTGCCTACATACAGAATTTTTCCGTCTTTGTCATAGTACTGATATACTCCGGGATTATTTGGAAGTGTTTGCAGTTGAATTTCTAAAGATGGAAGCAGCATTTAGATTGCAGATTAACGATTGATGATTTTTGAATTATTGCAATTGATATTTACATAGAAAAATTAGCCACAGATTAAACGGATTTTACGGATTGTTTATTTTGTGATACTTTCTTTAAACAAATTTAACTTTAATTCTTTCATAAAGCAAATGCGTTTTTTACTTTTACTACATGAATAAAAAAGATTTACGAAGTAAATATAAATCACTCAGACAACAACTTTCAACAGAAGAAATTGAAGACAAAAGTTTAGCGATTGCCAATCGATTGCTTTCGTTGGATGTTTGGGATAAAACCTATTTTCATTTGTTTCTAACTATTGAAGAAAAAAAAGAGGTTGATACTGAGTTTGTTCTTCAGATTTTAGCCGGAAAAGATAAAGAAATTGTGGTCTCTAAAAGTGATTTTGAAACTCGTGAAATGACTAATTATCTTTTAACAGATAATACAAAATTCATAAAAAATGAATACAATATTTTTGAACCTGTTGATGGATTAGAAGTTCCGGTTTCTAAAATAGATGTGGTTTTTGTGCCGCTTTTGGCATTTGATAAAAACGGAAATCGGGTAGGTTATGGCAAAGGTTTTTACGATAATTTTTTAGCCAAATGCCGTGAAGATGTTATAAAAATAGGTTTGTCTTTTTTTGAGCCGGAAGAATCTATTGATGATGTTTCTGCAACCGATATTCGATTGAATTACTGTGTAACGCCTTTTGGAATTAATAACTTTTAATAGATTCCGGTTTAGCAAATGCTTTTTTATTGAACACAATCAAAATTCCAATTCCGGTTGAAATAGCAACATCGGCTACATTGAAAATGGCGTTAAAAAATTTGAACGGTTCTCCGCCCCAAATTGGCAACCAATCCGGAAAAGTGCCTTCAAAAAGAGGGAAATATAACATATCAACTACTTCGCCATGAAACCATTTTTGGTAAGGTTTGTCAGTAAACATTTCGGCTAATTGGTGATGACTATCGCTAAAAAGCTGACCATAAAAAACAGAGTCAATAATATTGCCTAATGCGCCGGCAAAAATTAATGAAATAGCAACCATTAAAAAATTGGAACAATGTTTTTTGCTTGAGTCATAAAGCCAGTAACCGATTCCGAAAATGGCTACTATTCTGAAGCTTGTAAGTATCATTTTTCCGTATTGTCCCGGAATTTTTGTTCCCCAAGCCATTCCGTCATTTTCTACAAAATAAATTCGAAACCACTCAAAAACTTTGATCTCTTCACCAAGTATAAAATTTGTTTTGATATAGATTTTTGAAAATTGGTCAATAACCAATAGTAAGGCAATTAGAAAAACGGAATTTCTTAATGACATTGTTTTGTTTTTAGTGGCGCAAAAATACTATTTTTTTCTAAAAAAAACGCTCCTATACAGGAGCGTTAAATGTTTTATTTTTAACGTGTTATCGTTGTAAGTTTTTTGCCTCGATACTCATGGTAGCATGAGGAACAATTTTTAATCTTTCTTTTGAAATAAGCTTTCCGGTAACTTTACAAACACCATACGTTTTGTTTTCTACACGGAAAAGTGCATTTTTCAAATCACGGATGAATTTTTCCTGACGAATAGCCAACTGTGAGTTTGCTTCTTTTGACATGGTTTCACTTCCTTCTTCAAAAGCTTTGAATGTAGGTGATGTATCATCAGTACCATTATTCAAGTCATTCATATAAGCACTTTTGATTAATTCTAAATCGGCTTGCGCTTTTTCTATTTTTTTAAGGATAATTTCTTTGAACTCTGCCAAATCAGCATCTGAGTATCTCATTTTTTCTTCTACCATCTTTTTACTATTTTGAGATTAATATCATTGTTTTTATATCGTCAAATTCAATTTCTATACCATTCTCGATTTTTTCTTCAAAAACTAACTCTTGCGTGAGTGTTTCGGACATAATATAGCTTTCATTAGTCTTAACAGCAAGTTCCAATTCTTCATTGCGAAGCATTTGAACTTTGATTTTATCAGTAACCTCAAATCCTGAATCTTTTCGGATGTTTTGGATACGATTTACTAATTCACGAGCTATTCCTTCTTGTTTTAATTCTTCGGTTATAGTAATGTCTAAGGCAACTGTTATACCATTAGCATTGGCAACCAACCAACCCGGAATATCCTGAGAAGAAATTTCTACATCTTCTAGTGATAAAGTTATGCTTTTTCCTGAAATAACAAGAATTAGTAATCCATTGGTTTCCAGTTCGGCAATTTGTTCTTGTGTAAAATTTTGTATTTCTTTGGAAATCAATCCCATATCTTTTCCAAAGCGAGGTCCAAGTGTTTTGAAATTAGGCTTAATTTGCTTTACTAAAACACCTGATGCATCGTCCAAAAGCTCGATTTCTTTCACATTTACTTCGGCTTTTATCAGGTCGGAAACAGCTTCGATTTCAGTACGCTGATTCTTGTCAAGTATAGGAATCATAACCTTTTGCAACGGTTGGCGTACTTTTATCATTTCTTTTTTACGAAGTGATAAAACGAGTGAAGAAACCGTTTGCGCTTTTAACATTTTGCTCTCTAATGATTTATCAACAAAGTTTTCAACCGAATTTGGAAATTTTGCCAAATGTACGCTTTCAAATTCCTCTATTTGTGTTGCTTGTGTTAAATCTCTGTAAAGTTGTTCCATAAAGAATGGCGCAATTGGTGCAGATAATTTTGCTACGTTCAACAGGCAAGTATAAAGCGTTTGGTATGCTGCAATTTTATCGGTTCCATATTCGCCTTTCCAAAATCTTCTTCGGCATAAACGAACGTACCAATTACTTAAATTTTCCTGAACGAAATCTGAAATCGCACGAGCGGCTTTTGTTGGTTCATAATCGGCATAAGCTTCGTCAACGGTTTTTATTAACGTATGCAATTCGGATAAAATCCAACGATCGATTTCCGGTCGTTCGTTTAACGGAATTTCAGCTTCAGAATAGTTGAAACCATCAATGTTAGCATATAAACTAAAGAACGAATACGTATTGTATAATGTTCCGAAAAATTTTCTGCGAACTTCGGCAACACCTTCAATATCAAATTTTAAATTGTCCCACGGATTAGCATTGGAAATCATATACCAACGAGTCGCATCTGGACCATATTCTGCTAAAGTGGTGAATGGATCAATAGCATTTCCCAAACGTTTGGACATTTTTTGTCCGTTTTTGTCCAAAACTAATCCGTTGGAAACTACGTTTTTATAAGCAATTTTATCAAAAACCAATGTTCCGATAGCATGTAATGTATAAAACCAACCGCGTGTTTGGTCAACACCTTCCGCAATAAAATCAGCCGGAAAATCTTTGTTTTCGTCAATTTTATCTTTGTTTTCAAATGGATAATGCCATTGTGCATAAGGCATTGCACCAGAATCGAACCAAACGTCAATCAAATCGCTTTCGCGTTTCATTGGCTTTCCGGAAGCAGAAACTAAAGTGATTGCATCAACCACATTTTTATGTAAATCAATCAAATCATAGTTGGTTTCGCTCATGTTTCCAATTTCAAAATCTTTAAACGGATTTGTAGTTTGAAAACCTGCTGCGATTGATTTTTCAATTTCGTTGTATAATTCTTCAACCGAACCAATACATATTTCTTCTTGCTTGTCATCGGTTCTCCAAATTGGTAATGGAATTCCCCAATATCTTGAGCGTGATAAATTCCAATCGTTGGCGTTTTTTAACCAGTTGCCAAAACGACCTTCGCCGGTTGCTTTGGGTTTCCAATTGATAGTTTCGTTAAGGTCAAACATACGGTCTTTAACATCCGTAATTTTGATGAACCAAGAATCTAAAGGATAATACAAAAGTGGTTCGTCGGTTCTCCAACTGTGCGGATAACTGTGAACGTATTTTTCAACTTTAAACGCTTTGTTTTCTTCTTTTAATTGGATGGCAATTTCTACATCGGCAGAACGTTCTGGTGCAGTTCCGGCATCATAATATTCATTTTTAACGTATTTACCCGATAAATCACCTAACCCTTGAATGAATTTACCCTGTAAATCTACTAAAGGAACAGGATTTCCATTGGTATCTAAAACTAACATTGGCGGAACTTCAGGTGTTGCTTCTTTGGCAACTTTGGCATCATCGGCACCAAAAGTTGGCGCTGTGTGAACAATTCCGGTTCCGTCTTCTGTGGTCACGAAATCGCCCGAAATCACTCGGAATGCATTTTCCGGATTTTGATAAGGTAAAATCAATGGCATTAATTGTTCGTAAAGAATTCCGACTAAATCAGCACCTTTTGCTTCAGCTAAAATTTGGTACGGAATTTTTTTGTCTTCCGATTTGTAGTTAGTAAAATCATCATTGCTTTCGGCAGCAAAGTATTTTCCACTGAATTGTTTTCCGATTAAGTTTTTTGCTAAAATGACATTTATCGGTTCAAAAGTGTATTGATTGAATGTTTTTACCAAAACATAATCGATTTTTGGTCCAACGGTTAAAGCAGTGTTACTTGGTAATGTCCAAGGTGTTGTTGTCCAAGCTAAGAAATGAATCGTTCCGAAACCTTGTAAAAAACTTGGCAACGTTTCGTCTTTTGCTTTAAACTGTGCTACAATAGTTGTATCGGTTACATCGCGGTAACTTCCCGGTTGGTTTACTTCGTGAGAAGATAATCCGGTTCCAGCTTTTGGAGAATAAGGTTGGATTGTGTAGCCTTTGTATAGTAGATCTTGGTTGTAAATTTGTTTTAAAAGCCACCAAACAGATTCCATGTATTTGGACTTGTAAGTTACATATGGATCTTCCATATCAACCCAATACCCCATTTTCTCAGTCAAATCGTTCCATACATCGGTATAACGCATAACTGTTTTTTTACACGCTTCGTTGTATTCTTCAATAGAAATGGTTTTTCCGATGTCTTCTTTTGTAATTCCCAGTTCTTTTTCGGTTCCCAACTCTACCGGTAAACCATGTGTATCCCAACCTGCTTTACGTTTTACTTGGAAACCTTTTTGAGTTTTATAACGACAAAAAATATCTTTAATTGCACGTGCCATTACGTGGTGAATTCCCGGTAAACCGTTTGCTGAAGGCGGACCTTCAAAAAACACATAAGGTGTTGCTCCTTCACGTGAGGTTACACTTTGTTCAAAGACGTTATTTTTTTTCCAGAAAGCAAGAACTTCCGATGCTACAGTTGGTAGGTCAAGTCCTTTGTATTCAGTAAACTTAGTACTCATTTTTATCGTTTTCTTAAATCAGTTTGCGAAAGTAAGGAATTTTGATAAAAGATGATAGAAAATAGGGAATAGAGAAAAGACTTTTGATAAAAAAGCAGAAAGTTTACCTTTTTTTTAACTTTTTAAGCAAAAACCTCTTTTAAAACGTCTAGAGATTTCGGTTTTTTAAATCCGTCAAGGTGTGAAGTATAATAATCCAAGAGAATTTTTAGAAGTATTTGGCGTTCTTTTGCATTGAAAACTTTTTGATTGCCGTCAAATTTTAATCCGATGAGTTTTTTGAATAGAAAAGTTTCATGTTCGTTTAGACAGTTTATGTCAAGAAAAGGCGTAAAGCTTCCTTCTTTTGTTTCAAAAAAGCTATGTTGAATTTTAGAAGTATCAGGATAAAACCCGAGAAACTTGGTAATTTCCAGTAGTAAAATCAAATGAAAGTTAGCCGTTTCATCATGTGTGTCAAGCCACAATAAAGCCGTTTCTAGAAAAGCAAAAAGCCTTTCGTTTTTTTCTTCTTCGTGTATGCTGTGATGTAAAATTTCAGAAACAAAGATGGCAATAGTACTTTTTATAACATCGATAGTAATGGAATGATAGGCTGTAGCTAACTTTATTTCTTTAAAATGTTCTAATGCTCCTTTATTTTTGTGGTTGGCTTCGATTTCGAGAATGGTAAGCGGTTGAAAATAGGCGATTTTTTGAGATGATTTTTTTGTAGAAAAAGCACTTTGAACAAAATAACTTTTTAATCCGTCACTTTGTGTAAAACATTTAACAATCAAGCTTTTTTCTTGATAACGAAGTGATGAAATGACTATGGCTTTGGTTTTTACCAACATTGGAATTTGGAATTTTCTCGTTGGAATTTACCTCACGATCATTACTTTTTTTACAGCGGTTTCTGAACCGTCTTCGGCAGCAATAAAAATCATGTAAACGCCTGAAGCTACTTTATATTTCCCAAAAGCAGTAGTGTCCCATTCTATTGTTCCGCCTTCAGAAGTAGTTTCATAGACTAGATTTCCTTCGATGTCGGTAATTTTGATATTTGCTTTTGAAATTAATCCTGCAACTTTAACTGTTCCTACAAATCCTGGCCGAACCGGATTTGGATAGACGTATACGTTTTTCAAATCATCGGCCGGTCGTGTTGCTGTTCCAAGAAAAGAAACCATTCCTTTATCTGTCGCAAAAAAGATTTCACCTGTACTCTCGTTGATTTCGATATCGCTAATCATGTTACTTGGTAGAGGCGAATTATCTTTTGTAAAATGATAAATTGTTTCTTGACCATTTGCGGAAAATAAAAACACCCCTGAGTCTGCTGTTCCGATCCATTTTCTATTAGAGCCGTCAACAGTAATGTCTGTTATGTATTGTTCATATAAGAGCTCTTGCGCTAATCCATCTTCGATAATAATAATAGAGTTAGCTTTGATTTGACTCTCGGAATTGTAGGCACTAGTGCTGGAAATTACTCTTAATCCTTTTGTTGTACCAATCCAAACTTGATTTCTTGAGTCAATTGCTAAAGATTTTACATCAGTAGAAGGAAGATTTCCTGTGTCAATACCTTCAGTGATTTTTTTAAAAACATTGGTACTTTCATTAAAAGCAATAACACCGTTTTTGTTGGTTGCCATCCATTTTGTTCCGTTTCGATCAACTTTAATGTCGGTTATATCATTATTACCTATGCTTGTTAGTACTGTTTCCATATTGTATTCCTGCCATTGACCTCCTGTTTTGAATACATGTAGTCCTCTGGAAACACGACTGTTTGTGACCCATAAGTTTTTATTCCTGTCATAAGCTGAACTGGCAACTCTAATATTTTCTCCGGAATTTGGGACAATAGATTTTAATGAACTGTTACTCTCATTATATATTGTCGTTGGAACGTCATTTTCAATTTTTAGCAAACCATCATTATAAGAGTGAAAATAAACCAGATTCTCATTGTTTGGATCAATGGTTATTTTTGTCATGGATCTTGCATTTAGTAATTCATTGAATGGAATATGCAACCATTCGTTGTTGCTCATTTTGCTTATGTCGAAACGAGTGAGACTGAATTGGAAAAATCTATAAGGGTCATAATCTACATCATATCCTCCGTAAGAAGCCCAAAGATTGGAAGGACTACTTTTTAAGGCAAAAATGTAATTACGTTTTGGACCGTCGGGCATTATTATTTCCATTTCACTTGTTGAAGATGCATTTAAAGAGATAATACCGCTGTTATTGGTGCCGATGTAAATATAATTGTTTATAAAAGTTGCACAATTAAAGGTAAGATTATCAATGTTTATTTGATTGCTTTGAATATGTGCTGCTTGTGTTAAGGTGCTATTGTAAACATAGACATGGTTTTGAGTAGTTGTAATTAATTTATCCCCAAAAGTTCTTAAATCTTTCCCTGCCTGAGGTAACATAGCTATTTCTTGAAAGAAACCTCCATTATGTCGATATAAACCATTGTTCACATTTTGTGCAACTAATTGATTGTTGAATGTGACTATTCCTGTCCAATAACCGCTGTCAAAAGTTTGCCATTGAGCAAAATCATTTAGATTTGGATTGTTGATATTTGCTTTTTTAATTCCGTAATATTGTGAAACAGCATAAATTTCACTGTTGAAAATTGTGGTTTGGTAAATTTTTATTTCCAAACCATTTGGTCCGATGAAATAGGTGTCACCAAATTGTAATGTATTGATGTTGTATTGAACAATTCCGAAGTCACAAGAAATATACAATATTCCTTGGTACTCCATGAAATGGTTTATTTTTTTAATATTTGCCGGAATTGATTTATTTATAATATCAACTACATAAGTCACGCTGCCATCAATATCATTTACTACTATCATCAGTCCGTTTTCATAGCCAATAATTGTTTTTTTAGCTTGTTCACTGAAGTAAATAGAACTAATTGTTTCTCCTGATAAACCATCAACAGTGTTAGTAGTTTTAATTGTATTTGTGGTTGTATTTTTTGAAAATAGTGCGTTTTCACTTGCCGCAGTTATTTTGGTCGATGATTCTGTTATGTCTTTTATTTCATTATATGAAAAATAGCCTTTCCATTGAAGATTGGATTGAGCAAAACTCCAAAAGCAGGTCGACAAAAGTAGTATGCAAATAAATTTTTTCATCAAGCAATTTTAGTTACAAATATAAGATAAACGTAAAAAAATCGATTTTAATATTGTAGAAAACAAAAAAATGCCTTCGTTTTGAAGGCATTTTTAAAATTTAGATTGTTTTTTTATGTTTTATACAATTCCTTGTGCTAACATAGCGTCAGCTACTTTAACAAATCCGGCAATATTTGCTCCTTTTACATAATCTACATTTCCTGTAGAATCTTTTCCATACTGAACACAAGCTGAATGGATGTTTGCCATGATATTTTTCAATCTTTCGTCAACTTCTTCTCTTGTCCAACTTAAGCGTAAAGAGTTTTGTGACATTTCAAGTCCTGAAGTTGCAACACCACCTGCATTGGAAGCTTTTCCGGGAGCGAAAAGAATTTTAGCATGAAGGAATGTTTCTACAGCTTCTGGAGTTGATGGCATGTTTGCTCCTTCCGAAACACAAGTACATCCGTTATCAACTAATAATTTTGCTTCTTCACCATTTAATTCGTTTTGAGTAGCACATGGTAATGCGATATCACATTTAACTTCCCAAGGACGTTTTCCTGCAACAAATTTTGCATTTGGATATTTGTTTAAATAATCAGAAATTCTTCCGTAGTTCACGTTTTTAATTTCCATGATGTATGAAAGTTTTTCAGTGTCAATTCCGTCAGCATCATATATGTATCCCGAAGAATCTGAGGCTGTAACTACTTTTCCGCCAAGTTGAGTTGCTTTTTCAATAGCATATTGAGCAACATTTCCTGAACCTGAAACTACTACTGTTTTTCCTTGAAAACTATCGCCTTTAGTAGCTAACATGTTTTGAGCAAAATATACATTGCCATAACCTGTAGCTTCCGGACGGATTAATGAACCCCCAAAAGTAATTCCTTTACCGGTTAAAACACCTGTGAATTCGTTTCTTAATCTTTTATATTGACCAAACATATAACCTACTTCGCGTCCGCCTACACCAATATCTCCTGCAGGAACGTCAGTGTCAGCACCAATGTGTTTAGATAATTCAGTCATAAATGATTGACAGAATTTCATGATTTCATTATCTGATTTTCCTTTTGGATCAAAATCAGAACCGCCTTTTCCACCACCCATAGGTAGCGTAGTCAAGCTGTTTTTGAATGTTTGTTCAAAAGCTAAGAATTTCAGAATGCTTAAGTTTACTGAAGGGTGAAAACGTATTCCTCCTTTGTATGGTCCTATGGCAGAGTTCATTTGGATTCGATAACCTCTGTTTACTTGAGTGTTTCCGGCATCATCAATCCAAGTTACACGAAACATAATTACTCTTTCCGGCTCAACCATTCTCTCTAAGAGCATTTTGTTTTGATATTTTTTATTTTCTTCAATAAAAGGAATTACAGTTTCTGCAACTTCTTTAACTGCCTGCATAAATTCAGGTTCGTTTGCGTTTCTTTTTGCTACTGATTCTAAAAAAGCATTAATACTATTTGACATAACTTTTTAATTATAAATTTTTTATGAAAACGTTTTCGTAAAACGTGAGCAAATATACATTTTATTAAAATATGGGATTATCTTTTTAAAAATATTTTATGAAATTGACTTAGAACAAATTAAAATTAAATTTAAGACAACTTATCTCTATTTTTTTTTTCAACTGAATGATGTTTTTATATATTTGTCGGGAATTGAAATAAAAGTTATGCAAAAATTCAAATATTTTACCATACTGCTATGTTTCTTGGTTTTGCCTTCTGGTATGAAAGCGCAATTTGGTTTTTCACATGAAATAGGAGTAATAGCAGGTCCTGTTGCTTTTCAATCGGATTATGGAGTTAGAGGTGATTTTAAAACAAATTCAGGAAATACAGGTTATGGTATAGGGTTGATTCATTATTTGAATTTTTCTTATAAGGCTGAGTGTAATTGTTACACACCCGAAACTTATTTTAATGATCACTTTAAATTAAGAAGTGAACTTTCATATAACAAAACGGAATTACAGCATTTTGGTAGATGGGTTGATAAAGATAAAACCTCTTTAGGAGCTAATCAGCTTAGAGCGATGCGAGGAAGTACTGCTGTTACCAATATAGGAATGCAATTGGAATATTTTCCCTTAAGTATTAGGGATTTTACCGCAACTATTGGTTCTTGGGCGCCATTTATCAGTTTAGGAGGACAGTTTAGTTTTTATGATCCTGAGGCTTATTCTACTCTTGGACCTTTGAACACTCCAATATCAACGCCAATAAAATATTATAATGCTACTACTAATCAAGGCGGTACGGTTTGGTCAATAGTTTCTAGTATAGGGACACGATATAAACTTACTGAGCTTTCCGATTTGATGGTGGATTTGCGTGTGCAATATTATTTTTCCAATTGGGTTGACGGTTTAAATCCTGATCCAAAAATTTATACTGAAAACAAAGCCAACGATTGGAATGTTTGGTTCAATGTTGGCTATATTTATTATTTGCAATAGTATTTATTCCTCAATGACATCTTTATAATCAGGATATAAGAACTTATTGTAAGGGAATCTTGTAATGTGGATTTCTCTTACTGCATTATATACTTTCTCTCTGAATTCTTCAAAGTTTTCTTTGTTGATTGCTGAAATGAACAAGGCATTGTTTTTACCAACATTGTTCATCCAAGTTGCTTTCCATTCGTCAAGAGTATAATGTTTGGTTGTTTTTTCTGTCATTAAATCATCTTCTTCAATGATTAGATGTTTGTAGGCGTCAATTTTGTTAAAAACCATTATAGTTGGTTTGTCATTACTATTAATGTCTTGCAAAATTTGATTCACAGATTCTATATGATCTTCAAAATCAGGATGAGAAATGTCTACAACGTGTAATAGTAAATCGGCTTCGCGAACTTCATCAAGTGTGCTTTTGAATGACTCGATAAGTTGCGTTGGAAGTTTTCTGATAAATCCAACAGTGTCAGATAGTAAAAATGGAAGATTTTTGATTACAACTTTCCTTACTGTCGTGTCCAAAGTTGCAAAAAGTTTGTTTTCGACAAATACTTCACTTTTACTGATGACATTCATCATAGTCGATTTTCCAACATTGGTGTAGCCCACAAGAGCAACTCTAACCATTGCGCCACGGTTGCTACGTTGAACCGCCATTTGACGATCTATTGTTCTGATTTTTTCTTTTAATAATGCGATTCGGTCACGGACAATTCTTCTATCTGTTTCAATTTCAGTTTCTCCCGGACCGCGAAGTCCAATTCCTCCTTTTTGTCTTTCAAGGTGTGTCCACATTCCTGATAATCTGGGTAAAAGATATTGACATTGGGCTAGTTCGACCTGAGTTCTTGCATAAGACGTTTCAGCTCTTTGTGCGAAAATATCCAAAATAAGATTGGTTCTGTCTAACACTTTACAATCTAATATTTTTGAAATGTTTTTTTGTTGTGAAGGAGATAGTTCGTCGTCAAAAATTACCGTAGATACTGAATTGGTTTTGATGAAATTTTGAATTTCTTCCATTTTTCCGGTTCCAAGAAATGTTTTTGGGTTGGGACGCTCTAGTTTTTGTGAAAATCTTTTAATAACTTCTCCTCCAGCAGTATAGGTTAAAAATTCTAATTCGTCTAAGTATTCAATAAGTTTCTCCTCAGATTGATTTTGAGTAACGATTCCAACTAAAACAGTTTTTTCAAAAGTAATATTTTCTTTTTCTAGCATTGCGATATTTTATTGTGCAAAAATAAATATTATTGCTGTTAAGAAGGTTTTTATTAAATGATTTTCGTTAAAAATTAAATATTTAGTGTTTTTTTCATAAAATTTTCTAAATTTGAACCTCTTTAAAAACCCAAAAAAATATTAATCAATCAACTAAATTTTCATTTATGAAAAAAATTACTTTTTTATTGTTGGCCATATTTTTTTCTATAACAGGGTATTCACAGTTTACACCTATTGTAGAAGGATTTGAGTCAACAGACGGACCTGATCCGCTCCCGTCCAATATATGGCCTTTGGGAACGGGTGACTGGTTGGTTTTTGATAATGGAGTATCAGGAGCAGCCCAAAGAAGATGGACAATTTCGAATACATCTTATCAAGGAGATAATGCAGCTTTTCTTGATCGTCCAACTACATTTGCTGATGGTCAAACAGTAGAAGAATATCTGGTGTCGCCAGTTGTCAACGTTCCAACGAACGGGCAATTGAAGTTTTTTACCCGAGGCTCTGTTACAGGTGCTCAGGGAACTATTTATCAAATTAAGATAGCACCTTCAGTAGCTAATCCGGCAGATCCTAATTCATATACTCTGCTTAAGCAGTGGACAGATGCTGATTTGGTAACTAATATTACTCAATATCAGGAAAAGATTGTTACTGAATTATCTGCCTATGCAGGATTTGATGTCAGAATTGCATTTGTGATGGTGCAAGCGCCAATTGTAGCTCCTTTTGGAGATAGATGGGTTATTGATGATGTTTCAGTTGTTGAGGAGTGTTTTGCTCCTACTTTAACTCCTGTAACAGGAATTACTTCTGCTCAAGCGCAATTGAATTGGACTTCGCCTGGAGCAACAGCTTGGGAAATTCAAGTTATTCCTGCGACAGCCACTCTTGGAAATTCAGGAACACTATATAATGGTTTGGCGACTTCTTATCAGGTAACTACAACTTTGCCAGCCGGAGTTCCTTTGTCTCCGTTAACACAATATAAGTATTATATTAGAGTAGTTTGTACAAACACAACCAGTGAGTGGGTTGAAGGTACTTTTACTACTTTACGGACAGGTTTGACTTGTGGTGCGCCAATAGTGATTGGATCATTACCATATAATACAACCGATAATACTTCAAATTATGCTGATAATTATGATATAGCTCAACCCACTGCTTGTGCAGGAACAGCAACAAACTTTATGGTTGGAAATGACGTATTTTATTCTTATACGGCTCCGGCGAACGGATCTATAAATATTAGAATGACACCAACAGTAAACGGTTCAGGGATATTTGTGTATGATAATACATGTCCTGGTGCCGGAGTTCCTTGTGTTGGAGGTGCTGCTGGAAATAACACTAATATCAGGAATTTTAATGTTCCCGTTATTGCAGGACACCAATATAACATTGTAATATCATCAAGTAGTGCTAACCAGACAGTTGGTTATAATTTAGTTATACAAGAATTTTTCTGTACAGCTCCGGCATTGCCAACGATAGGTGGAGTTGCTCAAACAACGGCCAATTTTACTTGGGCTGCAGGAACAGCGACAGCTTGGGAAGTTTTGGTACAGAATGCTGGTCAACCGTTTCCAACAGTTTCGGGAACATTGACTACAGTAAATACAAACTCACCTTCACCAACAGTTTTAACGCCAAATACATCTTATGAGGTTTATGTTAGAGCACAATGTAATGATGGAGTTAGTTATAGTCCATGGATAGGCCCAGTTTCTTTTAGGACTTTGTGTGATGCATCACCTCTTCCTTTTCAGGAAGGATTTAACTCTAATTCAAGTTCAGA
>VFQN01002597.1_pt1 | contig 27488 bp, 37 predicted proteins | sample 3512371 | NCBI WGS metagenome assembly VFQN01 (sample SAMN10412370, study PRJNA504923) | tailings metagenome | isolation source: Replicate 2 from Balatoc abandoned mine | place: Philippines: Itogon, Benguet | collected 2017-08-28
CGTTTACAGCGCGTCCGTGCGGCATCTGGCGCTGCCGCAGCGTGTGGACGCCATAGTGGCCACTAGGCACATGAAAGCACCGTCCGTACTATCCTGGGTCGTGACACTTTGTATTCTCCTTCGTTCCAATCTATCTTGGGAGTTTGTGCGGTTTCAGGCTTGATGTGCAGCGCTTCTGCAAGGTACACCGTATGTACCAAAGCATACATAACGGTAGTCTTGCCTTTGGCGTGGACATGGTTCAAAAAAAAAAAAAAAAAAAAAAGGGACCTCGTCAGGGGACCCCTGGGGGACCTCCCCTGGACGTGATGATGTACGGTACTTGCTAGCAGTCGCATCCACACCACAGTCAAGGCTGTGGGCGGTAGTGCGGCACGTGGCTTTGCAAGCTGCAAGAGGGTTCTGGGGGCGTAGGGTGTAGCGGTGTGCAGGTGCCCGGGGTGGCCCCACCTGTGCAGGTCTCCCCTGCTCCCTTGCAAAGGGAGAACTGCGGGCGGCCCGACCGGCCTTCCAGCCTGACAAAACTTAACACGTGCTAAAACGCACTGTATTTATAAGTTGAAGTTTTACGGTTCCTGGCGCAGGAATGGGGCGCAGTCGTTCATGGCACGCATGCGCTGAGTAACCGAAGTCCACCACAGTCCGCCATCCAAGCCGTCTTGTATTAGGACTGCTTCCATCAAAATATTCTTCTCTTATCTTATAGTTTGATGACGCCTAACACCGAAGCTGTCGCGACTAGCGAGTAGTAACTCCGCTCTCTTACTTGCCCGACCCTCTTCCGATCAGTCTCTAGAGGTTGAGCTCGATGAGTACATAAGCTTCCAAATTGACCTTAATTACTGCCATACAAGGAAATGCCGTGTCCAAGCTCTCAAAGCCGGCGTTGCCGCGCTCGGTGCGGTGGCCTTTTACTCGCTCTTGTGGCAGTCTCCTGCATCGTGAGCTGTACCTATGCTAGAAGCAACCTAGTAAGTACGGGTTGCTCTACTCCGTGCCATCGCTTGGCCTTTGTGAAGTGCGATAAAAGCCCCGAAAGAATTGTGCGGGCTGGACTCGCAAGCGGCAGAGCAACAGTTGGCTACATTGGATGACAACACAGCAATCTGCCTTTCTTGATGAAGACGTCAGCTGATATGGGTCACGCGCTTTCACATACCCAACCATCTTGGGCGCTGCCGCTGAGACCCTAGCCCTAACCCTAGCCAAAACACCCTTCTACCATACGTGACTGCTCTCACGGAGACTCTCCTGCACCCTACCACCTAATGCCAAACGCTTAAGTTTCTTCTGAACCCAACACGCAAACGGAGCGCGGCACATGTCGACGATCGCACCCCTAGATGCCACACGGCTCCCACACACATACAAATGCGCTTCCACCTGCTCGTTACCCTCTTGGCAGGTGCTAGATTCCATAAGCTCAGCGGTGGCGGCGGGCGCAAGCGGCTTGCGGAGATTGCTTCCAGAGAAGTACGGACCCCGGGTAAGTGCATGCCACGTGCCACTCGCCACGTGCCACGTGCCGCGTGTCGAGCGCGTGGCATGTCTCCCGTGAGTGGCTTAGCAGTGTCCGCGGGAAGTTGGCGGAAGACGGGGCTGGGGGTTCGAGGTTGGGCAGGCACCTCGTGTGCAGGGGGGCAAGGGGCGGGCCAGAAACCATGTGGACAACAGTCACTGGCACACCAATACGTTGCAACCAGTGCCGGCTTTCCCGCATCCCGCAAGTCAGTGGCGTGTCGTACACGTGCCGTACTACAGGTTATGGAGTACACGGACGACGAGACGCGGAAGCTGCTGGACGAGGCGGCGGGCCCGGCCAACGTGTTCCTCATATGGACCACCGACGCCTCCACCTTCGACGAGCTGGCAACACAGGTGCGTGGGGACACACAACCGGGTAATATTGGTGCAAGGCAGGACACCGCGCGACTCCTAGTCCTGATAGGCACGCCCTTAGGGGCAACCGTCAGCTTCCCTCCCCACCTCCAGGCTCTTAGGAGAGGCACACTCTGCACCCTTCCCTTCCGGGCATGCAGTGTCCATCCGCTTTCGGAGGTCTCGGGCTGATCACGGCCGGTCACGCACACCGGTTCTCTACCGCGCATACACTGCACCTCTGCCCCTCCCGTGCACGCACGGTCCACCCTCCTGGTCTGGGGGACGCGGCTGGAATCAAATTGCCGCGCAGTGCACTGAACCGGTCATCAAGAGGGGCCCCCCAGCAGCACCAACCGCCTCAGCACGGACCGCCCGTAACTGTAAAATTTCAATGAGGGAGGCGTGATGTAGTGGTCACGGACAACTACTTTTTGGTACCTTGTTGTGTTGCCCCGCAGTGCATCGACTCGGTCATCAAGACGTACGGCAGCCGCGTACGGCTGTTCGCCAACCAACTCAAACCGGAGGACCTGCGGGCGCGGGGCTGGCAGGCGGCGACCATGATACGGTTTAAGCCGGAGCAAGTCCTCGTGGTGAGTTAGGGGATACAGGCCGTACACAGACCGTAGCACACATGCAAAGGCAAGCTGACCGGTCTTACGGTTACGGTTGGGCGCCAGTAATCGCACGATAGTGCAGGTGGACGTGGCGGGGGGAGTGGGCGCGGGGGGCGGGAAAGGGGCCGCAAGCAACGGCGCGTTGGGGTGTTGGGGTACGCGTTTTTACGCGATGGAACCATGTACGGCGTCCGGGGATTGCGGAAACACTGGTGCGGGGGCTATATACGGGCTGCAGTCGAACACGATAGGCTAGGGCGCGGGCTGTGATGTTGGCCGTACTGAAAATCGTGACTGGGCGGCCGAGTCAGGCCGTACCAATGATCACACCACGTGCCCCTGACGCCCCACACTAGCCCGCCAATCCCAGAACGGCACATTATTACATTTCAGCACCGATAGCATGTGCACACATCACGTCCGTCCTGAAGTCACCCCCACAGCCGATACGGCGGCGTGCACGCGGGGGCAGTACCACGCAGCAGTTGGGTGCTGATATTGGCATGGGAGTGAGGCTGGACCAGGGGCGAGGGGGCGGGAAAGAGGTGGGTGGGGAAAAGGGGAGGGGGCCGCAAGCCACGGAGCGGGAACGGGGCCGCAAGGAACGGGGCGGGGGAGGGCGGGGAGCGGCGGGACGGGGCCGCAAGCAAGGGGCTGGTGGATGGGTGAGTGGGGTGGGAAGGGCGGGAACGGGGCCGCAACTGGGGAGGGCGGGACGGGGCCGCAAGCAACGGAGCTGCTGCGTGTTGGGGTGCGGGGCTTGTGGGCTGCACTCGGGCTCAGTTGGCTGGCGGGCTAGAGGGCGATGATGTTGGCCGTACTGAAAATCGTGACTGGGCGGCCGAATCGGTCCGTACCAATGATCACAAGACGTGCCCCTGACGCCCACACGTACCTTGGCACCTTGTCGGGCCCGAATTCTGAATCTGTGCGCTCGACCGCACGCATCTGCGTGACAACCTTGTCACCGTGTTCCGTGTCTGCACGGAGCACGGGGAGCCCGCTCCCGATGATTGCCCCCTTTATTACGGACCCTTTCACTTGCGTCAACATGCGCAGAAGTGACCATTCCACCCCCTCACCCTCGCAGGGCACCCCCCTGTTTCGGCACCACACGAAGCACAAAGAGCGCACCAAGTCCGGGCCGTTATCAACACGACCCCAAGACGTAGCCACGAGCGCAAACCAATATCACGGTTTTCTTGTCCCCCCCTGCGCAGGACACTCCCCTGTTCCGGTACTATCTGAAGCACCAGGAGCACATCAAGGCCGGGCCCTACTTCTTCTCCCACCTGTCGGACTTCATGCGCCTGGCGCTCATGTACAAGCACGGCGGGCTGTACTTTGATGCAGGTGGGTTAAGGCTGTGTATTAGCACGAGGGGGCTGTGTATTAGCGGTGGCGGTGTGCTAGGGGACATGGCTCATGCGCCTGGCGCTCATGTACAAGCACGGAGGGCTGTACTTTGACGCAGGTGAGCGGCGAACAAACAGGGGCGAGGCAGACACAACCAGGCCAGGGTTACTACCGCTGTGTATTAGCACGAGGGGGCTGTGTATTAGCGATGACGGTAAGCGGCGAACAAACAGGGGCGAGGCAGACACAGCCAGGCCAGGAGGCCGCCTAGCTAGGACGCCGAACGGGGGCCGCAGGGCGGCACCCCCTACCAACGGGCAGGCAGCAAACCTGCCCACAGACCCCACCCAGCACAGACTCCACCCAGCACAAGCGGGTGTCTATCGCCCGGAAGCACCTGAGGATTGAGCAGGGGTTCGTCAGGAACGAGAAGAAGAAGATCGATGACTACGCCGATACTCAGCTCTACTATTGCAAGGAAGACCCGCCGCTTTCCCCCCGGACGGTCCGTCTGCGGAAGCAGGAGTCTGAATGCAAGGGCCATCCGGGGGAAAGCGGCGGGTCATCCTTGCAGTGGTAGAGCTGGGTGTTGGCGTAGTCGTCAATCGTCTTCTTCGTGTCCCGGACGAACTTGTGCTTAGTCCTCAGGTGCTTCCGGGCAGTAGACACCCACTTGTGCTTCGTGGGGTCTGAATCCATAGTGTGCATTGGTGGCATGCGAAGGAGCGCCAGGCGTACGCCTGGCGCGCATGTGCATTAGAACACGGCCGGAGACTGCGTTTCGACGCAGGTAGGCCGTGTATTAGCACGAGGGGCTGTGTATTAGCGATGGCGGTGTGCCAGGGAACATCGGCTAGGAGCAGCACGAGCCCGGCCTCCATGCACAAGCACGGCGGGATGTACTTCGACGCAGGTAGGTTGCCGTTGTGTATTAGCACGTGGGGCTGTGTATGAACCAGTGGTCATGTGCTAGGTAGCATGGGCAGGATACATGGCGGGCTGTACTTCGACGCGGGTGAGGTACTAACGCTGTGTATTAGCGCAAGGAGCTGTGTATTAACGAGGGGCGGTGTGCTATTGGGCATATGGGCACGATGCACCGCGGGCTGTACCTCGAGGTAGGTATGTGTGGGCGTGTAGAAGCGTGGTATGGGGCGGGGGCTGTGTATTAACACTTTGCCGGGTGCTGGCTAGGGAGCATGGAAAAGCGCTTCCTGCGCCCGGCGCTCCTACAAGTAGGGGCTCTGTGTGTGGGTAGGGTGGGCGGCGGTGGGCGGCGGTAAAGTAACAGAAACAGTTGGGGCTCTACAGCTCCAGTGCGAGGGGCGGCGAGGGGTGGGGTGGGGTGGGGGGCCTGTGGCTGCACTTCGGCGCGGGCGGGAGCTAACAGGGGGGCTTTCGAGCCACGTACCGTTTGACGCGGCAGGGCTGAACAAGGCTACGTTGCTGTGTGGAGGGCCAGGTGGTGTGTGGAGGGCCAGGGTCACCGACTTGCGTCTGGCCAGGGGTGAACGAGGGTGTCACTGTATCAAGTTGGATGCAGGGCCCCATGCTCAACAGCACAACACCTTTGTGGGTTTCAGACCGGCTGTGACCCTGACACGCGTAACCGGTTGCTCCCTTGCCCTGCCCATCCCACGCGTGTCAGATCCTCCTACCCCGTCCCCTATCTCCCCCCCTCCACTACCACCACCACCACCACCGGCCTTCTATCTTGTGACTTACTGCTGCCCGCACCTCGTGCTACCCTCCCCCCGCCCCACCATCCCAGACGTGCTGGTGCTACGCCCCGTGAGCGACGCCTGTATTATGTATAGTATTGGCAAGCCTAAACGAAAGCCGTGCCGTTGCCCTGCCGTATCATATATCATGTTAGATACTCATTTCTTTACCCTTCACGCCCTTCCCCCACAGACGTGCTGGTGCTGCGCCCCGTCAGCGACGCCTATTTTATTTTATTATTGAAGTATAAATTAATATATTTTGTTTTTACCCTCCACGCCCTTCCCCCACAGACGTGCTGGTGCTGCGCCCTGTGAGCGACGCCTACCGCAACCGCCTCATCGTGCACCCCTGGGACATGGGGAGACCCGACAACCACAGCAGCATCGAGTCGGCGGTCATGTTCCACGACGCAGGTGTGTATTAATGGCGGGGCATGGGCATGTGTATTAGCGGTAGCCCCACCGTGCACCCCTGGGACATGGGGAGACCCGGCAAGCACGGCAGTGTAGAGTCGGCGGTCATAATCCACGACGCAGGTGCGCCAGGCGCGTGTGTATTACTAGGTTGGCATGCGCATGTGTATTAACAACGATTCCGGCCCAAACAGCCACAGCGGCCACATAGCCACCCCGCTGGCGACTCCTGTACCTGCTCGAGGTGGTGCGCCTCATTCCGCCGCACATTGCAAGTATTAATACGCAATTTTATCAATTTATGCCTTTATATATATTACAGCATTTACATTCCGCAGGCGACCCCTACCTGTTTGAGGTGATGCGCTACATCACGCTGCATTACCCGCACGCGGTACCGTCATTGCATGCCTGATAATTTCTTCATATATGTATATTCTGCCACCCGCAGGTGACCCGTACTTATTTGAGGTGATGCGCTACATCACGCTGCGCTACACCATAAAAACGACTTTCATATAACATACTTGTTATATAATGTTTTTTCTTGTCCGCAGGCGACCCCTACCTGTTTGAGGTGATGCGCTACATCACGCTGCACTACAGCCCCGAGTGGTGGGTGGCGGCGGCGGCCTGGCCGCTGATGGAGATTTATTTGAAGGCCCCGCTCAACAGCCTGCGCCAGAAGCCGGGATTGGTGCCTACGAGCGTGTATTTCGGGTAAGTTTCTACGTTTCATACTACTACTATCCTATTATTTACATATTAATAAGTTCTAGGGCTATGCAGTCCCAAGGGTGGGTGACGGCGAGTGGTCCCTGATGGAGGTATAGTGAGGTATCGGCGAAGGCCGCAGCCCACTGTGCGAGATAGCTTGTGGCGTCCGCGCCACTCAAACCCCGCCGTACCTTGCCTGCCACCCTTGCTTCCCTGCAGTCTGGCCCGCGTACGACTTTCCCTTCTGCTCCTGTCCCTTCAGCACCTCTCATCGCCCGTCCTACCGGTACCTTCCGCCCCGCCCTGCCTGCAGGCTCCAGTACCAATAGTACCAATTACAATAGTACCAATTACAGTACCAATTACCTAGTACTCACGCATGACCCGCATCCCCGCCCCGCCCTGCCTGCAGGCTTCAGTACCAATTATCTAGTACTCACGCATGACCCGCATCCCCGCCCCGCCCTGCCTGCAGGCTTCAGTACCAATTATCTAGTACTCACGCATGACCCGCATCCCCGCCCCGCCCTGCCTGCAGGCTTCAGTACCAATTATCTAGTACTCACGCATGACCCGCATCCCCGCCCCGCCCTGCCTGCAGGCTTCAGTACCAATTATCTAGTACTCACGCATGACCCGCATCCCCGCCCCGCCCTGCCTGCAGGCTGCAATACTGGCCCACGTACGTGCTGGGGGCCACGACCCCTATCCTTACATCCAAATGAATTCATAAGCCAACTCATGCACACTCCGCATCAATTATTTATCTACGCTTCCCACTCTGCCTGCAGGCTGCAGTACTGGCCCGCGTACGAGTTCTGGGACAAGAACGCGCCCATCAAGGAGGAAAATTTCAAGGTGAGAGGGGTCGGGGGTGGAGCAATGCGTCTCCCTTGGTTGTACCCGTGCGCAAGGAGGCGCTCGTTGGGCTGTGCCCGAACCTGCACGGAGGCTCGGGGAGGGGCAACACACGCGCGCCATGCACCACATGCCAAGCACCCCCGACCACCCCACACCCCGATTCCCATGGCTGATCACCCCCAAGGGCTGCGTGTTGGTACACCTCTGCGGCCCTCTCCCTCCCGGTGCGCCACCTGCCAAATCGTTGCCCGGCCACTGGCCGTTCAACCAGTGTCCCCTGCCCCTTGTACCCAACCCGCCCCGTGGCGCACTTGCCGTGTGTGCCGCTCGGATCACGTTCCTTGCTTCCTCCACATGTGACCCACGCCCCTTACCACCATGCCTAACCCATCCCCCAGGGCTGCGAGGTGGTGCACCTGTGGGGCTCCGTTGCTCGCCTGGCTTGCGTGCCTCCGGCTTGTGCTTTTCAGTAGCCACACCCACATGCCCCCGTGGCCCCCGTGTTTAACCCTACCCCCTAGGGCTGCGAGGTGGTGCACCTGTCGGAGTCAATACCGCACGTGGCTTGTCTGCTCCCGACCCACTTTGTCCCGCTTTGCCCGCTACGTCCCCTTGCCAAATCCCCCAGGGTTGCGAGGTGGTGCACCTGTGGGGCTCCGTGGCGCGCGGCTACCACCACAAGCGCAACGAAAGCGATTACATGCGCAGCCCAGAGAACATCAAGCGCGTGCGGGACAGGTGCGCCTGCTGATTTTTTTTAATTTTATATTCATTTATTTATAGTGGCAGTATGATAACGACTACATGCGCAGCCCTGAGAACATCAAGCGCGTGCGGGACAGGTGTGGCTGCATGTGTAAGTATATATAATCATATATAGTATATAAATACATTTACAGTGGCAGTATGATCATGACCATATGCGCAGCCCCGAAAGCATTAAGCCAGGCGGGGCTGTGGGCTGGGTTGCAGTTGCATCCGTTGCACTGCAGTGGCAGCGCTGTTGGGTTGAGGGTCGCGAGGGGTACGACAAAGTTGGCCAGGGGGCTACATGGCAACGCAACGGGCGACAAGCCCTGAACCTAGGCGTCAGACGGGGAGGGCTGCGAGGAGGGCGGTGCCGATGTGTTGCGGTGGTCTCCGGGTTACTCGGGTCTCGGGGCTACGGCGTGCGGCAGGTAGGGCAAGGGACGGCAAAGGAGGGCCAAGGCGGACTGTAGTAGGATCGGGATCGGGCTTGGCGCACAAGGAGCGAGAGGGCGAGGCGCTTGTGCGCGCACTGGCATGTGGGGCATGCGGGGTTTGCGAGACTGGCTTGCGGCGCTGCTTGCGGGGTGCCGTACGGAGTATGCCGTACGTGCCGTGCGCGCTTACTCTCAAGGGCTGGACGGGGGGACGGGAGGGTCTGGGCGGCACTCATTTAATGTCAAAGTGGTAGCAGTACTGATGATCGTCCGACACCGTACCGAAGGCTGGACGTGCTTCGCAGCACCAAGGGCTGCCACACAATTGTAGTCTACCGTGCAATGTTATTTATACACATGTGCATATTTGATTTACCTGTATATGTTGCACGTTTCTGCCTTCCCTGCAGGCTGGACGTGCTGCGCAGCATCAAGGGATGCCAGCCGGACGCCCCGCGTATCACCGACTGGGCCGAGGACAGGTGGATGCTGGGCCCCATCCGCAACACCAACGTGGATACCAACACCAACACCAACAACAATGAAAAGAAGCAGCGCCGGCACAGGAGGCGGCAGCTACTGGGGGCGCAGCAGCAGCGGCGGGGGAGTAGGTAGATAGGCCGAGGGGCTTGGGGTATGTTTGGGGCACCGGCCTGGATCGGCGGCGGCGGCGGCGGCGGCGGCGGCGGCGGCGGCGGCGGCGGTGGCGGCGGCGGCGGCGGCAGCCGCAGCAGCGGCGGAGATGAGGGGGTTGACGGCTGCTGGGCGGAGGACAAGTGGATGCTGGGGCCCAGCGTTGACACCAACGTCTACACCAAAACCGAGCAGCAGCACAAACGCAGACTGCGGCAGCTGCTGGGGCTGCAGCAGCAGCGGCGGGCGTAGGATCCGTGGCCCGAGTTCTATGCGGGGTAGGCTGTGTCGCGGCAGGGGTGGCGGCGGCAGCAGCAGCGGGGGCATGCGTGTGGCGGAAGCAAGGGCGTTAAGGGGCTGCTGTGAAGGTGGATGCTGGGCCCCATCCGCAACACCCAACGTCGACACCAACACTGAAAAGAAGCGGCGCCGGCACAGGAGGCGGCAGCTACTGGGGGTGCAGACGCGGCGGAGGAGTAGATAAGAGGGCCGAGGGCGCATTGCCCTTCAACACCGATCAGCAGCAGCCGAAGCACGGGCGAAGGAGGCGGCGGCTGGGCGGTGCAGCAGCCGCGGGGGCGCAGACAGGTGCATCCTGGGACCTATCCGAGACACTGACGTGGGTACCAAAACCGAACAGCGGCGGCAGCTTCTTGGGATGTGGCAGTGAGACCGTGCAGTGCACAGGGCTTGCCGCCGAAAGTGGCGTTTGGGAGCAGCAGCGGCGGCACAGGAAGCGACACAGGTGGGAGCGGCTTTGGGTTGCGGGGGCGGGGGCCGAACGCAGTGGCTAAGAGTCTGCGGGGCGCTGTGAGAACGCCAACCAGCAGCGAAACCCGAACAGGGGAAGACAGCTGCTGCTCGGGGTGCAGCGCCGCAGCCCCGGGGTGCAGGATGCTGGATGGCCCATCCTCAACACCAGCAGTAGCAGCAGCAGCAGCACGGGAGGCGGCAGGCAGGCGGCGGCTGCGTGGGGTGCGGGGCAGGGGGGCAGGTGGTTGCTTCAGCAGCAGCAGCACGGACCAGCAGCAGAGGCGGTACAGGAAACGACAAAGGCGCGCGTGAAAGGTGCTGAGCGGCTTGTGAGTCACGTGGCTTGACACCGGTGGGGCTTGCGAGCAGCAGTGGTGGCACGGGATGGCACGAGGCAGGCAGCAGGTGCGGGGCAGGGGGGTGCGCGCCGGTTGCCAAGGGCTCGGGCGCTGCTAACACACACAACGACCAGCAGCCTCCCCTATCGCCCGCTGACCAGCAGCAGGAGCCGCACATTTTGTGCCGACCAAAGCAGTGACGTTGTCGAGACAGGGAACTTGCGTCTTGGCCGCACATGCATCGGCAGGATGCGGCAGCTGCTTGCTTGGGTGCAGCGAAGGTGGTCTGATGGGTGCTGATGGATGGTTCTGGTGGATGCTGATGGGTGCTGGTGGATGCTGGGCCCCATTAGCACACTAGGATGGGGAGGATGCGATGGCGGAGTGTGTGTGTTGACGTACATGTTGCATGGCTTTTTGCGGCCGGCGTGTGGTGGGTAGTGGGGACCTCGGGGCGCGGGGTTTGGTCGGTGTGTTGTGGCCGCAGGCGCGTTGCCGGCAGGCAGGCTTTGCTCATACCAGGCTCTTGCCAGCAGTGGTTGCTAGCATTGGACAGATGGGGGCGGGAACGGGGCTGGCGTTAAGGCACAGGGGTCTGTGTGGGTTAGCTTTTAGGCTCGGGTGAGGGCAATACGTAGTAGTACGCACGTAGGGATACTCCTACACTGTAGCACTCCTATTGATATTGATTGATTGGCCTCGACTTCCATTGATGATGCGCTACTATTGATTGTGGTGTGGTGCGGTACGGACTGCATGGGGACGGCATGTGGCCAACAGCAGGCCGCTGCGGCAGACAGGGCATAGTTCACATAGATGGACGGAAGGCGAGGTGGCAACGGCAACGGCAGCGCGCAGCCACGTGCTTTGTATTGCAGGTATCATGCTACCCTGCCGTAGTGAGTACACTCGGCTCGGCTGTTGTGGCTCAGGCTGAGTGTGGCTAACCGGAGCATCTCCACCGGCACGGTACGGTGATCGTGTGACGCTCTGATGCACCTGAGTTGTTGCGGCACCGGCAGTCAGGGGACCCCCCTTGGCTGTGGCGGTGCGGTTGAGCGGTTCCGTAATTAGCCTGTGACCTGTGACACCCCGTGTACCAAGCTCTGTAAGCACTCTCTGTTTTTCTGTAGCCTAGTATGCGCCATGGCCCCTAGTGGGGCTTCGCGGAGTTGCCGCATGCAAGAATATAACAACTGCATATGACAGCTGCCCGCCTGATGACGCTAACCCACCCCTAGGCTTGTGCGCAGGCCAGGACAGGCACGTCACTGCCCCTAGCTTTACACAGCCAGCACATTCCCGCAACTGTACCTCTACACAGCGAGCACATGGCATAAGGCCGAGCCAGGCTAGAGATGCCGGATTGGCAACACCCCCATAATGAGTCCACTGCAACGCAGCGCGTACGGCGTGGTGTGTACGGGTCCTAGACAGGGGAGACTCTCCACTACCGTTCCACGGCATTTCGATTACGTCATCAACAGCTCAGCAAACACCAAGCATTACGTACAACATCACGAGGGGACCAATGTCACGTGAAGAGTCACGTGAAGAGCAAAAACCACGTGTTCGCACTACCGCACTGACCTACTGGTTGTTGTAACCCACACCAACTAACACATAAGTCGTGAAGGCCACAGACCGCAGTGCGCACAACCCCACACGCGGGATGTACGGCAAAGCACGACAAACTACAACGACACTGCTGGAACGTTCCAGATGCCGCTGCAGGTCAAAAACGCACGCCTCCTGTCAGCCGTGTCAGAAATTGACCTTGCTCTTGGTAGACAACCATAAGTCAACAAGGACACCGAGAGCCCGAATCAAAAGCGTGCAAAGTGCAAATGGGCAGGCGATCCACGCCCAGTACTGCTGTGCTAGCCAAAAGAATACTTGCAGCAAATAAGCAACCAGCGTGCGGTAGGGACACGTGCACTGTACGGCAGGTGCATGCACTGATCTCCACGACGGCATATGAGGCAAGCAGTAAGGATGCCGTGAGCCCAGTAACTGCCAGCACCAAAAACAGCCAGGGTAAAATAGGTTGAGACCCCAAGGGAATGAGTCTTCGGAACAAGTGCCAGCGAGCGATGTGTCACGCCTTGCCAGGTGCGCAGTCCGTCAGTGAGACTCCATCGCATCACGTGACACAGGCGTACGGTTTATAACACCCCACGCTGCCAATGGCGGCTTTGCGAGGTACCGCTACACAACATCAGCACGTGCGTAGGGAAGACCTGCCCACTCCATTCATAACTACTTCACAGAAAGACAGCATGCCCGCAGTCGTGGCTACAGGACAACACTCGGCCACGCGGCATGTACGGCATGTACGGAAGCGCTGTGCGTTCCAGGACCGGCAGTACAACTTCGGCACGTCACGTGTCACGACGTCAGCATGGACTGCTTGTCATGGAGACGCTACAATCAGCACACCACCAGGCCGCATGATATACAGCAGATTCGCACATTGGGGGAGCGCTACGCCGCGTCGTTCCCGGACCAACTGTACTGCGCAACACGCAACAGCACTCGAGCCGTGTCCACGGAACGAAACCCCAAAAGCGACAAACACATGTACATGGAAGCAAGCGCTGTGCGCCATGCACAATGGTGCATGCACGTGTACTACGCATGTACAAGACGGTTCGGGATGTGCGGCAATGGACAGCATGAGGTGTGCAGCAAATTGAACATCGATCCAACAACAATAGCTGTGTTGTTGCGGGGCCCCAACAGGTTGCGCGGTGGGGGTACGCGTGACTGCCACCAGCTGCCTGCACAACACCACACTGGAAAGGGTTGTCTAGCAGGCAGGGCTGCCTGCCCAGTTGTTTCTTCACGCAAGACGCCACAGCAATTCAACTGGGAAAAACTGCTTGCCGACATTTTTCTTCTTCAACGCATGGCACCACAGCGTACGGTGCCTATTTGGTAAGGAGGGCCACGCAGGGAGGCCCACCCGCCTGCCTCGCGCTAATACGCAGCTCCACGCCCGTCGTGCAACAGCGGCCCAGACACACCCAAGTTCATCATCCGCCCTCGGGTCACCACCTTGCGTCCTGCACGCTCCAGCCTGGCCACCTTACGTGCGTGCTGTCTAAAACCGTCGTATGAAGCCCAGGAAGGCGATGCGGAGCACATTGCTGGGTTGGCCGTCGCCAGGGTCAGACAGCTTGCACCGACCGGCAGTAGGCACTCCCCTTACACCAGTGGCAAGAACAGATATAGGAATTGCTGACATGGGGTGGAGAGGTGGCCTAGAAAGAGTCCTGCCATGCCAGAAGCTCCTGCGCTGAGCCAAGCTCCTCTTCGGCGCGCCGCCGCGCTTCGTATGCAGCTATTGCTGCTATCAAGGTGCTGCCTTGAAATACGGGCAGGCGGACAAGGCGAGAGCCCCATGCGAAGAAGGGCCGAAACGCCATGTCGGAAACGGTTGCAGGGTGAGTAGATAGGATACAGACGAGTTGGATTGCTAGGTTCAAAGCTTTGAGTTACTGTTCCTTGTGTGTGCCGGCGGCACGGAGACGGCCGGAACGACGGCAAAAACCCTCCCTCGACTGACTCCTGGTTCCGGAGCTTCGGCAATGCCGCCTGGGCAGTATAGGGAGTTCGGGCACACCGTGCCTCCTCCCTGTTAGGACAACCAGCAACCATGCGTGCCAAGGTGAGACACAGCTTAATAATTACGCTGTCGCTACCCTATGCAACTCAGCCGATGTGCCGCCGCTTTGGGTGACGGCGCTGGCCTTCGCGATTGAGCACCCTGATAGTTTACTTGTTGCAACTCTATCTTATGGCAGCACAATAATAATGCACTGGTCGTGCGGATGACGTCCGTCTTCATGCCGCCGCTGGCCGCTTCTAACCGACTCGTTGTACCCCGCTCTGCCAATGCCTGCAGTGGAGGAAGAAGCGTATGCGCCGGCTCAAGCGCAAGCGCCGGAAGATGCGGCAGCGCAGCAAGTAAGGTGGAGTCCCTTCCGCCTCGTGGAGTTCGCGGAGTCCGTGGGCCCACGCAGTAGGCTACAGTGGATGGTTGCTTGGGCGTTCACGCCAGCGTTCTTCTGTATCGTTGACGGCACATGGAGCTCTGGGGGCCTACTGTAACATGACAAGCAACTTCGATCCTGTCGATATCTCTCGTCTTGAGGGCGGCCTGCCGCGACCACAGCGGCATTACATATCTGCACAGCAGCTACCAGCGCTCAGCGCATCAGCTATCGGCGTCAGTCGCTCTTCCGGGGGCTCGGCGGCGATGGGCCGCCTTCGCGATGCAGAATGGGTGCAAGGGGGCAAGGGCTCTCGTCCTCCAATCGCTGTCAGCGTTCGGAGACGTCCGCAGCTGCACGGCTGGAGACGGGCGGGATGATCAGCGTGGGACGGGCAAGGAGGCGTGGCAGCGGGATGGGAGGGTGGGGTTGGGCTCTTCTGCAGGGGGGACGTTCAGCTTTGCGCCCCTGTCCTCAGCAGGTCGCGGCAACAGAGTAATGTCGAGCATGGTCTGACGGGGTTTCATGCATCACAGGCAGATTACACGGTCCGGGGCTGTGTGCGTCCTGGGTGGGATGCCGCACGCCCGGGTGGGTCGGGGTTGCTAGCCTGGCTGCTAGCTTCCACAGCGCACAGCTCTTGCAGCCAGGGGAATGCCCCAAGCGCCACAGCATTCCTGCTTGCAGCCTATCAGTGGAGAGGAGACTGAGACCCATGTCGAGCTGTACGTGTTGCCCACCGACGCCTTAATGCCGGCAAGTAGTTGCGCTCGCCCGTTACAGCCGTTGGGTACCGATACCACACTGCCGCCGCTGACTAGGCGAGTGCTTAGCTGCCGCACCGCGCTCTTGTCCAGTATACCGGTACGGTCTGTAGCTCCACCATCCCAGAGATCAGACATAGTTTTAGTCAGCCAGGGAGACCACTCTTGAGCCCGGCTCATACCTGGGTGCGGAGGGGAGAACCCTCGCCGTGTAGCCCTGACTGATTGACTGATTGGAGTTGAGACCAGGGCGGCAGCAAAGGTTGATGATGCAAACAGACAGGAACCTCCAACCCGCGCCCCTGGCTTTCAGGCAACTTCTCTCGGTCACCCACACCGCCACACGCCCTGCGTCACATCGCTAGGAGCACGTGTCGCTTGAACGCCAAGCAACAGCGCCAACATCTGAGATACAACTGACGGTTCAGCGCCCAAGGGCAGCTCACCGCCGCACGACACAACACGCAACCGGTGTGGGACCTGCATGTAACACCGGGCCTCACACCATACTACGGTACCTTGCACTTGCGGATGGAGGGGAGAACTCTCGCCGTGTAACACTGACTGACTGACGCCGTAGTACCACACCGTCCTATCCACTGTCATCCCTACCACCACGCACAGGTTGCGCAACTGCCCACGTAGATATATGTCCTGCCGCCCTAATGCTCGTCCTAGCAGCAAAAGGAGCGAAGGAAGCATATATATGCATCACAGCGTAACCCCGCTTGGCAGCCCGTACTGAACGTCAGCTAGACTGTCACTGTCAGTAGGGAGCACCAGCAACCACCGACTCAGGATTACACAGCCTCCCTGTGCACGAAGCTCCGTGCCCCATCCCAGTCAAAAGTCCCAACAACAATGTACGGAAGGGCGGGGAGGCGCTGTTGCCAACGCCCCGATACCTACCGGACAGCACAAGCCACAAAGCCACCCAGCCCAACAACACACACCACAACCACAACCATAATCGCAACAACCGCCGCTACTACGGTATTACTGCAACAGCTCACTGTTAGCCCGCATGCATGTGTGCCATCAAACGCCGGGGACGTGCCCGCAGCCCAAGCACCAACACCCGCACGTCAGTGCCGTACTCTCAACAGGAACCCGGAGGCCCCTCTAAGAGCAGCTTGGATACAGGGGAGCCCCTTCGTTCCGGTCAGGGCTACGTGTCCTAGCCCCCACCCAGGCAAGCAAACCCATCGCCGCCCAACCCAGTCCAGCCCGGTCCAGTCAAAACCAAAACCTGCGCATATTAACGGTCAGAAGCTTCACCGTCCACCACAGCTTCACCATCCACCCACAGCTGCCCAAGTTGGTTCGGACCGGCCAGTACCAGTCGTGCGCTCTATCTCGCGCTTCAGTGTGTAGCTTCACTTCCCCACTTCCGCGCCCACTGCAGCTATGCATGGCACACCAGGTCCCCTTCGCCAAGTCCCGTACCCCACGCCATGTCAGTCACCTGCACAACACGACGAGGACACACAGCACGGCTACCAGGTGCCTACAGGGCGCTCCGCCTGTCCTCGTAATACACACGCCTACGGTGCGCACACCTCCACCCTTGTCACCAGAACGCGCCCCGGGCCACGCATCCGTTTCGGTTGCTGTACACGGCTCGAAAAACCCAGGCCACAGCAGCTATGAAGAGCTCACACTACGGCCCCAGGCACCCGCTGGGTGACCCGTCCGTCCTTGGTACACACCTTCTTCGCAAGAGCATCACAGCGCACGCCCCGGGCCGCACATCCCGGGGCCGCACTCTTCAATACCAATATGCTTTTAGGTACACGCTACATGTGACTATCCGGGCCACAGCAGCAGCCTCCCTGTCGCAGCAAGCCACCTGCCATAGGGGCACCTGCACACACACTACGGCCCCACTGGGCGCCCACTAGGCCCCACCAGGCAAACTCCGCCCGCCATCGTTACGTGCATGGTGATCACGCCTGCATCAAAAGCACCGTCCAACACATAATGAAAACACATCTCACCAACCACGCTACTGCACGCCTCGGGCCATCGCTGCCCAAGAAATTTGGCTTCCCTGCCGCCCATGAGAGCCATGAGCCCATGAGAGCCATGAGCCCATGAGAGCCATGAGCCCATGAGAGCCATGAGCCCATGAGAGCCATGTGCAGCGCTGCGGGCTGCTGCTGCTGCTGCTCGCGGTAGGCCCCAACTGCCCTCCGCCCTCTGCCGCCTGCGGACCGTCCCGCTGCCGGCCTGCAGCAGCTGCTGGCCGGTGGGGCGCATCCCTGGCCCCGCCCCTCGGGCCCCCCTGCCAGGGTTCGGCCGTCATGCGCCCAGCCCAGCCCAGGGCCCAGCAGCACATGCAGGTGGCTGGGCTGCCGGCCCTCGCCCCTGCTTGTGCCCCCCCTCACGCGTGCGCGGTTCCTCCCCGCATGCCAACAGCCCGCCTAGGCGTACTGCGGCACCGCCTGCATGAGGGCGGTGAGCTCCTGCAGCAGCTGCTGTGCGGTGGGCCTGTCTTTGGGCCGTGCGCTCATGCAGCGTTGGCCCAGCGCCCGCACCCCCGCGTGCGACCAGGGGGGCCACTGCAGCTGGCGCCGCTTGTCGCCCACCTCGATGGACACCTGGGGGCCGTGAAAGGGGCAGGGCATGTGTATTAGCAGTAGGCATGTGTGCAACAGCCGTGGCAACGGGAGTGTTACACGTGCCCAGGCGGGTCGCTGCAGCTGGCGCCGCTTGTCGCCCACCTCTATCAAGACCCGGGTAGGCAAGGGTGGAAAACGGCACAGGTTGATGGTGTGTACAAGGCCTGCCCTGTCTGTGTCCCCCACGTCCCTGCCCTGCCCACCTGCAGGTGGCTTAGCCCCGCCCACGGCCGGCTGCCTGTGACCATCTGCCACAGCAGCACGCCAATGGAGTACACGTCTGCCGGCTTGGACAGCGTGGAGTTGCGCAGCACCTCGGGAGCCTGAAAGCAGGGGCAGAAAAGCAGGGCTGTGTATTAGACGCTAATACACATGGGTTGAGTGGGTTGGTCCATGGAGCCGGTCGGCGTGCTTGGACAGGGGGAGTTGCGCAGCACCTCAGGAGCCTGCGGGCAAGAAATGGGTGTGTGTTAAATGCATCGCTACACATGCGGGCAGTGGCGTTGGAAGGTTGGATTACGTCCGCGGGCTTTGACAGGGTGGAGTTGCGCAGCAGCTCGGGAGCCTGGGTTTGACGGGAGGGCTGGAGAGCGTGTGCATTAGCTGTTGGGGTTGCAATCAGGAGGTTTCCGTGGTTTCCGCGGTCTCAAAGCCGTACATCACCATGCACCACAACTAGCTGCCCTACACCCCCGCTCCAGCTGCCGTACGCTACTCGCTCCGCGTGTGATGGTGCCGTACACCGTAAACGCCCTTCCCGGTTGCCGTACACAGCGCCCGCCCCCCGCCCACCATGTGCGTGATGGTGCCGTACGCCGCCGCCTTGGTGACCTGGTCGGGCGTGGTCAGCTGCATGGACAGGCCGAAGTCGGACACCTGAGAAGGGAGGGAGCGGAGAGGAAGGGCGGGTGGGATGAAGTAACGAGGGGGGCGCCCCAACTCAGTGGGGCTAGTGAGACTTGCGTGGCTACACCACCTGCAATGCAGCACAAATCGTCAGAGAAAACCCCAGGAGCAATTCCACCCGGAAAGGCTCCCCTGACCTGCGAGTGGCCCACGCGCGCAACGCTCTGTCCACGTGTCCCAGTCCCCGCGTTCCCTTTTACATACAGGACACGCCAGTGCCGCGCCGCTGTCCCTTATGTTGACTGTTTCACGCCAATGCCCTGCGCGCCCCACATCCTCTACAGACGGGCACCGGCTGTCTATTCCTGTGTTGCCCCAAGTCACGAACAGCGCTCCCTACCTTGGCGACGAACCCGCGGCCGGTGGTGTCCCCAGCCCCTCGCGCCCTCCGCGCCGCCGGCCCCACGGGAGTGCTGGGGTCCTCCGTGTCCGGTGTGTCGGTCTTGACGCTCTGCAGCAGCACGTTGACGGCCTGTGTGCAGGTGTGGGTTAGCAGGGTGTGGGTTAGCAGGGCGTCGGTTAGCATGACGCCGGGAACCTGCCGATCCTGCGTGTCGGTCTTGTCATGTGCGTGCAGGTACTGCCACCCCAGCCGCCGCCTACATGCTACCTTCTAACTGGAGACACAAGTTGCTTACCCAATCCTATTGCTAATACACATACCTCTAGACCGCTAATACACACACGTTAACCCACCGACAGGTCGCCGTGCACCACGTCGTTGGCGTGCAGGTACGCCACCCCCGCCGCCACTTCTGCCGCGGTGGCCAGCACGGCTGGGTAGTCTGGGCCGTGGTTGGCGGTGCGCCCTTCCCGCAGCCAGCCGCGGTCGATCGCGTCCTGTATATGATAAGGGTAATCATGCCAATGCATATGTAGTGAGGGCGACGCGTGCAGCGATCAAATTGCATCAAGCGTCAAGTTGAGCAGTACGCAGTACTGCAGGAACGCGTTGATGCAATTGCATAACGATGTCGAACACCACACTGAGCAGATGCACGGAAGAGTGTTTTGGGATTTATCTAGCAATTGCACCGAATGCCCCCTGCAGCGAGCGCCTGTCCATGAACCCCGGTCTGATCCCCTCCGTCGCCAACACAGATTCGCACCCGGACGGTTGGTATACAGCTATGCACAACGTTGTGTACCATACCCACCTGCAGGGAGCCCCTGTCTATGAACCCCGGCCTGAGCCCCTCCGCCGCTAACACACACTTCGCACCCGGGCTGATGGTGTACAGCAGTACCGTACACGACGCTTCTGCACCGCACCCACCTGCAGCGAGCCCCTGTCCATGAACTCGAGCACCATCCACAGCCGTACGTCCACAGGGTACGACAGCCCCGCCAGGTCAACGTCAATGGGCCCCGGAACCGCGGCGCCACCCGTCGTACTCGCCGCCGCCGCCGCCGTCACCTCCCCCTCGCCGCCGCCGTCGCCGCCGCCAGCCGCCGCCAACGCGGATGCCAGCGCCCCCGGCGGCGCGCTGCCGATGACGTGCCACTGGGGTTGGTGCGGCGGGGCAGCTGCTGGGAAGGTCATGTCCTCGCCTAGGGAGGCCACGTGGTCCGGGGGCACCTCAACGGCCGCCTGCCCTGGGCCGACAATCCTGCCGCCGCAGGCGGCGCCGCTGACCACGTTGATCGCAAACGACAGCGCGTCGTCGCCCTCATGGGCATTGGAGGCGCACTGCGGTGCGCTCTCATCCTGCACAGCAGCTGCGCTCCCGCTCGCATGCTTCGCCGCGACGCCTCTCAAACTCAGCGACAAGCTATTGCCAACGCACAACGATTCCGCCTGCGCCACGGACCCAAAGCCACCGCCAGCGCCTCTGCTCGACCTATCAAACGCCGCCGCCGCCGCCGGCGGCCCCATGGACGTCGTATCTTCGCTGCTGCCCGTGCCGACTGCCACGTGCCCAACCGACACGGTCGACACGTGGCCGGCGTGCCCGCTGCTGGTGGGCAACAGCATCGCCATGAACGGCGACGCCTCGGACGCACAGTCCGCCTCCTCCTCTGCCCCTGACGCCGCCGCCGCCGCCGCCGCCGCGTCGCCGCTGGCCCCCACATGCCGCCCCTCGCCCGCACACGCACCCGACCCTATCCCGACTGTCACATCCTGGGGGTCTGCAACACCTTCCACCAACGCCTTGCGCTCCGCTGCCTCCAAATCGTCTCCCGTCTCCTCGGACATGGTATTCAGCAGCAAGCCCGACAGCGGCCGCCGCAACACAGCCGTACCCCCGCTGCCGCCGTTGGCCGCTGCCACCGCCGAGGGCCAGCCGGGGGCCAACGGCGACGGCGACGGCGACCTAGATAACCCGCCAGGGGAAGGTGACGGCGACGGCGACGGCGACCGCGAAATAGACCTCGAGCCGTCAGCAGCGGCGGCGGAGGCGGGCGCCGACGGCCACGGCGACGGCCCGCCGGGCGACGGCGACGGCGAGGTTGAGCCCGAGCCCCCCGGCCCCTGTGTGACGGTGCTGGCGGAGGCGAGCGCCGACGGCAGCGCCGCCGACGCTGCCCCGCTGCCCGACCCGTACAGCAGCGGCGACGGCGAGCTGCTTCCGCTGACGGCGCCGTCACGCTGACGGTGCGTTCCCAAGTTGCTCGACGCGGGCACCACGGGCGCCCTGCGAACGGGGACCGCCGCCGGCAGCCCCGGCCCGCCGCCACCGCTGCCGCTGCCGCCGCCGCCGCCGCCGCCGGCATCCTTGTGCGCCGGCGACGATGAAGACGCAGGGCAGAGCGGCGAGGTCCTGCTGACATGGAAGGCGCCCCCGCCGTGCGCCGAGGGGTTGTTGCTGTTGGTGTTGGTTGGGGTTGGGGTGGTTTTGTTCGTTGGGTGCCCGGTGGCGTGGCCGGTGGCGGTTAGGCTGCGACTGCGGGGGCTGGAGACCGAGTCGCGGGCGGCCGCCAGGGCCAGCAGGGACCGCAGCACGGCCTCGCTGGGGATGGAGTTGGTGAGGGCTGCGGTGGCGGTGGGCGGGCTGCGCTGGTCGGCGTTGGGCTGGCGCAGCAGCGGCACTGCAGCGGAACAGGGGTGTGGCCAGGGCGGGGAGGAAAGGTAAGCACCACGGCGGGGAAGGAGGTGTGCTTTTGCACGGGACTGAGTTGTAACGGAACACGAGTTGCGGCCCAGTCAGGAATTTTCAACCGCGTACCTTGCGCCCCAGACGGCAGCGCCACGCGCACCAGAGCCCCCGTTGTCGGGCCGTCGGTGGGGACAATGGGCAGCGGCTGCACGTTCCGGCCGCCGCCCACAGAGGCGTTGGCCACCGCGAAGCGCAGCATCTTTTCCTGTGGGGAAGAAGGAGCAAACGCTTTGCAACAGGATTGCAACGCAAGTAGCAAGCCCACGAATGCGCTGTCCCCATCGATCCTCGGCCAACACACTGATACACAACCACACGCACCTGCGTCTCTGACACAATCTCCCGCTTGGCGAACCCGGTGACACTGCTGTTGGCGGTCGACATGTTTCCAGCCGCCGCCGCCGCAGCCGCAGCCGCTGCCGCGGACGCCGCCGCCGCGGACGCCGCGTATGCTGCCAACGCAGCTGCCCCGCCGTCGTCGTTGTTGAGCACGCCGAAGAAGGGCATGAAGGAGGGCACGACGCCGCCCTCTGTGCCCTCCCCCTCTCCTGGCCCATCTGCAGTCAGGCAATCATTTGGGGGGGGTGGGGGGGGGGCGCAATTATTTAGGTAAGTGAAGGCGTACAGACGACGGGCACCTACGACACGGTGGCATCAAATCCGCCCCGGAGCCGTCCGCCGGGCCCGTCAGCATCCGCTGCACGTACACGCTCGACGAAGGGGCAAAAAAATAGCATTCTTGTAAACTAGAAAACAGCATCTGCGTGAAAGAATTGTATGCTCACCCGCCTGGCTGGCGTTTGCGACCATCATGCCCATGGGCACCACGTGGCACCCGCTGGCCCACGCGTTGCTGCCGCTGGCAGGCGGCGACAGACCCGCGGGTCTCTCCAGCAGCGCAGAGGCGTGCGTGAGCGTGCGCACGATGTTGATGTGGTGCAGCCGCTGGCCCAGGCTGACCTGCGGACGGGCGGTGGGTAAAGGGGCAGGTGAGGCGTGCGTGAGCGTGCGCACGATGTTGATGTGGTGCAGCCGCTGCCCCAGGCTGACCTGCGGGCGTGGGTTAGCTATCGAGGGCAGGGGGTGGGTTGAGGGCGGGGTGAGGCGTGTGTGAGCGGGGCGTGCGCACGATGTTGATGTGGTGCAGCCGCTGCCCCAGGCTGACCTGCGGGTGTGGGTGGGGGTTCAGGATTTGCAAAAGACGCGAAGGCCGTAATCCTACAAAAAGACGTGTGCACAATCATGATGCAGTGCTGCTGGTCTGCGGGTGGAGGTACGGACGCGGTGGACGGTTGGGGAGAGGGCTTTCGATGAGGTAGTGCTCATCGTTCGGGCCAGAGGGAGGGGCAAAGGGCACGCAGATGAGCAGTTGTGAGGTGCGTGAAATCAAAGCGGGTGCAGCTTGTTGCCCGTGCTACGGCCGTGGAAAGGTGAGGAGCTTGGGCGAGGCGCGGTGACCCAAGCCCAAAGCCGTGAACCCACCCACCTCGAACTCAGCGCGCTCCCGCTCCTCCGCACTGCGGATGTGCATGTCTTGCACCTGCATGGGGGATGCACGGAACACAGTATTGTTGGCTATGCACCGTGGCCGTGGCAGCTGGCGCGTACGACGGCCTTGAGGCGCAAGACCAAACGGGGGGGTATGTGCTTGGCATGCATTACGCTGCGGGGCAGTGCCGGTACGTGCATCGACGGCATGCCTCCTGGGAAGCCCCCTGTGAACGGCACACGCACACGGGCCCGTACTGCCGTACCTTTATGGCCACGTCCACGCCGTGCCACTTGCCGTGGTACACCGTGCCGTACGAGCCCTGCCCCAGCACCTGCCCCACCACCATGCCCTGGTACAGGTCCGTCAGGCCGTGCACGGGGTTGATGGCGGTGGAAGCGGGCAGGCGGCGCCCCGTGGTGAGGATGGGCGACAGGTGGGTCTGGGCCCTGCGGGGATGCAGGGGAGAGGAGGGAGCGGAACCCAGGGACACAGCTTGGGTCAACAGGCAGGAGGTCAACATAGTATGGCAGGGGGTTCTGGAGTGTTGTTCCTGCGCCCTGTTAACATCGAGGGCCCCCGCGGGCACGCACCCCTGAGCCCTGAACCCACCTCTCAGGTCAACACAGCATGGCTGGGGATTCTGCAGTGCAGTTCCTGCGTCCTGTTCACGTCTGGGGTCCCTGCAGGCCAGCAACCCTGAGCCCATCTCGAGCTGACGGGCGGGTCCGGGGTGGCGCCGTGCACCAAAATCCCCAACGCGCGGCGTCTATCCGCGTTCCTATCCGCCGACTGAGCGTGGGCAGGCGCGAGGGTCTTTCCTCACCTCGAGTCGACTGGCGGGTCCGGGGTGGTGTGGAGGCGCGCAAAGAAGAGCTTGGAGGTGGTGGATGAGGCGGCCTGGCGGGTTGGGGCACGCAAGGCAACAAGCGGCACATTTTGTTGTGCGTGTTTTGGACCATGTAACATACCTGACTGACTTACGGCAACATGTGAAGCTGAGAGACACTAGGCACTGTTGTAGGAGACGTGAACGGGGAGCAGAAAACGTGAAGTTGCACGCAGCCGCACAGCGACACACCTGCGGCACGCTGGCCGGCACGCCGATGGTGACGGTACTTTCGTCAATGTCGCCCAAGGCGGCCGGGCGGAAGGAGAGGTAGAAGGTGACAGCTGGGGCGGACCGGCAGTACACCTACAGGAGGGAAGGGATAGTGCGTTCCAGCATCACAGGTAGGGACTACAAGTACGGACGCGCGCGCGCTGGTGCTTGAGGTTTGTTGTGGCAGCATGGCGGGATACGAGTCAAACCATTTCCGCTGAACCCGGGCGCACCGGAATAGTGCAGTCCTCTTGCTCCACGCCCTCCCACACACCTTTTCATCACCGGAGGTGCCCCACAGTGCACAGCTGTGCACAACATAAACCCACCCGCGGCGTCACGAAGGGCTTGCCCGCCGCCGCCTCTCGCTCCACGCCCTCCCACACCACACGGGAATCCCCGTTGACGTGGGCCATGACCTGCGGGAGGGAAACAGGAGATGGAAATGAGAAACGTGAAATGCATTACATACACACCTTTTACAATTGGCAAGGGAGTAAGACGAAAGGGCGTTCAGCGTCGCCCCCATGCATCTCCGCGTGTGCCGATCCGTAATCAGCTCGCACAGCGTGGCGACCGCAGCTACCACCACAACCACTGCTACGAGTAGCACCAACACTCAGTCTACGCTGCCAACGCCCTTCACAAAGACCGCCCGTGGCTTACCTCATTGAGCGTCGCCCCCACGACCTCTGCCCGCGGCACCCCAACGGCAGGCTCCCACGAAGCGCTGGCGTACAGCAGCCGCCAGCCGGGCGGCCCCGTGTCTACCAAAAGCACGACGGCATCATCCAGCTCCGCCAGGTCGCGCACAGTGCTGTGGGAACAGGCACAGTCGTAGGGGGTTCAACACGACACCCACAACACTGCATTAGCCTTGAAACCAGAGGCCCCTGTCCGCGAGGAAGGGTGGCGCACGTCGCTCGCCCATGTCCGCACAGACAGGCGAGCGCTGTTCTGGCCAGTGGCGACAGCTGACGCTTTGGCTGGCAGGTGATGGAATCAGCCCTCGGGGTGTCGTGGCGTGGGCCAAACACCCGCCTGCCCTGCGCTGCTCGCCACCGGCGAGCAGCCACGACAGCTGACGATTTGGCTGGCAGGTGGTGGGATCCCGCAGCCGCACACACGCCGTGCTGCTGCTCCTTGAAACGCACACTCCACTCACTGCTTGTACTCCTCGACCAGCTCCAGGTCCGTGGGCCGCTCCAAGCTCCTGGCCCCGGTGCCAGACTCCCGCTCCCGCTCCCGCTCCACACCCGCCTCCACCCCTCCTTCCCCAGCCACCCCTCCTCCCCTGGACACCGGCAACAGCAGCCGCCGCCCGCTGCTGCTCGCCCCAACGCCAACACTGCTCCCCACCCTGCCCGCGGCCGCTAGCCCACTGCCGCTCTCGCGCTCCATACTGTTCCGCGCACGGCCCGCTGTCGTCAGGCCCCCGCCTGAGAGGTACGAGTGGGTGCTCTGGTGGGCGCCAGAGGGGCCGCTGCCGTTGGAGAGGCACGAGTGGGTGGTGCCCTGGAGCGTGCTGGAGGGGCCGACGGCGGTGGCGAGGGAGTGGGGGTCGTTGCCGGAGGAGGTGAGGGGCAGGCGGAGGCTGTGATGGGTGCGGGAGCGCGCGCCGATTCGCTTGGACACGGACAGGTGGGCCTGAGGGGTGGAGAGTAAGCTCGGTTTGTAGGCTATGCTTCATTAAGCGCCGGGACAGTGGGATACAAGGCATCGGGTAGGGGCCGCGACTTGCGGCCACAGTTACGTTGGACGTTGCATCCCCATGGAACGTGTTTGCCCCACCTCCAGTGTGCGAACGGCCAGCTCCGCGCAGTTGTTCGTGAAGCGGCCCAGGCAAGCAGCACACCTTGTAGCTCGCACTACGGCGGGCCCCAGCAACCCCTGCCCCATTTGTTTGTGTCGACCATTGGCACCACCCCGTTCCTCTGCCCGGCCCCACCTCCAGTGCACGAATGGCCAGCTCCGCGCAATTATTCACAAGGCGGAAACATGAGGCTGCAGTCGCCCCCGGCAAACCCGGCAAGCAGCACAGCTCGGTGCCGGCACTACGGCCGGCTCCGGCACAGTGACACCCCGGTCCCTCATCTCCCCCTACCTCCAGGGCTCTGATGGCCAGCTCCGCGCAGTTGTTCATGAGGCGGCAATCACGCCAGACAAGGAGCAGGTTGCACGTGTAGCCCCACACACGGCCAGCCCGCGGCATGCCCTGGCCCCTCACCATTTAAGCATCGAGGTCACTGACACCCTAAACCCGAACTCTCTCCCCCCACCTCCAGGGCTCTGATGGCCAGCTCCGCGCAGTTGTTCATGAGGCGGCAGTCGCCGGCGTCAAAGCGGCGGGGCTTGGTATCAGTAATGCAGATGGCCCTACGGATGGGGACGCAAATGGGACAGGAGCAAGTGTGGGGAGCGAACAAGCGCGCGCTGAAGCTTTGAAGTGGTAATGCAGATAGCGCTGCCGTCTATGTACATCCATACCCAAAACAGCCGTAGCTGAGATCCACCCCAGGAGGTGGCCGTTGCTGCACCCCCGTCCCAACGCGGCTCGTCGTTCAGTAACTGGTGTGCAATGGTGTGTGTGGCACTGTACCATAAGCCCCGACACCCACCCCAGGCGGTGTCCGTTGCTGGCCACCAGCGGGCTGGTGAGGTACGCCCGCGTGCCGCCCTTGACGTGCGCGCTCTTGGAGAACCGCGCGTCCGCCGTCAGGTCCCCCACGGCCATGGCGGTGGGATGTGGGCTGAGCAGCATCCAGGGGCACATGGCGACGGACCAGGGCCGGTGGGAGGGCGCAAAACCTGGCGGGAGGGGGAAGGGGCACGGCCACAGGGTGCATATCACGGTGGGATGTAGGCTGAGCAGCATCCAGGGGCACATGGCGACGGACCAGGGCCGGTGGGAGGCAGTGTTCCGGTCTTGCACAATATTACGGATTTTCCGGCCGTCCAGGCCGGTTCTTAGGATTTTTTCGGGCCAAATTGTAAGCGAAATTAGGATTCCTAGGCAGTTTCCCGTAGAAAATGTA
>VFQN01002598.1_pt1 | contig 27481 bp, 22 predicted proteins | sample 3512371 | NCBI WGS metagenome assembly VFQN01 (sample SAMN10412370, study PRJNA504923) | tailings metagenome | isolation source: Replicate 2 from Balatoc abandoned mine | place: Philippines: Itogon, Benguet | collected 2017-08-28
CCATACTTTTGGAACTTTTCGTTTCTATGGGATTGTTCTCAGGTCAATTCACTTTTCAATAGTCATTAGGTTCAAACTGTAGAGAATCTCTTTCAGATGAACTCAGAAATAAATGATTACTGTATGAAAAAAAATAAAAAATTTAATCTTATGGTAATAGCTCCGCTTCCCCGGTTTCAAGGCAATATGTACAAGAGATTTTAATACGATCAATTACTTCATAAAGAATAAATTGGTTGTGTTCCTACCAGCGAATTTCAATCATCTTCTCCCTCGTTATCTTCAAGGGTAAGCATGTCATTCAAGCCTGAGTAAAAGTCCTCCTGTCCGTCCAACTGTAACTTGGATTCTATATTTCGAAATTCTCCGGATTGCTGATCTTCTTCTTGATCCTCAGCTTTTCTTTGATAATTGCGTTTTAACCTTTCGATGATCTGATCTTTATGTATTGTATGCTTTTCCTCGTCAGTGAACAATATTGGAGGAAGATTTCTCTTAATGGCATATTGCTGGAGAAATAAAGTTACTTTTGCGTCATCATGTAGGAAGCGATCGTTTGCTTGGTTCGGTAAATTGACGTAAACAAAAGAATCGCAGGTATTACGATAATATTCGATGATTTCTGAAGGATTCTTCCCTGCCTTCGTCATATTCCGTCGATAATCTATCACTACAAAGCAGTAGTGAGTATTGAAATCAATACCATTGAGTGGCAACACTTCAATGGTTGATGAAGGAGAACTGGATGGTTGTGATGCTTCTTGTATAAGGTCATTAGTGAGAAGGACGCCACATATTCTTGTCTCCATTGAAGAATCAGCTTTCTCACTAGTTAAAGTGCATCTGGGAATTAGAGAATACTGCTCTTGTAGGTATCGCAGAAACTCATCCCACTGATAGAAATGAGATCTTTTAATATATCTTTGACTTCCTCTTGCACCATTCTTACCATAGCTATTATATCCAATCGTACATACCTCCTGCACTCCCATTGCAACAGCACACCGAACTAACGTGCCATTATCAACTGGTCTGGCAAAATTATCGACAACGACTATAGCTCCAACCATCCTCAATACGAAATTGAAAAGTTTTACAATATTACGTGACACTACTTTATATTTTTATCAGGTTAATACTGCATTCTCTAGACATCTTTATCCCGGAGATGTTCGATAAAACTGATTCAACAAGAATAACTGTGATAAATACTTATAATTACAAAAAATTTTGCAAAAAAGAAAAAAAACAAATTAAAATCGTGAACGAACGAACAAAACTTGAGACAATATACTTCTTTAAATTGTCGATGAGACTTTTCTTTTCCCATTCCAATCTTTTTTCGTTTTGAATTAAGAGGATGGTGTTGTAGTAATTAAAATATATCCTACATAAAAAATCAAGAATATGCCTGAGAAAAACAATATTCCTTGAAAATAAACATTTGTCCAGAAACTACTATGAACTGTATCACTTCGAATTCCTAATAATTCTAACTTCTTCTTTGCTACATAAGATAATAATGGAGGGAAAATAAATGCTAACGCAAATCCTGTTAATCCTGTAAAACTTGTAATTTTACCAAGATCCTTAATAAACAATGCACCAAAGATTGGTGGTACTGCAGCAATCGAACGAAAGACATTTAATTTCCATCTGGATGATTCATGATGATGAATATCTTTACCATAATAAGCTGTCATAATATTATTACCTAAGGTAAAAGCATTTAATGGAAATGCACTAGCAACATCAACAGCAGGGAATAATAAGACAAAAAATCTGATAATGCTGATAAGAATTGAAGTTATACCACTACCATTACCAGTATAATCTTTCCAATTTAAATTAGAAGATGGTAAAGTATAAGTACCAAAATAAGCAGAAATAATGACACCTAATGCAATATAAAAAACCATTGATATCACTAATGCAGTTTGAAATAATGAATTTAAGGTTGATTTATCTGTGATTGGTTCTGATAAAGCTGGTACAGAATGATGGAAAATGAATGCATAGGCAGCTACTGGCATTAGTAGGTAAATCTTTGACCACTCCGCACGGAAGAAAACACTAGAATCGTGTTCCTCTTGATACCCTTCAGGTAATTGGAATTGATTGTCTGCGCTATAATAAGCAATGATAATACTTGTAACCATCGCTATAACCATGAAAACACGAAAGACTGATAGCGAAACTTGAAGATAGACTTGTTCTGAGAACTCCATCAAGCTGAGAGGGACAACACCGACACTAAAGATGAGAACAAAGACCTCATAGGACCAATCACCGAAGATCTTCTCATGGGCAGCGGAGAACGAATTTGCAAAGACTGTAGTGTATGCCCACAGTGTACCATACATATAAACACAGATAATACCAATGTAGAGTTGTTTCCCATAATCTCCAAGGAATATCTGACATAATTCAGTGATCTCTTTCTTCCTTCTTACGTGTTGTTCAAGATGAGTTTGAGACGAAATAACAGTTGGAACTACTTCATCATTATACGTACTATTCTCAGTATCAACTTCATCTTCGCGAACAGGATTTTTCACAGCAAAATAACCTTGTCTTAATTGTATTCCAGATTGATGATTTTCACCATGGAAATGATCTAATTTTTCAGCACAGCTCATTGCTTCTAAAATGAAGAATACTGATATAGTAGAAAAGAAACCAAACAGTAATAGAATCCCAATTCCTAAAAGTATCCCAGCTTGTTCAAAAGCCCATGGTAAAGTTAAAAATCCTGAACCAATAATATAGTTCAAAGTAAAAGCTACCGTAATCCAAAAGGGAAAATTCACTTCATAGACAACATCATTATCATTCGCATTATCACCAACACGATTTCTTTCAGCAGTTGTACTCATCTTATCTAAAGGTACTTGAGATTCTCTCTCAATTCAACCATCGAATCAAACTTAACCCTCTCTCCTTTATCGAGAGAAACGACATTTCAAATAATCGAGATTTTAAAATCTCGATATTCGCTTAGGAGATTATCGTTACATTTTGTTGAAGTATTTGTTTTGTGAGAAGATCGCTGAGCTTGTTTTGATTCATGGAGAAGCCAAGGACAATGAGTGATGATCTTTCTGATAGTGGGCATTATGATAGTCCTAATGATGAAGTTCAAGATAATAATAAACCTCTTACAGCACCTCAATTTCAACGAACTCCAGTCTTTAAGTATAAAAGTGCTGAACCAAATCCTCATATAAGCACAAGTTCTAGCGCAAAGCAACCATCTCGCCCTTCAACCTCTAATCGTCCATCTACACGACCTAATTCTCGAAAACATCGGACTCAATCTCCTCCAAATTCCACTAATTCAATAGAAAATCGTGTATTAATAAAACTAGCAAGTATATTACCCGATGGAGAAACTAAACAAACAAAACAAATCAATGGACGTTTACCTGAATCACGTGCAACCTTATTAAAGTTAAATAATGAATTAGATGAAATGGTGAAAGATATCCGTGATTTAAATACAGAACATGGTAAATACCTCATAGCGAATCTATATGATCATTTAAAAGATACATCCAATATAACTGAACAACAACCAACAATTAATGTTGAAACAGGACATCTATTATATGATGTTATTATTGCGGAATTAACAAATCAAGCATTTAAGAAAATTATGAGAATTAATAAGTTTTATCGTCATCATTTAGTATTATTACGTAATGAACATCAAAAAGAAAAACAATCTTATCAAATGGAGATAGAAGAATTGAAAAGTCAATTACAATCAATGAAATTTCAACAGTATGGTACTTTATTACCATCTGATTTCAAAGGAGGTAGTAATGGTGGTGATGGTGAGGATAATAACGCTAATGATGATGATAGTGAATCCATTGATAAGATTGAAGCCACTGGTAGTGATTCACCTCATACTCCAACTTCTTCATCTTCTCCTAGACGACCTCATTCGCCTAATCCACGATCTCGCTCTCCTAGTGTTCGATCTCCTTCTCCTCAACCATCAACCATTCAGCGACGAGCAGCAATGCATCAAGCCGTTTCTACGACGACAACTACAACGAGTTCGAATGATACAAAAACGAATCAAAGTATTAATCTTTCAGCAAGACGATCTTCAACAACAAACCAACATGCGAAGAATTCAGTTGATTTTGATGAATTTGTGAAGGAAAAGACATCTTATGCTGTTCAAGATAATGCAAAGAAACTTGAACAACTCCATGTATTTGTTCTAAGAACATTAGAACAAGAGAGAAAAGTAAGCTAAACAATAATGAAAGTAATTTCATGTATTATCTTAAATTCTGATGATAGGTTTCATTCCAAAAGATAAATCAATTAACTGATGTATTAGCCAAATGTCAACAGGAGCTACATGATGCAAGGAAAGAGATCGTTGAGGTAATTTTCTGAATATTTGTATATATTTTCCTTCTTCTAATGATTGTGATTCTTTCTATAATAATAGTTGAAACAGAAATTATCTGTGAAAGATGAAAATCAATTAGAACAAGATAATAAGATTATATCAGATATGAATGGTGTGTTAAAGCTTTTATTAGATCATAGGAAGATTGATAAAACCTTATCAGCTAGTAGATCTTCCGACTCTTCACCAACGAAAAATTAATACATGTTACTTTCAGTTCCTACTTTAAAACTCTTTTTCCCCTCCTCTTGTAGTACAAGAAAGAAACAGATCACTTTTAATAATCCTATTCCCTCTTATTTTATTGTCATTCATTTTCATTCAGCCTTTCATTGATTGAATATAGAAAACAATGTCTACTGTACTGTTTATATGATTATATTTTTCATTTGTGGAATAATGCTTTCAATAATTTAAAACTAACAAATTCAAATTTTCAAAAATGATAATAGTATGATGATGTATTAGGGGTAGTTGATATTATTATTACTTTTTAACTTTGAAAGAAAAAATAAATAAATTGTAGGTAAACTTTAGTGTACCATCTGAATATGTTTTCAAAAATTTATTTCTCATTCATCTACCAAGTGATGTACTCCTCCTCCTCCTCTTCCTCATCGTCATCATCAAATCTTCCGTCATTTCATTCATCTTTCTTTCTCTTCCCAACCAGTTGGACTATACACCCTTGAAGCAATTGCTCTCAATCATCCTTTACTTCGAGCTGCATTATTTTCAAGGAGCATCATCAAAAACTAAAATAGAAATCACTTCTTTGTTTTAAATGCAATCACTTCCCAATCATATAATATATTATCATAGACATATTTATTTGCTAGAAATAATTGTCTAAAAATATTTTTCAAATGATTATAATCAGGAATTTGATCAAATTCTAATGATGTTACATAATGAAAATAATTTAAAAATTCTTCTGGTAGACCAGCACATAATTCATCTAACGATGTCATTGATTTTTTCTCAAAGATTAATTTATATTTTTCTTCATTATTTTTACCATGTAATCCTTGCCATGGTAATACACCTTTTAAGAAATAGACTAAGACATAACCAATAGAGATTAAATCATCACGACGAGATAGTTCTATCACAATGATATGATTAGACGATGATAGAAAGAAGGGATAGAAAGAGAACTTACCAGAGCCTAAATGAGCATTTACTGAGGCATAACGAGCAGTACCAGTAAGAGAATATCCTTGTTTTCGAGGAATATGTTTACCAGTACGAGGATTTTGAAAGAGTTTAGCAAGACCAAAATCAATAATATAGACAGTATGACGATCTCGACCACGACCCATTAAGAAATTTTCTGGTTTAATATCACGATGAACAATTTTCCCTTTATTATGAATGGTTTCAATACGACACATTAATTCATAGGCAAGGACAAGAACAGTCTTGAGGGAGAACTTTCGATTACAATAATTAAATAAATCTTCTAAAGATCTTCCTAATAAATCCATTACAAGCCAATTCTTCTCGACACCAAGTCCAAACCATCGAATCTTTGGAATCCCAGCTAAGGACGAGAGTTTGGGTTAACAAGTATAGAGTTAGGAAAGATTGTATCACATACCTTCACCATGTAACATGGAATAAATTTTTGCTTCACGTTTTAATTGAGAATGTTTACTTTCTTGATATTGATATTGTGGAGGTTCTACCATCATTGGTGTTTCAGGTGGTGGTGGAGGGATTGGCGAATTTGGGTCATTCCATCCGTTATTATTAATGTTATCATTGTTATTATTATTAGAATCCATAATCTTCCGACGAAGCTTTTTCTCAACCTTCACTGCAACATCTTCTTTACTTTGAAGACTGATAGCATGATAGATTTCACCAAAGGAACCAGCACCAATCTTTTGTCCAATTTGATATTTCCCACCTATCATCATTTCATAATATTCATGCTGATTTGGTTGAGTTGTTTGATTTCCTCTTTCTTTTAAAGGTGATTTTTGTTTGCTTTGGTTGGGATTATTGTCTAAGTTGTTGTTGTTGCTCATGACGAGTGATACCCAGCAGTGGAGTTATGGAAAGGTCAAAGCAGCGCTATCCGCTATAACGAGAGAAGACACTCATTCGATTTCCTTCGTTATAATAACTTCTCCATGAATATTTTTATTCTTTACATCGCACAACTTCAGGGAGCATTTCCCATCAGCAAGTGTTTTTAGGCGTTCAATTCCATCTTATCCTCCTTTCAGATCTAGTGTTTAGATCGAATTTTGGTTATATTACTCATGTCGAGACAAAGAGCGAAGAAAGAATGTGCTTTCTAAGGAGCTAATCGATTTGGGTCACGTGGGAACATCGATGTCTTACGGATATTCGATAATCCTAAGAACAACATCACAACACGTTCTAAACCAATTCCTCCACCACCATGAGGTAATGCACCATGCTTAAACGCATCAACATAACTTTGAATGGATTTAATTGGAATATTGAAATGCTCAGCACGTTTAATTAATAATTCAGGATCATGAACACGTTGCGCACCTGAAACAATTTCTTCACCACGGATGAATAAATCATAACTGTTTGATAATTTCGGATCATTAGGATCAGGCATTGTATAGAATGGACGAACGGATAATGGATATTTATCCATCATATAAAAGTCAGTACCAAACTTCTCTTTCACAATCTTACCAAGAGCTTTCTCATGTGGAGTACTAATATCCTCTTCATATGATGCATCAATACCTGCCTCCTACAAGAGAATAAAGACATGAATATAAATATTATCAAGATTTGATAGACCACTTACTCTCAATAGGGTGATTCCCTCTTGGAAAGTTATTCTTAACGGAGGTCGAAGATATTTAATTGGTTCAAAAGGATATTGTTGAGAGATTAGCACTAATTCATGTTGATATCGCTCATTAATACCATCGAAAATGAAATTGAAGAGCTCTCCCATCACCTACAAGAATCATAATGATAATAATAAAAAAGAAAAAATGAGATCTCTTACCTCTAATACTTCATAATAATGCTCATAAATTGCCATTTCAAAATCTAAACCAGTAAATTCACATAGATGTCTATGAGTATTCGAATTCTCTGCACGGAAAACAGGACCAATCTCATAAACTCTTTCAAAACCACCACAAGCAGCAGTCATTTGCTTATAAAACTGTGGTGATTGAGCAAGACAAGCAGGTTGATCAAAATAACTTAATTTAAAAACATTTGCACCACCTTCTGAAGCACCACCAATTAACTTTGGTGTATGAATTTCAACAAATCCACGTGAATTGAAATACTCACGAAATAACTGACAAACACCTGACTGAATACGGAAAATTGCTTGATTAGCAGGTGTACGTGTATCAACCCAACGAAAGTCTAATGCAGTATCTTGTTTCACAGTTGGTAAACTATTCTCTTGTGCAAAGGTTTCATTTCTGCCAGCATCTTCAACTTGAAATGGTAAGTCTTGAGCACGAGAGACAACATGAATTTCAACAATAGAAAGTTCTAAATCTTTCACTGTTGCGGATTGAACAGGTGTTTCAGCTTTGATGATTTCGGCTTCAATATCAACAATTGATTCTAATGAAATTCCAGCAGCATACTTGACCATTGCTTTGGATACTTGACTGCCTTGCCACACAACTCCTTGGACAGTGTTTGTAGTCTGTCGTAAGAGAATAAAGACACCTTTGCTTACAGCACGACTAGTTGCTAATCTTGCACGAATCCAAACCTTTTGCCCGATAAGGTTTTCCTTAAGATCCCCAATGTTATAGAAGACACGCTTTGTGATGACACCTGATTGAACTAAAGGAGCATCGCCATATCGATCAGCTAAAGGATCCTCTGCAGCTGCAGTGGTAGCTTTGGTCTCTTCTTGAGCTTTCGCCTCAGCACGCTTCGCGATACGCTCTTCCTTCTTTCTGTTCTTCTCGGCTTGACCTTTGTTTGGCTCACCCTCAGGCTCCTTCTTTTTCTTCTCTTCCTTTGGAGCGCCCGCGCCATAATCCTCACCAGTTGCTTCCTTGTATTGAATTTTCAACGCAAGTAATTCATTGACTAAAGGAGTCAAATCTTCTTTAAGAGTTGGTGGTTTAGCAACCTTCAAATCACGAATTTGATCACCCTTCGCTACAATAGCAGCTTTTATTTCTTCAACATTCATTGTCTAATCACTAAACCTTGAATAATCCGACAAAGAAATTGTTATAAGATTGTGTAATCGAAATCACTTCGACGAATTAAGGATTAACTTGCAGTTCTTTCCTTTCTCACCATAAGTAGAAAATCGATATTTTGTAAAGTCATAATTTATTGATTCTTCACTCTTTTTGAATGAGTTTTATAAATCCCTATCCTTTCAAAGTCCTCTTTAAAAGAAATGCAAGTTCAGCGACGAAAATCTTTAATTTAGCTACTATTAGAATATGGCTTGGCTTTCTGTAATTGTTGCAGCAATTGTTGCAGTTTTGTATTATAGGCATTCCGAGAGTATTTTCCCATCGAATGAAGGGAGAGTTGATGGAAGTATCTTTAACTTCACAGTGGATCAAGTTGATGATGGAAGTCCAGTTTCTCTTTCGAAGTATTCTGGAAAGAAGGCTTATCTTGTTGTGAATGTTGCCTCACAATGTGGCTTAACTGATAGAAACTATGCTGAGTTACAGCAGGTCTACGAGAAATACAGGTATGAACCTCTATTACCTCCTTTTGTACCCTTTAACTGTTCTTTCGACAGTTCTCAAGGCTTGGAAATCTTAGCATTCCCATGTAACAACTTTGGTGGACAAGAGCCTGCGGAGAACTTGAATATTCTTTCATTTGCTCGTGAAGTTAAGCAAGCTACCTTCCCTGTCTTAGGCAAATTAGAATGCGATAACGGAGAGAAAACCCACCCTCTTTACAACTTCTTGAAATCAAGTGTCAGTGGAGGTTTATTAGGATCAGGCCTCAAATGGAACTTTGCTAAATTTTTATGTGACAAAGATGGAGTTCCTGTTAAAAGATATCTTCCTATCTCAAACCCTCTTTCCATTGAAAAAGATATTGTTGATCTATTAGAAAGCCAAAAATAGGTAAATAGGGTTGATTATAGTTTCATAGCGTCTTTCGTAAGTTTTCAGTAAATTATTATTTTTTTCTCTCTTGTAAAGTTATTCGCTGGTTTTGGGCCGTCATGAAGTACATGAAGTACTATAAATACTCATTCTTGACATAATGGTTTATTCATTAATGTGGATCTCAAAAAACAACACTTTTGGCAGAGCTAATATATACCATGCAACACTCAAAATTGATTTATTTGTTTGATAAAGAAAAAAGAAAGAAAGAATAGCAATCAATCATTTAAAGAAGTTGACTACTATCCAAGTCATTTGTGGTATGTTTCTTCCATCTAAAAACTACTAACATATTAGCACTGACACCGTAGTCTGCACTTCAAGGCATAGTATGAAAATTATTCTAAAGAATCTACTGTGGTGCTCTATTCAAAAACAGTCTCTCATGGAAATAGAGATGATTTATAGTTTGCGGTTGAGGGTTCTCTTGATAGCAGCTTCGATATCATTCTGTTGAGGTAAAGCGGCTTTCTCTAATGGTATCGAGTATGGCATTGGCACATCAGCACCGGTGACACGTTCCATAGGAGCATCTAAATAATCGAAAGCCTCTGACTCGAACAAGATAGCTGCAATCTCAGCGCCGATACCATTTTGTGGCCATCCCTCCTCAACACTGACGACTCTACCCGTCTTCTTTGCACTAGCAATAATGCCATCGCGGTCAAGAGGACGAAGAGATCTGAGATGTGTCAGATAAGAATACTTAGAGCTGTAGAAGCAACTTACCGTAAGTTCAAAACTTCGACGCTAATACCCTCTGCCTCTAACTTCTTAGCAACCTCTAATGAACTTCCTACTTGTCTAGAGAATGTGACGACTGTGACATCCTTTCCCTCCTTCTCGACCTTGAGTTTACCGAAAGGAATAACGAAATCCTTTGACTGAGCCTCGTCGCTGACTGGGAATGGAGTACCATATAACAACTCATTCTCTAAGATGACAACAGGATTCTCATCACGGATAGCAGCCTTCATTAATCCTCGGGCATCTTCTGATGACCACGGAGCAACGACCTTCAGTCCAGGAACGTGACTGTACCAAGAGGCGAAGCACTGAGAGTGTTGAGCTGCAACACCGGCAGCAGCACCGTTAGGACCACGGAAAACAATAGGACATGACATATCACCACCAGTCATGTAAAATTGTTTGGCAGCTGAGTTCACAACATGATCAATAGCTTGCATAGAGAAATTGAAGGTCATAAACTCAACAACTGGTCTTAATCCCTTATAAGCTGCACCACAAGCCAAACCAGCAAAACCCATCTCTACAAGCAGGTAATGAGAATAAGACTTACATAAGATGCAAGACAGATCATGGTAGTACCTGTAATTGGAGTGTCAATCACTCGCTTCTCACCATATTTCTGGAAAAGACCCTTGGTGACCTTGTAGGCTCCCTGATACTGGGCAACTTCCTCACCTACATATGCATAAATGAAATCTATCATCAGTAAACAATCGATCGAAATACTTACCAAGAATAAAGACATTTTCATCACGAGCCATTTCTTCGTCAAGGGCACTATTGATTGCCTCTCTTACAGTGAGCTGAAAAGAAACATTAAATTTCTTTCTAAAAAATTAAAAAATATTCTTACATCAACTGAAGCCATTCTTCGAGCGGCATTGTTGCTTGCCTAAATTGGTGACATGCAAACCGTTAATAGCGATTGCAAAGACTTCTTCAGAGGAACCTACCTGACTGCGAACAGCCTTGCTAACACCGACAGTAAGATTCTTAGATAGTCTGAACATGTTGTTGATTGTGATGATAAGTCTACTCTGCTTAAGAACGGTCTCTTTTAAGATTGATGAAATCCAAGCGAAGAATGGTTGTTCTGCTCTTGAATGTCAAACAATGAAAACCAAGAAAATCGATATTTACTAAACTCGAAATTCCTTGACTCTTTTATCGAACGGAACTTTTTCTGTTATATCAAATGGGTGTGCAGGTGTGGAATTTGTAGTGGAATAGAAAAAACGAAGGAGCGCCACATTTCATCATCATTTTCGTTGATTCTTCTCGATTAATCAGTTAAAATGACGCTCTTCTTACAGCGAGATGATGAAGAGATGGTGCGACTGCTTCAAGAAATCGTGGATGAAAGTGAAGGAGAAAGAACTGGAAACAGCTCTGATTCTTTAATCAGATCGTCATCATCAAACTCTCCGACTGCAATAGAAGTTACTGCAATTCGAAAAAGAAAACCAAGAAAATGTGGAAGAAAACCTGCGTTCAAAACCCCTTTTATTCCTTCAATAAGAATACTCAAACGTGATCTGCGAAGAAAATACATGGATATGATTATTAACGTGAAAAATAGTCATGATGAATCGCTTTATTTGTCCTTTGTTAAAGAATTTTATACCCCAAACTGTACTGCTTCACAATCTTTTGGTAATTATACTCTTTTCGGATTCTCTAGTTTCAAGTCAGAAACACTCGAAGAACTACAAAGATCGTTCAACTTAGGCTATTTTATGATGCCAGATGCAATCACGCGTTTCACCTCTTTTCAAGTTTGCAAACGATTGAATGAGATAGGAAGTCGCATTGTCGGGAAAGGAACCTTAGAGGGAACTGTAATAAGAGCTCCTAAAGATCCTCAAAAAATCGAGCAAAAACTTCGAATAGGCATATCTGGATTCACATGTGAGGAAAGTGAAATTGATATTAATGATTTTGTTAGTATTGAACCCCAAAGATTGATCCTCGATACATCTTTTTCCTTTAATCTTGATGAATTCCATAGGTTTGTTCATATTGAATCAATGGTCGAAGATCTACAGTTTCTGCCTTCTTTCTAGACCCCTACTGTTATTTTTCATATCAATTTATTTCTGGTATTTTATATTTTGTGAACATTTGTAAAAATAACGATGTCTTATCTTCATGTCTATCTCAGCCGGAATTATTTCCTTGGTTTTACGGTAGACGACAAGAAGCTGATTTCCTCTCCTTGTAACAACGCTATTCGTTGTCTTGTCTGATTGGTTTGCATACGTGAGGAATATAGCTTTGTTGTCTTCCCAACCATCAAATTCATCAGTGCTGTCTTCGCATTAAGGGAGATTGGGAGCTACAAATAAATGAAAAAAAGTATAATGGCAAGGAAAGCTATCGAAATAACCAGCTTACCTCAGCGTACTCATTATTTGCCAATGATACGACACTCTCCGATTCCACAGATGAAGATTGTAAGGTTATACTTTCTTCATTACTAAGATATCCCACTGCTGAACTGGTCGAATTACGATAAATAGGACGACCATTATTACCGGTGCTGGGTGTGTTATTCAGAAAGGCGAGCGATGATGATATAGGATTTGGTTGATTTGGATCACCAAAGAATAAAGAATTTCGAATTTTATGAATGTTCTTCTTGGTCTTTCTATGAGTAAACCTCTTTTTCTTTTCTTCATCTTCTGCTTCTGAATCCCTCATACCTTTGGCACCTCTGTCTCTGTCTCTAACTCTCCCCCGTTCTGGTGGCTGCTCGTTCATCGAGGAAGTCAAAGTCGTTTGATGTTGAAAATTTGGTGACATTTGCCTTTGAAGGTTCGGGGAACCTAGAGGAGTGGTTGAACGCGAACGGTTTTTTGGTGGAGAAAATAATGAAGCAGCCTTTTGTATGTCTTTTCTACCGGCAGGATAAAATTCGGCATCAGGCTGATTCTTAAATAAATTCATAAAATCTATTGGCTTCTTCCCAATTTTTTCTAATTCCTCTGCTACTCCTCCTAATGCGCCTTGCTTAGTAGCTGGTCGACTCTGTTGTCGACTGGTTGGTTTAGAAGATGTACGAGAAAAGGCATCCAGAGCACTATCATTCTGTTGTAAGCGAAGAGGAGATCGAAACTGTGAAGTCGTTGTACGGGGAGGAGAGAATGGCTGTTCAGTGTTTGATAACGGTGCCACATGCTGCTCCGAGAGCTTGATCGGGGTCGATGATGAGCGAGCAAGCTTTCGTGCGATTCTTTGGACTTCTGTCTGATCTTTTTCTCTCTCAGTAATTCTCATTGTCTCTTTTAATTGTTTTTCTTTAAATTCTTCTTCCTTCACAGTATTAAAATACTCTAAAGGTTCTTCCCACTCTCCCACGTTATCGAGTTTACTAACGAATGGTTCAACAGCACCAGGAATTTGAGTATAAAGAGTTGCTGATCGTTGTAAGAATTTCCTTGCTAAAGGAGAATGAGTATCACCAAATAAAGCAAGAACAGCAGCACTGGTCCGATAATACTTTCCTCTTCTTCCTCCATGATGCTCATTTTCTAATAACTCTTTCGCTTTCCTTGCAACCTCTTTGATACTTTTAGAGTTCCCCAAACCTAAAACCAAATTCAACAACATTGATGAAGTATAGATTCTATCAAAAAGGGAAAATGAATCAAAGAACTCAAAATAGAGTGATTGTCTACCTTGATGGATCGATGAGATCAGAAACGCTCTGGTGAACCAATCTCCTTAAGCGAAGATTTAACTGCTTAAGACTGCCCTGAAGAGATGCCATGCCCTCTAAAGGGAAAGGTGATATTGGAGGGGACGATCGCTTCGATGGAGATGGTGGTTTATATTCTTCCTGCACTTGAGCAAACCACGGATACATCTAAACCATCAAACATTAGTGTGAACTGAGGAGTGGATCTTTATAATCTTACTGCAGTCAAAATATCGTCAACAATATAGTGACAACATGAAATCAATGCTTGGCGTCCAGTAACAAGAGCGAATTTTCCTCGACCCATCTAATGATTACAGAAAATAATTATCAAAGAGATTTTGATCCAACGACAAAATATAGCTCACCTTCTTAAATAATGTTGTAATACATGTCTCAAGTTGAATGAATAATTGCTCTCGCTCATGAAAAGTTAAAGATGTCTCAGAAGATAAACTCACTCCTCCCACACTTCCATTCCCATCACCTCCGTTTAACCAAGGTAAAACGGAACCATTCTGAGATTGATTCTGACTTTGAAGCACCGAGTCTCCACGTTCCATATTTGTCTCAATACCTAGTCTATCTCGAGTAACCGCAGAAAATGGAATGTTTGTAGTTTGTTCAGCTAAGATGACCGGATCCCCTGCTCCAGTGGAAGAGGTCATCTTACTTGAAGCAAGAGAGAGGTCATCTTCTCCCTCCTCTCCAATATTTTCTAACTGTCTGTTAAAGAGATCATCTAACTGCTCGATGGTTTTGGCACCGCCACCTCCTCCAACACTATAGGAATCTCCAGAACTAGCAAAGGTCACAGCAGACATGACAGAATTTCGACTAGCGTTATGATTATGTAAAGCGGATTGAATAGGAATTCCTTGATTCATTTGATTCACAATATTAAAAGAATAATGACGATGTTTTGGTGAAATATTCTCTTCGTCATAATTTAAATGATGTTCTCCTTCATCTTCTAATATTTCAGGTAATAAACCAACACGATTTTGTGCTAATTGTATTAAAAATTGACTACCATCAGTTAATTCAATATCAATAAAAGAATTTTTTCTTTTATTATCTTTCTTCACTTCTTTAATAGCATTTCTAGCAGCAGGATGTATAATATTCCAATAACAGAAATGTATCAATAAACCATATAATCTTAAACATTCAGATGATTTTAATAACATACGTATTTCTTTAAATATTGAATATGTTTTATCTAATTTTACTGCTGGTATAAAATCAATAATCGATGACATAAAGGTATGTATAGAGAATAATAGATCATCACGATCAAACTTTGGTGGTTTTAATAAAATTTTAAATTTTTCACCAATAATTTCATTAATATCTAATATATTTAATAATGGTTGTGATAAATCAAAGGTGTTGGTTGACATCCATGATAGACGTCGTGAATGTGTCGGGGATTTGTGTAATGAATATTTCGATGATTTTTGACGTCCTAAGAGACCATGAACACTTTTTTCATCAAATGTTGCATGAAGATTCTTATTTGATGGAAATCTTTTCAGATTGGTATGCTTGACACGTCCATCCGTTGGTTCATAGAAATATTGCACAAGATTATTCTTTTGATCAGAACCGAGACTACTACTTTCTCCAGTCTCATCAACAGACTGCACATGAGAAGAAACACGACTACTCTCATGCAAACTGGAGCTTGTATCAATTGGATCTAACTTTACCTTCCAGCTGACGTTGGAAGTCATGGCAACAGATTTGATGAAAGAATTGATGAAACGCACCAACTGTTTTTCTACAAGACGCTACACCCGTGGCTCATAATGAATTTGTTAGCTTAATTAGGGGATTTAACTTTGAGCTGATAATCAGCATTCAAAGATTTTGTGAAAATATCCAACATAAAAGAAGTAGCAGATTGATCCGACTACAAGAAACAAACAAAGAAATCACTACTAATAAAGGAACAAAATAAATAAGGCTGTCTCACCTCATGTAACCGTAGAGAATCCTTTAAAGAATTTAACACGATGTCGATCTAAGTAAAATAAACTCAGATTAGTGAAACGAAATCATAAATGTTGCCGGTTACCTTCTCGTCAGAGAGCTGCTGTGATGATAGAAACGATTTAACGGAGAAGAATAAGAAAGTAGCCTCTTTTCTGAGAATAATGAATGCTTTGCTTGTGATTGATTGCAAATTTCTTTTGGAAAAGGGAAATAAATCAAGAGAAGGCAGGAAAAAACAACGATTTCATACCTGAAAGCAGCACTATTTCTTCCTCCGATCATTTCAGCAAAGGTTGGAAGGAAGAACGGTGAAATTCTTTTCGGTGTGTTTGTACTATCGTACGTTATAAAAAAGGAAATTAGACACATTTACATGGAGAAAGCAGCATATGTTACCTGAATCCTGCCATTTCATATGTATCAAGCCCAAGGAAGTAAATTGGATTCCGGAAAAACAGTCTTCCGTCTTCACTTATATAAGTATTTGTCGCGTTAACTCCACCCACCTGCAACACGAATCCAGCTATTAAAAAGGCTACGAATATAATCGAGTTACAATAACAAACACGCAAAACTAACCACTTTACCTGCTAAAGAATATAAGAAGCGGCTTTGGATCTCTTGTAACTCAAAGCTATCAAACTGAGATCCATGAGTTTCATGGATATAATTTGAGATTAAATCCTCTGGTATCTTTGTAATCGCATTTCCTTCACTTCCAGAATTATTATTACTTCCACCAGAACCTCCACTACCTCGTTTCGGAGTTGGAATAGCATTAGAGGGAGTCTTTCCTTTCGATTTGATATATTCTGCAATCAACTGACTTAATGAAGTGTGTTCGACTGAAAGATCTTTTCCAATTACAGTATTTTCAAGCCCTGTGAAATACAGATCTTGTGAGTAGCATCGAAATTCAGGGGGAAAATCACTGGATTGAGCGTGGAAAATAAAATTAAAAGTTTGCAAAATAAACTGCAAACAAGACTCTGATTCTAACATTTGATAATTTGGGTAGAAATAATACTCTTCCAATCGACCTTGCATTGTTTTACAGGAAAGAGTGTATCTTTGCAGGTAATTATCATCTCCTCCTTGTAGAAAAACAAATGAAGGTGTAATAGAAGATACTTCACTGAAGCGAGGTAAATCTGCAGTTGATGTACCATTAGACAGTCTCTCTTTCCATTCATTAGAGATAAATGGTAGGTAAAAATTTTTTATGGTATAGCTGTTAAATAGCTCATTGGTGTTTATTTGCGTGGGGTTGAAATATTCCTCAGAGTTCCAATCAATGTGAATCGTCAAGTATTGCAATAAATTCCAACCATTCGTTAATAGCTGACGATAAGTGGAAGGAACTAATAAAAGCAATTCTTTTAAATAAATGCTTCCACGATATCCCTCTGCGAGAGGAGATCGAATCATATTACTTTGTAAAAGCCAAAACAAGTTCATGCCGGCACTTTCTGGGTAAAGCGATGAAACTGCGTATAAATACCTGGAAAGAGAGGAATCAGAGTAGATTTCACCTTTCAACAGATAAATGAATAACGCAAGAATATGACTAATATGAGGGAGCGACATCTTGGAGGTTATTGAGAAAAGTGAAGAAGTTGCGTATGTTCGCAATTTACCAAAGGCAATTCGACTATCCAATAGCGAGAGAATTAATGGTGCGGATAAAGAAAAGTTTGCAACTACAGTACTTCCAGCAGTAGAAGAAGCTGACGATGGTGCTATTGAGGAAGTATAAATTGGAGATGATAATTTAATTAACAACCATTTAATATGAATTCGCTGAGTAAAGTCAAATACAGTAATTAAGAATACTGGTAAATATGAAGGAAAATGATCTAAAAAGTTTTCTCTGCAACCCCATAAGAACTCTTTCAGTTCTTGATCAATTAAATTGGTTAAGATAATTCCTGAATTATTACTCCCTGAATTAGCCGCAGAATTACTACAAGGGGAAGACTTTGTTGTGGATAAGTAGTAATTGACTAAAGGAAGAATCTGCTGACTAAGATTCTTTCTTTTTACTTCCGGAACACTTTTCAAGGACATTATCCAGTCCGCCACTGTGACATAATGTCTGTGGGAGGCGGTTGATGCGGTTATAACCGAATTTCCAGTAGAAATAACCGGAGGCGAATATGGATGAAAAGGAATGCGTTGTTCATCTTCATAGAAAGTTGCAATTTGATTCAAAACCTCAACCTCTAAAACACCCAGAGCGAATGGTTGAATTTGTTGAATCACTTCAAGATGATTGCGAGTATGGTCAGCATTATTACTCGTAACTAAAGAATGATTTTCATAGAAATAGCGCTGACAAAGCTGAAATCGTTCCAACAATAATAACCAATCCTCGGGACAGTTTCCAGCAATTAATGGGAGAGTCATGATCTTCCTTCCAGTTTCACCTGATTGAGGAGGCGGTAAAGCACGGAAGTAGCGATTATAATGGAATAATGATAGAGCAGACCACCCAGTTGGATGATTATTTTTCGAGAAAAATTCAAATATAACCAGACAATTTGGTGTTAATGCAGGAATAAGAAGACCATTAAAGTCAACAACCTGGTTAATTGGGCAATGATTTAATGGAATCTCTTCTCCATCTCCCTCAGCTTGACTCTGACTATAATTTTCATCATCTTCGTAATCATCTGGACCATGGCTTCGACTTGTCGTAGTCTTTCCTCCATTCATGTTCACTGTTAATAACTGCTGCGAAGTTTTGATTGGAGTTAAATTTTTCCCTCCCAATACAACACGAACAGTATATTTCATATGGCGATTTGTTAGTTTTGTAAATAATTTATGCAGTTGAATTTGTAAATTTCCTTCGATATGATAAATTGGACGATAGAGAGCAAAATTAACTGCTTTCTTCTGTAAATCAAGAAGATAAGGAGCAATTAATCGTGCGACTAGAGAAGCAAGTTCTTCATCCTCTGATTTAAATGTGCGGGATGGATTAGGATTAATAAATTGTAAAACTCCAATGGCTTGCTTTTGTTTATTTTGAATGGGAATGCATAACATCTGTTGGGTTCGATATCCTGCTTTCACATCCATGGCAGAGTCAAAGAATTCGCTCTTGTAACAATCTTCGATGTTAAGGATCTTGTTGTTCTGTGCTACATGTGCTGCTGCTCCTTTCAGTGGCATTCGGATCGTTGTCACCATCTTTGGTTTGCCTACACCAGCACTACTTGCTGTGACATCACTGTCACGGCGAGGTAACGTAGATTCTGAGGCATTGGAAGTGGGAGATAAATTCTTTCCGCTTGTATTGGTCGCAGTCGTGGTGACAATTTCTGAGGTAAACAAATACATTAAATTATTCTCGCGATCTAATGAATATAATCCTAAGCGATCAATTTGAAATAATTGTTTTACTGCAATAATCCATTCATCAATCATATCCTTAAAGTCAAGCTCTGGGACAGAAATTGCTAAAACCTTTAACATGTCTTCGATCTGAAATTCATATGGTTTGCGAGCATTAAGAAGGTTTAATCGTCTTCTACCTGGTGAAGCAGAACGATTTCCTCGATTAGGAGATTTTAATTCCGTTGAAGCGTTGTAGGCTACCAATGCTTCTTGTTGTTTCAGGTAAAAAGTTTGAAGATCATGTAAAATATCAACATGAAAGAATCGTAGGAAATCCTCCTCTAAACGAGTTGTAAAACGATAATTTTCAAACATTAAACCTGTGGTGCAATATAGATTAATAACTTCAGGAGCAGTTTGATTTTCTTTAGAATGTAAAATCGCAACTACGGATTCGATTGGCCATGTGAACAGTACCACATCGTCACCAATCGCTCGATAATTATAGGCAGCTTTGGCAGCTGCCGCATTCTTCGTTTGGTCACTGTGGTAGTCAAGATGATAACCGTATACTGCCCCACTAAATTAGATAGAAGTGAGATGATTCATAGGAATTAAGAAAGTTATTACAACTTACCTGTACAGAGTTTGAACCTTTTCACTTCGACTCCCAGACCTATTATCTGTGCCTCGATACAATCCAACTTTTCCTTTCCTTCGGTTATGACAAAAGGAAGAAATTAATAATAAGTTCAAAGGTGAGAGAATATTTTATCTCACCTAATTAAAGTAAAGGCTAACTTTTCTCCTTTCTTGACAATTAAATCTCCATCCTTATGATCAAGAATAATTAAAGATTCTTGTAATTCATTAATTTGTCTTTCATTCAAGCCATTTAACCAAGGAATTGAACTTAAAAATTCCTCTAATTCAAGTCTCAAATTTTGAGGAGGAGCTTGATCCTTTTGCTGGGTATCATTTCCTTTTGAAGGATCTAAAATATTTGCAAAATCCTTCTCCTCTTGAGTTATAGTTTCCCAGTAGACAGGTTTGAAAGGAATGAATAAAGTAGAGCCTGATGGGTGGTTTGTTTCAGCATGAGCGAGGAAATGCTTCCATCTTTTAGGGATTTCTTGATTTCCTGCCCAATCTTCATAGATCTTTTCGTCTTCACTTAATCGAATCTGACTTTCAGCAACTGGAAACGAAGATTCAGTGATTGCTTCGTTCACAAGATTTTGTTGTCGTTTTACTCTTTTCCGTAGATCATTCTATTGCGAAAGATCGGGTAAGAAACAAGGTGAAGGAATAAGTTTTAACTTTACCAAGAGAAGCTGTTGATCATCTTTCTGTTTCTCGATGGCAGAGGCATTCCGAATCAGTTTTTGATTGAGAAGATATTCTAATGATGGTGCATGGAACTCTCCATCAGAATACTGGGAAAAGATTACATCAAAGAGAAGAGAAAATTGGCAACTTGCTCACTTACCATTGATGAAATATTACGAAGATCTTCCTCATGAAATTTCAAGTCTTGATAGTAGCGATACTGAGGGATACTTTGCAATTTCGTGAAATTAATTGCGCTATCTTTCATCTCCTTTCCTTGCTGATACAAGATTGAGAGCAATTTTCGATTTGTGATCAAAATATTCTGCTCTTGAGACATTAGATCATTTTCCTCTGACATTGTTGACATATTTTCCCTCACTTCTTTGGTGTTAAAGTGGATCAAATCCAACTTAAATTGATCTTTGTAACGATATTTTCCGGGTTATAAAAGCCGTCATGCCGCCTTATATTTTAATAAAAAATGAAAGGGATGAAGGCTATTCAACGTTTTTCTATATTTCCTCCACTTGGAAAACTATCGAAGAATGTTGGTTCGCGATTTAGTACAAATTCAGTAAAAGGAATTCGAAATCCTACGTTCCAAAGACCATCAAAGCTTAAACCTGAAGAGATTGATCCTATCACACTGAAAGCAATGAAGCAAAAAGTCAAATACGATCCTATTCCTTTAAACCTGTACCCAAATGTATATACCGTTCAAGATGTTGGTCCAGAGTACGACGTATCTGGCTTTGATCTTGATCGACAAAAGATCTTTAATGGAATGTACACTTGTTATATCCCACCAGGAAGCTTTGAGTATCAACTCCCAAATAAAGGGAAAGCAGAGATCGCATTTATTGGGCGAAGTAATGTAGGGAAATCATCCTTGGTCGATTCCTTACTTGGTGGAAAGAAGATAGTTCGAATTTCAAAGGAAGCCGGCTGCACAACTCAAATCAATTATTTCGCATTTGTTAATGCATTATCGAAAGATTATAACCCCAAACCCAATACAATCATTCATGAAGATCAGCATCTTGCATATTTGGTTGATATGCCTGGATACGGATTTGCTAAAAGAAGTCAGCAGCTTATGAAACAGTGGAATACTGCTCTGAGGAAGTATCTTCTTGCTAGAGATCAATCAACTTTAAGACGTGTATATATTCTAATTGATAGTCGGCATGGTGTAAAACAATCTGATGCCCATATGATGGATACTTTAAATGAGACTTCCATTCCTTATCAGGTGAGCTTAGTCGCTTTTTCGTCTTTCTGAGAATATCTAACTTTACCACATCCAGCTAATATTCACAAAGAGCGACCTGACGTCTAAGGATCAATTACACAAAGGATTAAAAAGTGCTTTTGAGATTATGTTAACCATGAAAAATAATTGTTGTTTACCTTATATTCATGTTGTTAGCTCCAAAGTAGGAACAGGTTTAGATAATTTGCAGTTGTTCATGGTTGATGTGATGCAGCAACCTTGGACAAAGCCTCCGAGTATGTAATAATATAATCTTCATTCTAACAGTATTGATTAAGGTTTGCTTTGAATGGAACAGATTTAATTTAGAATTTAATTGCAATTCAAAGTAAACAGCTAAGGAATCAGACAATACATGAAGAATTAATCTCTCAATTTATTTCTTTGCTAATTTTTTATATTTCGCCAAAAGCTTTTTGTCAAGTTCGATATTCCACTCTTTCTTCTTATCTGATGAACTACAATAAATATCATTTCCGGTGAAATCTTCTCCATAGGAAGACTTTAACCAACCAAGGCGTCTGCGACAACGATCAGGCGTGAGAACCTGCGAGTCGGAAGGAAACTGACGAACCATAGCGTTGTAAATCTTTGGAAGTGCACCGGAGAATTTTTGACGAAATTTTAGCAACTGGTAATCCAGTTCAACAGTCCATTTTATATACTTTCGCGTTGACGAATCAGCAGCCGATCGTGATGATGATTTAGATTTCCTTTTTTTGACGGAAGTAAATGAAGCCTCATCATTCTCATCATCATCTGCAGCATCACCGGTATCAACCTCATCATCAAAATTTTCTTCTTCATCATCCTGATTAGACGAATAAAGGACGTCTTCGTCGCTCTTCTCATTTTCAGTCAAGAGCTTTTCTGAATTATTGTCTTCACTACCAGTTATTTCGGATTTTCCTACACTCGCATTAGCAGATTCTTCTTCTTCGTTGACGAAAAGTGAAACCTCTCTATAAATACTTTGATTTTCTTTTTGAATTTGCCTAAAACGGTTTCGACAACGTTCGGTGGTTAACCAACTATAATCAGGAAAAGTCCTTTTCATTTCAGAAAGAACTTTATCCCACGATCCGTTCGGAAGACGGCCACTCGGTAAAGTTTGGAGTGAATCTCGAAGGTAGATTAGATAGGAGTCTAACTCTTCTGTCCAATCCGTGTTACTCTTGATTGGTGAATCAAAGCCAGTCTCGACTTCCATCTTTTCTCCACCTTTTAATTCCTCCTCGTTGACAATAGAATCATTCATAGATTCACTCACGTCCAAAGTTCTGGAAATATCTTTTGAGAATCGTTGAGAAAGAATTTGAGTATCTCCAAAGTGAGAACTACTGGTTTCATTTTTGTCATAAATCTTTTTCTCCTCGCTTTCACCATCACTAAAATCGTCCCGAACCTCGGTGACCGTAACTATGAGCGCTGGGTGATACCCGCGTTTTTCCACCTCTCTCATTACAATTTTGATTCCATCAATATTCCTTTCTTCGTTTACCTTCTCAATCATAGTCAAAATTTTCACTCGACAATCACTGGCTGTTACATTCAGGTTACACCTCTCGTTGATTTCTTGCGCAATGTTTTGCCATGTTATCAAGCTGATGCCTTTAGCAGGGACGAGGTTTAGATGGTACAGATAAGCTAATAACTTCTCAGAAGGCTCAGTCCAGACCACAGACGGTTCGATCTCCATGATAAATAACCAAAGAATAAAATCAAAGTCAATAATTCAGTGATGGAGATAAAAATTAAAAGATCTCGTCAGTTAATTATAGTTGTGAAAACTGAAAAAAAAAGAAAAGTCTTCAGGAAACTAACACTTTGATGGAGATTTCACTCGTAGCCCTAGGTCTTGCGTCAACGCCAAAATACCTCAGCTTATAAGATTTCAATCAAAAAAACAAAATCACATAATGAATGAACGTCTTTCTATTTAGGAAAAAGGCGAAACAGGAAAACATGCATGGATCGAAGCGTCAATTCCTTTTTTATTTTATCTGAATCAGACGACAAGGAATGCTCTTTCTGCTCATTTACTCTTCTTCACTCTCACTCCCGGCGTTATCGCCTTTATACTTCTGTTTCATAACTTCGTATAATCTCTTTTCATGAGACATATTCCATTCACCTTTTCTTAAATACCTCCCCTCACGAATTTCATCTTTGTAAATCTTACGTTTCAAAAATTTTGTTCGGCTTTTAATGTTTTTCTGACTTAACTTGGCAGCAGCATCGGGAAATTTCTCACACATCTTTTCAAGCATCTTTAAATTTCCATGAGGGCCTAAATCTCCGGTTTCAACAACTAAATCACGGCGAAACTTCATCAAATAATAATCCATCCTAAAAGTCCATGGTACGCCTTTAGAAACTCCTGTTTCCCTTTCTAACAAACGAGCCCTCTTTTTCTCTTCCTTTTTTCCCTTTCTTTGACTGTCAATGGAAGATCTTTTCCTCTTTTGTGAGGAAGAGGAGTCAAGCGCCTTCAACCTTCTAATGCGACTTTGGCATCTTTCTGTGGTTATCCAATTTACTTTGAACTGCGCGTTCATTGCATCAGCAATTTTATCCCATGATCCATTTGGTAATCTTTCCTTCCCATTAAATGTTCGCAGCAGCGATTGTCTCAGATCGGTTAGGAACGCGTCATATTCGGGATCCCATCGAACCTTCTTTTTTTTATCAACTAACTTTTTCCCACCATCGCGAGTTGCAATACGAAGATCTTTATCACTTCCAATTTCGCTGTCATCTTCAGCTGTCAGATCTACAAGGTCAATAGCTTTCTTCTGGATTTCTACGACTTGCACCTCCGGTTCTGATTCTGTTTCTGATTCGTCAAGGTCAGATTCTGATTCTGAATCCGAACCTGAGCTTGAACCTGAGCTTGAATCTAAATCAGAATCAGAGTCAGATTCGAAGTCAGATTCAAATTTTGATTGATCTATTTCCATTGCTTCATGGTCTTCCTCAAACTTACGTACAGAAACAACTTCCATCTGTTCAATGTCCCTAGCAACAGTTGAAAGGAGAGCATCCTCCGATAAATGAGCGCGATTTGTATTATGCTGTTCCAAGTATTCGCAATTTGAGATATCTCTAACTGCGGGGACTTCATTCCCTTCTCGCACACAAATAAACCGACGAGGCGACCCTTCTTGATTCGGCAAATTTACCTGATTCTTGTGAACATCTAACTTCGTTTGTTCTTCTGAAATATTACCGATATCTTGCTTTATTTTCGAAATAATTTCAGTAAAACCTTTTGTGACAGATAGTTGGAAATCAGTGGGGTTCTGATCACCAGAAGGTATGCTTGTAGGTATTACACTGGCACATGATGGCTGCTCTGTGAGCGGCGGGTGAGTGAAGATATCTCGAGCTTCTGTCGCTTCTTCAATTATAATGGGCACAATAGAAGAATCAACTTCTCTTTCCTCTAATGATTGATTTGGTGCAGCCAAAGGAATGTGAGTGGAAGAAGGCGGATTTTCGGAGAAACGTGTAACGTTCCTTTCCTTAACAATGTTATGAAAGACTGCTTCTTTTACCAAAATTTCCACTCCTTCCATTTTCTTTTCTAAATTGGCCATAAAGATCAAGTCCAAAATCTTCTCTTTGCAATCATGAGGTGTAACATTCGCTTGATACATCTCATTCAGCTCTTCTGCTATGTTTCGCCACGCGATGACACCGAGACTGTGAACAGGGGAGAGGTTAAGATGGTACAAATACACCAAGAAATTTTCTGAATCTTTCTTCCAACTCATGGTCTTTACCCCAATACCAACAATACCCAAGTCTCCTCACAGTTCTTAATTGTGTCTTCCTTCGAAAATTAAGTATCGAAAAATCCATGGTTTTCGCCGGAAATTCCTGGAATTATGAAGAAACTTTGAGGGAAATAATTGAACTTGTTTTCATTTCTTTTGACGACTAAACCTGCCTTTTTACAGCCTTTTTACGAAGATGCAAAAGATTGAGGCAGCTTTAAGCAACCTGGAAGGTCGAGTTAATTCTTTCCTTGAAGATGCTGCGGTAAATAAATCCAACATTCTTCGAAGAAAGCATCATAGCGATTTAGAACTACTTCGATTGGAGATAGAAGAATTGGAAGGAGCACCCAATGCTCAAGAAATTATCCAACGAATTGATACTTTAATTCCTAAGTTAAAATTGATTCCTATTAAGAGAACGAAGAGGTGGTGGGATTGGCCTGAGACTATAATACGTTTTTGTGGAGTTTCTTCATCTTTTTTCTTCTTTGGGACATTCTTTTCCTTACCGATCCTCTTTATTCGTATCATTGATATTGCAACGAATCAAGATCCATTTAATTACATATCAGAAAAGTTAAAGATGTTTATAATATGGTCATTTCTCTTTCAAAGTGGTATTGATGTTACAGTAGAAGGATTGAAAAACGAATATTTTAATCATCCTGGTGTTATTATGACATTTTCTCATGCTAGTAATTTAGATGGTTTCTTTGTTGCAGGAACCTGTCCAATTCGTCAGTTAGCTTTTGGTAAAAAGGAATTGTTCATGGCACCTTTCTTTTCTTGGCTGTCATTAGCTATTGGAGGAATTCCTGTTGATCGAGGAAATCGAGAAAGAGCCGTTGCTGCTTTAAGAAGGTCTGTCGAATCAGCTAAAGTCGCAAAGATTGCTATTGCAATTGCTCCTGAAGGAACTCGATCAACGTCTGGTCAGCTTCTTGCTTTCAAGAAAGGTAAGCAGATCATTTTATCAAAAGGAATAGTCTAACCTTGTTCTACATAATTTAGGAACCTTTCATATCTGGGAAGAACTACGTGTTCCAATTGTTCCTTTTATTATCTATGGTGCTTTTGATTTGTACCCTGTAGGTAGTTGGGTCAATCAGACAGGCAAGGTTACACTAAGATATTTACCACCAATAATTGCGGAAAATCTAAGTAGAGATGAAATGTTAAGAAAGGTAAAGTTCCTTCTTTCTGATTTTCTTTCTCTCATTTTCTTGTTGTCTTTATATAGTTGAGAAGAGAAATGTTACAAGCTATTAGTGATTGTCCTACTGATATTGGAGAAAATATTAGTTCAGGTTTTTGGATTGCAAGTTTGTTATCAAATATCTTTGTTGTTGGTTTTCAATTTCTACTTTTAAAGTTTATCTATCAATACTTTTCAGTTAAGTATCAATTGACTGGATGGTCGTTTACTCTCTGGGGTATTGGATTGTCCTTTTTCGTTACTTTAGCATTGTATGTTTATTATGTATACTTAGTAGATTTAGGGAGCTCTCGAAAAGGTAAGTCCTTTAAACAATAGATTGATTTCATTCTATCTGTTCTTTTGTTTCTCAATAGAATTAAAGAAGAAACCATAAATAATCTCCTATTCTCCTAATAAAAGTTTGAATTAGAATAGTAGTGATTTGATGTGTTTGGTAACTTCAAATAGAAGAATGATTCCAGAAATTTCTTCAATCCGACTTATAGAATTCAAAATGTGCACAACGGACAAATGTCACTTTTCTTGTA